>Ga0208279_1000531_pt1 | contig 29314 bp, 22 predicted proteins | sample AntAceMetag02UKM_FD_184766 | JGI IMG/M metagenome (GOLD analysis project Ga0208279, IMG submission 184766) | Saline lake microbial communities from Ace Lake, Antarctica - Antarctic Ace Lake Metagenome 02UKM (SPAdes) (version 2) | ecosystem: Environmental > Aquatic > Non-marine Saline and... | reverse complement strand
GTTCTGCCTGTGGTAGCTTTCTCTCTCCTTCTACCACTAAAAAAATCCTTCCTAATTCTCCTGCCACCCATCTCCTGTGTTGCTTCCGCCAATTGATTAAAGCAAATTGCTATTTTGCAGGAGCCTTATTTTTCTAAACTAGTATAATAGACAAATGGACGAGATGAAACGAATATCCGAATAAATGATGGATTATTTCTGTAATATACTGCAAGCCAGTTTATTATTGCCTTGCGCAAAAATCCCTGGGATGTCTCACGGTGATAAAATTATCATTTTGAAAATATTTACTTGATTCCTGCGTATTACCGTGCGATACTTGGAGATTAACACATTGATTACGGACAAAATCCGATGAAAAAAGCGAAAGTAGTCGTCATAGAGGATACAGCCCTCACACTGAGCATTATCCTGAAAAAGCTCGGCGGGATGGGCTATGACACGCTGGGCTTTTTAAGCTGTGAGGATTTTTTCCCGAAGTTCCCTTCACTCGGCGCGGACATCGTGCTCCTGGACATCGAACTGCCGGGAATGTCCGGCCTCAACGCTCTCAAGAAGATAAAAGAAAAACAACAGGCGCTCCCCGTAATAATAATAACAGGCCACGGCACGGTGGAGCGGGCCGTGGAGGCGATGAAAGCGGGAGCCTACGACTTCTTCACCAAGCCGATCGATTTTACGAAGCTTGGAGTGGCAGTCAAGAACGCCGTCAACCAGTACATTCTCATACGCGAGATCTCCGAGATCAAGACAAAATACGAGCGTTCACGCATGGGGAACATCATAGGCGCGAGCCCGCCCATGCAAACGCTCTATCAGATCATCAAGAATGTCTCCATGAGCAAAGCCACCGTTTTCATAACGGGAGAGAGCGGCACCGGCAAGGAATTGGTCGCCCTGGCGATACACGGCGAAGGTCCCAGAAAAAACAAGCCTTTTATACCCCTGAACTGCGCCGCCTTGCCCAAGGACCTCATGGAGAGCGAGCTGTTCGGCCACGAGAAGGGGGCCTTCACCGGGGCGACCGCCCGGAAAATCGGATGCTGCGAGCTCGCCGATGGAGGGACGCTGCTGCTGGACGAGATCTGCGATATGGAGTACGGCCTCCAGGCCAAGCTGCTCCGTTTTCTCCAACAGCAGAAGTTCCTCAGGGTGGGGGGAGAAAAATTTATCGAGGTTAACGTCAGGATCATCGCAGCCACGAACAAGGATCCGCTTGAAGAAATCAAAAGTGGCGGCCTGAGGGAGGACCTCTACTACCGTCTCAACGTTGTGCCGATCCACGTCCCTCCCCTGCGTGAAAGGCGCGAGGATATTCCCCTTCTGGCCATGAGCTTCCTGAAGAGCATGAGCGAAAAGAACAACAAAAAGTTCTCGCGATTTTCCCCGGATGCAATAAAAATACTCGTTGCCTGCCGGTGGCCGGGCAACGTCAGGGAGCTCGAAAACACGATTGAACGCGTCGTCGTACTCAACGACGGGGCCGAAATCACGGAAAAGATGCTGCCCGGTAAAATGGCCCGGCAGGAAGGAACCGCGGAGTTCAGCGGCGTCCCTGCTAAAAAAGAGATTATTCCACTATCGATAATGGAAAAGGACATGATCAGGAAAGCCGTCGATATCTGCAACGGCGACCTGAAGGAAGCCGCTGGGCGGCTGGGCATAGGGCAGGCCACCATCTACAGGAAGATCAAGAAATACGGCCTGGGAAAATAGGAAAAACAATCTCCCGCTCATCGGCGGCAACCTACCGCCGTCAATCCGATCGAACTCCGTAAACCTCGAAACCACGCCTTTCTCTACTCAAACGGTGCGGGCGGTACCGGCCTGGGTTCCGGCTTGGGTTTGGGCTTAGGTTTTGGCTTAGGTTTGGGTTTGGGTTTGGGTTTGGGTTTGGGCTTAGGTTTGGGTTTCTCCTCATCCTCACCGGAACTGTGTATGGAACATCCCAGTCTCGAGTGCTCATCTTTCTCCTGCGCGGCAACCCAGGGAACGAGGAAAAATATTGAGAGCACGACAGCAATCACCTTTATCACCATACCATCTCCTCGGTTACGGCTTGCATTAAGATAACAAACACTCACCCGGAAGGTTCCCAGGCATAAACTCCGCCGGAAGGACACTGCGGGATTTCATCAAGGTAGCCCGCGTCCACGAGATCCTGCAGCGTCTCCGAGGGCTTGCCCATATCGAACAGATACTGCTTCTCGGCAGCTTCTATGATCCGGCGATGCTCTTCGCAGATAACCATCCTCGTCTTCTCGCGGTTTCTCGCGAAATTCGGCAGGGCTATCGATATCGCTAGAAGGCCCACTATTGCGACCACTATCATGATCTCAGCCAGAGTGAATCCTTCTTTCGTCATTGCGCTGTTCCTTTTTTTAAAAATACCACGAAAAAAGTGTCCGGTCAAAGCGTTACCTCAAAAACCAAAAAGAGAGAGAAAGCCGTTGCCGGTTCCACACCGTTTCATTTCTCCGCAGCAAGAACCCGTTTGACCTCGTCCATTAACACGCTTATAACGTTCGACTTCGAGATAACCGCCTCCGCACCGGGAACAAAATCGATTGTTGAACCTGTCACCAGAACGACCTTTGTCCCGCCCGGCATCCTCCCTACCTCCCCGACCAGCTCTATTCCATCAACGTTCGGCATCTCGATATCCGATACAATAAGATCATACGACCTCCCAGACCTGATCAACCGGAGGGCCACCTCACCGTCCACCGCCGTTTCCACAGCAAGCCCCGCTCTCAGCAGTATCTCCGACAGCATCTTCCTGAACAAGGAATCATCATCGACAACCAGCACATTCTTCCCTCTAAGCCCGTCTCGCAGCAATGAACGCTCTGTCATCATCCCTTCTCCGGAGATAGGGGGAGCGCCGGCAGGATCAAGACCGGAATGACCGGGCAGCCCCCGTATTTGACCATCGTTTTCATCTTCCGTCATGTTATTAAGAAAAAATAGTGCCATCACGGCGATCCGCGGTAAAATTCTATAACAGATTGTCGCACAACATATTAAACTTGCCATACCGGGTGAGGCTTCCTGGAGTTCCCGGCCTCAAAATGATAATTATTACCATTTTGAAAAACCTGTCGAAAAAATGGCATCTCTCTCACGTGGGTCCCAGCGTCCTTTTTAAACATTTGACAAACCGACTTCAAGAACATACTATGGTCCCTCGAAAAAAGGGTTACAGTTCAGCAAGAACGTATGGAGGAGAAATGAAAGATAATATCCTAGAGGAATACGGCTTTAATGAGCGTGCGTTCAGGCGCCTTCAGGAGGAATACAGAACGGGCAAAAGAAGTCTTAAGACAAACATCATCACGTGCGGCAACATAAGGGTCGTGAAAGTTCCCCGCCCGGAGGACAGCACGGCCCTCCCCTCCCCCAGCTCCGCCGACTACGATGCGGGCCTGGGCATACTCTCACGTAACGAATACGGCCTGATATTCATGAACGGGGGGGCGGCCACGAGGTTCCAGAAGCCCGGCGAGAACCTGCCGAAGGGCGCCTTCGAAATCATGGAGATGGAGGGAAAGAAGCGAAGTTTCATAGAGCTCAAGCTTGCCCATGTACTATGGGCCCAGCAGGAATTCGGCACAAGAATACCGGTATGGATTCTTAACAGCTTCACCACCGCGCCCAGAACGCTCGACATACTTAAAAGCAAAGGGAACTTCGGCCACGGACAGGTCATGACCTACAACCAGGGTATCATGAAGAGGGTGATACCCACGCCCGACGACCTTGAAACGCACTATGGTTCAAAGATAGAAAAGCTTGAGAAGAAGATTGGTCTGATGGAACGCGGCGAAGAGAGGGATCTCGCCGTTAAAGAAAAAGACGCTCTGCAGACGTCCCTGCGCGAATGGATCGAGGATGTGCGGGGAAAAGAAGGGGATGTCGTCAAAACGTCTTCGGGGGAAGAAAGCTATAACCCTCCCGGACACCTGGATACCGTCATCTGGCTCGTCCTTGACAAGGGCCGACCGATCCTGCGGATGATCGAGCTCGGCATCGAGTTCTTCGGCGTCTCGAACATCGACAACCTGGGGGCAACGGTCGATCCCTCGCTCCCGGGCCTCCTGTCGCTCTCCGGGGCGCGGGGAATCCACCTCCTCTGCGAGGTCAGCAAGAAACCTGCCGGCCAGAAGGGCGGCACGCTGGTACGGATTCTCGACCCTGACGGGGAGCGGGAGTGGCCCCAGTTGCTGGAGGAGTTCGCCTTCCCACCCGGTTTCGACCAGGACAGCATCCCGGAGTTCAACAACGCCACGTACACGGTATCGGTCAGAGCACTACTGGACCTATTCGGCCTCGGCCGGGACGAGCTGGAAAGGCTCTCGCAGGAGGAGCTGGGGAAAAGGATGGATAGCGTGATCGCGAAGTTCCCCGTCTACATAGCCATGAAGGAGCTCAAGGAATCGCGGGGAGGACGGGAGGTCGTCAGGCCCGTGGTCCAGTTCGAGAGACTCCTCGGCGACCTGTCGACTCAGCTACGCCCCTTTGCCGTAAAAACGGTGGACCGCTTCTTCCCCGTGAAGAGCAGGGCGGACATTCCGATAGTCGTCCCCGAGCTGCGCCGAATCCTCCAACACCGCGTCATATTAGGGACGTAGGTTGAATTTGTTCAATTAACCCGTTCTTTCAGGAAGTACAATCAAGCACCCCTACCGGCAGCCAGACTAATCCATGCCGGTCAGGTGAGAAAAAGAGCAGCCCCCCCGTATATACCGGCATCTTCCCCCAACGAAGCAGGAACAATAGGTATCTCGTTCGCATACGGATTAATCGTGTGCTTCAGGGCCGAGCCACGGATGCTCTCGAAGAGCGGCTCCCCTACCATTGAGACACCGCCCCCCACTACGATTATCTCGGGATCCAGGAGGTTGATTATGCTCCCCAGCCAGATTCCCAGATGCCAGCCCATCTCCCCTATAACCTCGAGCGCCACCGCGTCGCTATCTTCCGCGGCTCGGCCTATCATCACCATGGTCAGTTCCTCTTTATTCCCCCCGCACAGATCGTTTAACAGCGTAGGCCTTTCGCGCATAATCTCCCCCGCCCTGCGGGCGGCAGCCGGCCCCGAGGCTATTGATTCTATACACCCGGTGTTTCCGCAGCCACACCCGGCACCGTCGGCGTCGAAGTTCACAACCATATGCCCCCCCTCACCCGCCATGCCCCTTCTCCCCCGGTAAAGCCTCCCGTTTAAAATGATGGCGGTTCCTATTCCGGTCCCGATCGAGACGAAAAAAATATTGTTATACCCGCGCGCAGCCCCCCATCTCATCTCGGCCAGTGCCGCAGCGTTTGCGTCATTCTCAAGCCTCGCCTCAAGGCCGAACTTTTCGCCGATTATCCGGGCCAGGGGGACCTCTTTCCAGCCCTTCAAGTTCGGTGGGTTTACAACGACTCCCCTGTCGTAATCGATGGGCCCGGCTGTACAGATACCTATACCACCAACGCTCAACGAATCGCTTTTCGCCCTCTTCAGTATCTCCTCGATAGCCGTACGGATCTGGGCAAGGGATTTCTTGAAACCAGACCGGGAAAGCGTGGGAAGCCTGGTCTGGCACATCAGGTCGCCCTTGCCGCCAACCAGGCCGGCTGCAATCTTAGTGCCACCTATATCAACACCAACTAAATTCAACCTACGTCCCTGATTTTTTCTTACGGATCAACAACCGTCGAGGATCTCCCGGATTTTCAGGGCCAGGCCGTTGGAGTCGAAGGGCTTCTGGAGAAAGTCGCAGGCTCCCTTCTTGAGCAACTGCCGCGTGGCAGCATCGACGGAGTATCCCGAGCAGATGATGATCGGAAGACCCGGGACTATCTCCCTCATCCGCTGGAAAGTCTCCACCCCGCTTATCCCCTTCATTATCATATCCAGGAGGACGAGGTCTATTTCGTCCCTCTTCCCCCCCAGCACCTCCAAGGCTTCATCACCACTCGCAGCCTCGATCACCTTGTAGCCAAGCTCCTCGAGCCAGCGCCCGGTGCCGTACCTGAAGTCCGCCTCGTCATCAACCAGCAGGATGGTCTCGCCTCCCCTCATTGCGCCCGCAGGCTTGGCCGGTGTCTCTTCTATCGCCTCCTCCGTGCCTGGAAGGTAAACGGTGAATACACTCCCTTTCCCCGGCTCGCTCTCGACCTCGATGCACCCCCCGTGCCCTTCAACGATGCCTATAACCATGGAAAGGCCCAGCCCCGTCCCCGACTTCTCAGCCTTGGTTGTGAAGAATGGCTCGAAGATGTGCTCGCGCGTCTCTTCATCCATACCGACGCCGGTATCGGTGAACCTTACGGATACGTAGTCCCCCTTTTTCAAGCGAGGATAGAGCGCTAAAAACCCATCACCGAGCTCAGCTACGGCTGTCTCGACGGTAAGCGTCCCCCCTCCGGGCATCGCCTCGCACGCGTTGATGCAGAGATTCATGATAACCTGGTGGATCTGCCCCTCGTCGCCGAAGACGTTCGATAAGGCCCGTGACAGCTCCCTCTTGATATAGGCGCTCTTTCCAACTGTCTCCCCTATAACTTTGAGCACATCAGTGACGACGCTGTTTATCTTCAGTACCTTAGGCCGGCTCTTCCCCTTGCGGGCGAAGGCCAGCAGCGCCTTGGTGAGGTCAGCCCCCCTCCATGACAGCCTCGCTATCGCTTCCATATCCGCCATGATCGGGCTCGACTCCGGGAGGCTCCTCTCAGTTAAAGAAGCGTACCCCATAATTCCGGCGAGGATGTTATTGAAATCGTGCGCTATCCCCCCGGCGAGTGTGCCGATCGCCTCCATCTTCTGCGCGTGAAGGATCTGCTCCTCTGCCTCTTTACGATGGGTTATATCGCGGTGGAGACCTGTCATCCTCAACGGCTTGCCTGTATCGTCCCTCTCGAAAACCTTCCCTGTTGAGAGAATCCATTTCCATCCTCCCGACTTTGTTCGCATCCTGAATTCAGCTTCGTAAACCGGGGTTTTTCCCTCTAAGTGCGCGTCCAATATTTTCATCATTTCGGGCTTGTCATCCGGATGGACATGATTTTTCCATGAGTTTGCCATCGGCTCGAGTTCTACGACAGCGTATCCCAGCATCTCAGCCCATTGCCGGTTAAAAACGATATCCCCTGTCCGAATATTCCAATCCCACAATCCAAGGTTAGCACCGCTCACAGCCAAATCCAGCCGTTCCTCGCTCTTTTTCAGCGCCTCCTCCACCCGCTTACGCTCGGTGATGTCACGATTAATGCCGATATTTCCTATCCATTTGCCGGATTTATCCCGCAGGCACGATATAACCGTTAAAAGGGTACGTCTCTCGCCTGACTTGGTCACCAAAGGTATTTCTCCACGCCATACTCCTTTTTGCCGGAGCATCCTGTTAATGTCGTCCGCTATTTTCCTCGCCTCTTCCGGGGGATTTATTATCTCCGCCGACCTGCCCACCAGTTCTTCACGCGACCACCCGAACATCCTCTCCGCGGCTGGATTCATATCGATTACAACACCCTCGCACGTGCATATTATCAACGCCTCTTCCATCGACCGACAGACCAGGGCATATCGGATCAATACTTTTTCCGCCCGCTTGCGCTCGGTAATGTCCTTCTGGATAGCCGCTATCTCAACGAGATCGCCCTCCTCGTTTCTAATAGCGAAGACCCTGCTTTCCACCGTATACATCTCGCCGCTCTTGCGGCGGCAGAGAAGCTCTCCCGTCCACTCCCCTTTTTCCCTGACCTCGGAGCGTATTTCATCGCCGATGGCAGCTACGTCATCGTCGGCGATCAGGTCGGCGGGGTCGCGATTCATAAGCTCCCCCTGCGTGTAGCCGCTCATCCTTTCAAAAGCGGGGTTGACATAAAGCGTTCGCCCCTCCGGGTCGGTCAGGATTATCCCATCACTGGCATTACGGGCGATCTCGGCAAGGCGGCGATGGATCTGCTCCGCCCGACCGCGCTGAATGGCCGCACCGAGGATGCCGGCGGCGGCCTTGATCGCGTCTATCTCCACTGCCGTCCACTGCCGTTCTCTCATACACTCGTCAAAACCGAGGAAACCCCACCACTCCCTGCCGGAGAAAATAGGAACAGCCACGATAGAGAGGATATCCTGGGGCAGCAGGATGTCCCGTTCTCTTTCCGGAAACTCTTTCACATTGCCGGAGATGACCCCTCCCCCTGATAGAGTCTCTTCCCATCGCCCCATTCCGCCGGCGCGCCATGGCAAGTCCTGAAGTTCTTGATTATCTATCTGAGGCTCAATACCCTCCGCCACCCACTCGTATCGCTGGGTGGTGAGAAGCAGGCCATCCTCTTCGGTGCGGTTCTTAAAAATGTAGACCCGGCTCACGTCCGCCGCCCGGCCCAGGCGTTCCAGCAGCTTTTGAATATTTTCTTCCCAGCAAGCCGTTTTCAAGAACCGCTCGGCGGCGAAACTCACGGCCTCAAGAACGGCGCCGCGGCGTCGAATCGCCTCCTCCGCACGCTTGCGCTTGGCCAGCTCCTGGTTCAGTTCCTCAGTTCTAACTGTGACCTGCTTCTTGAGAGACCGGGACCACAAGAAAGACCCCGCCAGCAGGAGGATGAGAGGTGTCAGAATCCAGAGGGCGTATTTCAATATTTCGCGTGTGAAGGCCCCATCTTCATAAGCGCCGAACCACTTATCGTGAATCTCATCGTATCTGCCCGTCTCGTACAGGATCCTGAGTCCTTCGTTCAGCTTGGCAAGTAAATCGGAATTTCCCTCCGTCACAGCGAAGCAGAACTCCCGGGGCTGGATGGGAGGACCGACAGTCTCGATGTTGGAGAGCTTGGATTTATCGGCGTTGTAGAGCCCCTGGAGCTTCTCCAGGATAGCGCAATCGTGCCGTCCCGACGCCAGCAGGCGGAGGGCGATCTCCGGATTCTCCACAGCGATGATGCGGTGGTCGGACAGGCCCTCCACAACATAGTCGTGCATAATATCGCCCTTCTGGACGAGGATCTCCTTGCCCCTGACGCCCTCCATCGATCGGATCGGCGACCCCCTGCGGACGAATATAGTGTAGGATGTGACTGCGTGCGGCGTGGAGAAATCAACGAGGCGGGCCCTTTCCTCCGATTGGGACATGCCGGTCACGGCGTCTATCCGCCCCGCTTCGAGCTCGCCCCGCACCTCGTTCCAAGGCCCGAGCCGGATGTCCATTTCGAGCCCCATGACATCGCCCACCGCACGCATCAAGTCCACGTTGAATCCGTCAGGCTGCCCACGGTCGTTCAGGAACTCATACGGCGGGTAATTGTCGTCGCCGCCCACAATAAGACGCATGCTATTTTTCTCGGCCCCCCAGGCATGCAAACCGACCAGTAAAAGTAAGGCGGACAATACAATAATTGGAAGTATGAGAAGATGGTTCCTCACCAGAAAAGATACCTTTTGAGCTTTCACGACAGATTGCTAATCTAAAACTGCGTTAAAATCGTTTCAAACCTCTTTCAGGAGGAGGCGGGGCTCGCACGGAACAAGACCGTGCGCTTCACAGACAATATCCGCGATTTCTCGCCAGCGCTTGCTTATGATTCGGTAGTTGCCGGGGTCGACTATGCTCTCACGGGTCAATATATAGGACAGTGAAACGTTGTGGTCCCCGTAACGCGGGTGGCCTATGACCAGCCCCTCCCACGGGATGCCGTTCGTTATTACGAACTCATCCCCGCTCTTCGTCTGGGAGAGAAGGTAGCCGTCCCGCAGCCTGGTGAGATTTCCATCCTCCATGCGGTAGATGCCCGATGTGAGGCCGCCCTCCGCCCTGAAGGTCCCCTTCTCCTGCGTGTAGAGTGTGAGAGCGGAGCCCTCGATATCGGGGAGGGATTCGTTGTACGCGTTGACGTATTCAGGGGTGATCTCCTTGATTTCCAACCACTCCGCGAGGTGAAAGAACGTCAGCGGAACACTGTCCCTCATGGCCTGGAAATCCGCCAGGTACTGCGACTCCCCGACAAGGCGGGTGTTCACTTCGCTCACGTAGATATCCTTGATGCGATTGTTCCCGTCAACGGTGGAGAGAAAATCGACGCCGAAATTACCCCTGTACCCGTTCGAGCCCAGCCACTCGCCGACACGGCGCACTATGCCGAGCATGTAGGACCGCTGCTCGTCCGTGAAGGCCGCAACGGTGAAGTCGGAGCCGATGTACTGGCCCGGCACCTTGACGAAGTAGGGATCGCCGACAACCTGTATATCCGGCTGGGAGAGGGCCACCGCGCCGTTAACAACACACCCCGTACAGTTCGGGCTCGGCCCCGATAAAAATGGCGTGACCTTTACGGGCGTCTCGTCGAATGCCCCGCCGAGCTGCTTCCTCTTGAGATCAACGAGCTTGAGAAAGTCCTCCTCGCTGAAGATAAAATCGGTACCGCTTCCCGCCGCTGCAAGGGGAATCTGGGTAACGAATTTCCCCTCGTACTCGTCCGCTAGCCTTTCGTATTCGAGCTCATCGAAGGTGAACACCCGGCTTGCGGGAGGCATGGGTATGCCGATCTCCCCGGCTTCCCATGCAAGGCGCGCCTTGTACTCGAAGTAGTTCTGAACGATCTTGGAGTTCTGCAGGAGGCGGCACTTCGTGGGGTGGGCAAACAGGAACTCGTGGATCGCTGGTGAGGGGGCGAAGGGCACGAAACAGATATCCCCATCGAGCCCGTTCACGTAAGCCGCTATCTCCTCGCCGTAATCATAGAAAAAGTTTCTATGAAAATCGGTGCTGTTGTTGAGGCGAACGCCGTTTAACTTTTCGTACGAGAAGACCTTCGTGCCCCACTCCCCCTCTATGTACTTTTCGACTTCCTCGCCATAGTAGAGGGCGATGATCACCGAGACCGGCATGAAGTGATGGAACATGTGCGCCCCGATGGGCCCGAGACCGTGATAAACAAGGGACCGGTCCCTGAACCAGCCGGCCTTCGCCGATCTTTTTTTTAGCGCTGTGAGGCTCTCAAGAGGACCGGTCATTATTTCGTACCTCGTATTGCGTGATGTGTATATCGTACTTGCTTAAATGTTTAAAGATACTAAATTTTACTCTAAAGACCGACTTGCGCGCTATCTTTTTAGATTGCCGCGCCCCCGTCCCGAAAGCATTTCGGGATCGGGGGCGCGCAATGACAGCATTCAGCATTATCGGAGAGCCTCTGAAGGGTGCGGCTACCTTATGATTCCAACATCGTTTAATGACTCAGAACCACACAAGATATAAGAGAGCCATTCTTTATATCGTATTACGTGTTGCGATTTTAAAAACATTACGCAGTACGAATTATTGGCCGTCGAGGATCTTCCTTACCTTCAGGGCAAGGCTGTTAGGATCAAAGGGCTTCTGGATGAAGTCATTAACTCCTTTCTCGAGCAATCGCTGGGTTACAGTATCAAGTGAATAGCCCGTGCACAGGATTACCGACAGATCGCGGAGCCGGCTCATCGAGGGCGTCGGCCTGGGATTGAGCCTGGCAAGAGAGATAGTCCGTGCCCACAGAGGCGACCTCGTGTTGGAAGACAGCCGGGAGGGATGGGTCACCTTCACAATGATCCTCCCATAGGCCCTGCAGCTTTGCCCCGGGTTCCTGCCTTTTTTATACTCAGTGTTTCCCGATGCGCAGTTCAGCTTCCTTCAGCTTGCTGAAAAATCTTCCCCTCTGCATCTGGAAGTTCCACTTCTTTAAAACCTTCGAGCCCATAATCCTGTAAAAGTAATTGCGCCACCTCCTGTACCATCTCCTCCAGCCGGACTTGATGCTGAAAACGTACAGCAACAGGTAGGGAAACGATAAAATATTGAGGAGGAACAGGAAGAGATACCGCAGGTGGTAGAAGTGGCCCATTACTTTTTGCCCCGCAAACTGCATCTCCTCGGCGGTGAGAGGGGGATCCGGTTCGAAAAGGGGAAAACTCGCGTCGTAATACTCCCAGCCCAGATTCTCGCGCGGGTAAATCCTGTTCTGGCGCGCGAGCCGCTCCCGCAAGGCCGTGCCGGGCAGCGGAACGGGCAGTACCATCTGGATAGTATCGATCCGCGCCTTTTTTATGAACCTCCTGTAGTGCTTTACTCTCTCCTCGGCAGACATATTGAAGCCAACACCTTCTCTCATCGGATAGGCAAAGATAAACATGCCGTGCACGTAGAATCCGAAGCGGTGGAAGGTTCTGGTTAGCCCCAGCATCTCTTCCGGTTTCAGGCTTTTATTCATGGCCTTCAGCTCTTCCGCTATCGGGGACTCAAACCCGATAGCTAAAAAGGTGATGCCCGCATTCCTCATCGCTTTAAGCAGCTCCGTATCTTTTGCCTTGTCCAGGCGGATCTGGACGGTGAACTTCAGGCGTTTGCCGATATATTCCTGGTAGTTTTTCAATAAGCTGCACAGCCGCAGCGTCTCATCGCGGTCCTGGCCGAATAGGTCGTCCACGATAAGGAATTGCCGCCCCCCCATTGTCTCCACGATTCTGCTGACCTGCTCTACCAGCCTGTCGGCGGATGCGTACCGGGGCTTTCCCTTGACCGCACAAAACTCGCAGTTCATTCCGCAGCCGCGCACCCTTCCCACGGGAAAGAGCAAAATCCTGGCATACCTCAACAGGGAGAAATCGGGCATAGGCAACGCATCGAGATCCTGTATTGGCGGGCGCGCGGGAGTACGGATTACCTCTCCATCCGCCTCGTACGCTATACCGGTGATTAAAGAAAGATCGTCCCCCTTCCTGAAAGCGCACAGGAGTTCTTTTATAGCTTCTTCTCCCTCTCCCAGCACGATGCAGTCGATGTCCGACGATAATGCTTCCGGTATTGTCTCATCCACAAAATGCTGGCCGCCCGCGACGGTTATAACCCCCCTGCTCTTGTAGAAGCGCGCTATATCATACACCCGCGGAATTGTGCTCGTGAGACCCCCGTAAAATCCCACGACGTCCGCCGGGCGGAGCTCCTGAAGCAGCTCATGATCCACCCCGCCGGAAGCGCTCAAAGGACCGAACCTGCGAAGATTGTTCTCATCAATGACCTCTACCTCCCACCCCTCTACCTCACGGGCCGAGCTGGCCACGCAAACAGCTCCCAGGGAGGTTGTCCTATCGGCAAAATATGAGTACACGTTGAATGCCGGGTAGACAGGAATGACTATGCGCAGTAAATACCGCTTCTTGGGAGGCAGTGTATATTTCATCTTCTTGTCATTCTCTCTTCAATCAACGGCCGCCTTTTACGGAAAGATTCGGGATGGATATCAAGGGCCGGCGATCCGCGGACGATTCAGTTAAAACCTATTTCGCTCCATTATACAGGGAACCGGTGCTTGCAGAAGGATTATCCCCCGCCCGGCTACATACCCAGCTTAACAAACTAAGAGCCCACTTGCACCCCTACTTGCACCCCCGGGGTGCAAGTAGGGGTGCAAGTGGGCTGGGGTGCAAGTGGGCTCTCGAGACATTTGTGTAAGGAACCTTTTAACGGGTGGTAATCACTTTAAACCTTTATATGATTATCAGACCTGCGCTATGGAACTATTAAAGTCCATAGCGCAGGTCTGACCCCACTACTTCTCCTGGTGCCTGAAGATTTCTGTGCGGAAGAACGTTACCAGAGCCTGCCGTCGGATGTATTCCTTAGCCTGATGGGGGATCAGAGACTTCGGGGGCCAGCGCAACAGGGACATTTCATACTCCATCAAGCCTCCATACGCGTCGTTCAGGTACCAGGAGTACATCAACCCGAACAGCAAGCCGGGAGGCAGGAACCCCTCATTATTATTGATGGCAAGCCGGTAGATCATCGGGCTGGTTTCATCCGGCACCATCCGGGCCAGTTTTAAGTAATCATGAAGCTGCCGGTCGGATAGAAAACTTTCTCTCTTCCCTGCAGGTCCAAGCCGGATTTCGTAAAAGCGTGCTTCTTTTCTTTCGGCGAAAGGACTGTCCATCCAGCGTCGAGACTCTATATAATTTCCCAGGAGTGACTCGCCCAGGGCAATCAGCAGGTCTTCGCGCAGTTGTTTCGGGTTTCCGATCAACTGCCTGTGGATTTTCAAGTACCGGTCAGCCGGATCGTAATAGCCTAGTACGTTGTCCCACTCGGTACTGCGGTTCCAGTCTCTTGCAGATACAACCCGCGCGCCGCAAAAAAAACGGAGGTGGGAAGGAAGGATATCCCGGTTTTCCCAGGCAAGGTCAATCATTACGGACTTGAGCGATTGCTGCTGGAAGTCCTTTTCGGCCAGCTCCTCGCTAATTGTAGCAAGGTATTCGCATAGCAGCGGCCTGCGCTGCAGGCGCCGGCTATGCGGAAGAGACAACAGCCCCGAATCACGGCGGAGGGATCTTTGTTCTTTGACTTGGCGGCGGTGGGATCTTTCTCTCAAACCCCAGTTGGAATTCTTCGCGAATAAGAGCGTCCGGATCGCCAGGGCGAAATACTCGGCGTCGTGATGAATTACCGGAGTGTGTTCCAGTTGCTCCAGGGAGAAGAGGATTGCTTCAACCGATTGGAACCCCATCGCTTCCACCCGGTTCCGGTCGAGGTGGATCGGCATTTTCCCTTCCAGCGCGTAATTGCGCAGGATATCGCCGGGCATATGTTCCAGATTGGCGCTTAAGACTACGTGAAACAAATCTCTCACCCCGCCGGTAACATTGCGGTTATATGCATCGATCATGTCTGAGACCAAGAACCCGCGGCCTTCGTTCCCGGGAGAAATATCCGTCTCGCCCTCCTGTATCCAAAAATTAGCCGCCAGGATCTTCAGAGCTTTCCGATTGGACCGGATGGCTCCGATAATCGGCCGTAGTTGCAACAGGGGAATTATGCTCGTGTATAAACTTCCCGGAGCATAAATGATTAAATCGGCTTTGCGGATGGCACGGACAACGGAGACACTTACCGAAGGATCGTCCGAAAACTCGACAACAAGCCTTTCGACAGGGAAACCGCGCCTGGCCAGGGACGACTTCATCTGACCGTAGACTTCCACCCCGTTGCCATAGCGGAACTTTAACTGTCCCGGTGTAGACGTAGCCGCGTGAAGATGGCCGGGCGTTACACCTATCAGCCTGGCGACCTCGTCAAGGCCGGCCCGGATCGCGCCCAGGCCGGCCGGCCGGTCCGTCCGTCCGCCGTTCGCCCTGAATATCGCCGCTGTCAGAATAAGATTTCCCAAACAGTGACCGGAAGGGTTGACAGTCGGTCCCTGGCCGCCAGGGGAAAGATAGGCGCCCAATGCACGGAAAGAGGAGGCAAGTGGAGAGGGACATTTCTTGCGGAGCCTCTCCGGCGCGGCAAGAAGCGGGTTTTTCAGGATTCTGAGGCTGCCCGTTTTTTCAGGGAAACGATAGTTAAATATCCGCTGGACCAGTAGGACCACGTCGCGCACTTGTTTTTCTGTCATCCTGTAGGTGCGCTGTAAATTCCGGGAGAGGATCAGTGAAAGACACGATTTGCGCAGGTCTCCGATCCCGATCATGGGCAGGCATTTAAGTAGCCGTCCCGTCGAACCGCCGTCATCGGTAGTTACGACCACCGCATCCAGTCGGGGAAACTCTTCCTTAAGGCCGACGAAGGGCCGGTCCGGCCACGCGACTGCCTGGGAATTGCCGCCAACCACGGTGGATAGCCCCGTCCCTCCCCCCAGGACCACAACCCTGGTTTTTCTTGTGTCGAAGCTTAAGACCTCCCGGGACAGATCCTGCTCGCGGCCTCTTGTGCCCGGGCCAATTGCGTAGCCTTTCAGGACGGCTCTAACCAGGTGTTCCACCCGTCTGCCGTGCGGGCCGCCCCGCCTGCGAGCTCCGGACGGCATTTTCAAAGACCCCTTAAGTCCACGCCCTGTTTTCATGAAGAAGCATTGTACTCCATGGCGTGGAACTGAATCAATTAGCAAGATACTGGCAATTATTAAGTGCTCTCCAGCAACTTCGTGATAAACTTAAATTAAAATGAAGGCCGACCAAAAGCTCATAGCCATTCTCAGACAGACGGGGCCTCAGACCGGGGAGCAGCTCTTGAAGCAGGCTCGCATGGATGTCTTTCCGCTCTGGCAGATCTGCAAAGGTTCGCCTCAAATTCATTGTGAAATTGTGGGAAAGCGATTCCTGCGGTTGGACCGGGCGGTGTCGGGGTATGCGAGGTTGTCCCCCTCCATTCGCCGCGAGTTTCAGACGTATACGGTCGTGGGTCTGAAAAGCCAGATAGAGGAGATTAAGGCATATGCCGGACGACTGGGACAGGAAACAAAAAAAATAAGCCAGGCCAAGTTAAAACTTGCCCGGGAAAGCATGGATTCTTCCCTGGTAGCCTCCCTCCGGGGCAGCGAGCTTATCCTGAAAAAAACCTGTTTCATCATAGCCGGTGACATCGTCCATAAGATGTCACACTCCGTACCCCGCCCGGAGAGAAGTACCGGGAAGATAGTCTGTGGTTCCGACCTGGATATCGTGGTGATCGCCGAAGACGATCTGCCGGGGGAATACATCACGGCTCTCGACAATGCCATCTATGACAAAAAATACTATCTTCTCGTGCACCCGCGCTACCGGGAAGAGATTGATTACCTGATCAAAACCATGAGCCGGTTACTGGAGCAACTCGAGTTCGATACATTTAAATCAATGGTCGCCTGCAAGATTCTGTGGGAGGGAAGGTTCATCTGCGGGAGCGCCTCTATCTTTCAAACAGTGAAGGAGCTTATCGTCAGGCGGAATATTGCTGCGAGATTAAGCGCCCTGGAAGAAAAAGCCATAGAGAACCGCAACCTGGCGGAAGAACATTTGCTGAATCTGAAAGCCGACTTGTTCGGTGATAAATATTATAACCTGTTCTTCACCGAGGAGGAAAGGCTGGAGGACATTTTCTGATCTTGAAAACGGCGGCGGCTCCCCCCTAATCCGGATTATTACTTCTAACTCATTAAGCCAATGTCCGGGTTTCGAGAGAAATTCAGATCCTGGACTTTAACTTTTGCTTTCCCGTTACTGATGTCCTCTATCTCGATCCCGCGTTCCCGGACAGCCTTCGCCTCTTTCAGCACCTTTTCCGCGGCAGCCCGGTCGAGAATATAGATAACCCGGCATCCTTTTTGCGATGCAAGCTGGCCATAGGATATGGGGACCGAGCAGTCCGGCTCCATCAGGAGCGATTCGGCAACCGGCTCTGTCTTCCGTCTGCCGTTGGCCATCAGCAATACTGTCTTGGCCCGGTAGATAAGCCGCGCCCCCATGGAAACGGCGTAGAGGGGGCTCTCTTGCCGGCTTTTGAAGTGCCCGTCCGCCACCGCGTTGGCAACGGTATTGTCGTCGAGCTTGACTAAAAGCATGTTGTTCTCTTCAAAGGGGATACCCGCTTCGTGAAAGCCCACATGGCCCCGGCCCCCGACACCTACAATGTGGAGATCAATCCCCCCGTTTCGCTCGATTTTCTCCTCGTAAGCGTCCAGAATCTCCCGCCTGATCCATCGCAGGTATTCTGAAGAAGCCTCCTGATTGATGACCACCGCTTTTCCCTTATCTGCACCCTGCATTTCCCAATCCCGGGGGTTTGCCTCAAGCTCCTGGATGAACCTGTCCTGTTCGATTAGAGTACCCCAGGGGACATACGTCTCCTTGAACTTAACCTGGAGAAGCCCGAATAACTCTTGGATCATGAAAAAACTGTAACTCTCCGGGTGCTGGGTCCGTTGCTGGGCGTTCTCACCGGGCAACCCGACGTATTCGTCCAGGTTGAAACTCCGGATACTGGAACTGTCAAACATACCGCCGTTGGCCGCTTTGGCCAGATGTTTGTAAAGCCCGGTGGGAGTATTGCCGGTAGCCAGGCCAATGACGAAATTGGATTGTCCGGAGAGCTTCCGCCCGATCTCTTCGGTTACAATCCCCGACGCGACCTCGCTCACGTGATCAAAATCACGGGTTACGATTACTTTGAAGCTCATAGCACCTTTCCTGTTCCTATCGGTTTGGGGACCAGGACTCAATCCCCTATCCCGGTGGCGAACTGATTAACCGATAGCTTTTTTAACTGTGTTGGATAAAGAGAAACAGAGCTGATCCGTTAACTCCTGCGTCGGACCCTCCACCATAACCCGGCACATTGCTTGAGTGCCTGAATAGCGGATAAGTACCCGTCCTTTATCCTTCAATTCCGACTCCGCCTCCTTGATGGCAGCCTGAAGCTCGGGAATCTCTTCTAATGGCGGCTTATTTTTCACGGTAACATTGATCATCTTCTGGGGCGAAAGCTTCATGACCTTGGCCAGCGCGCTGAGCGATTTTTTATAAAACTGCATGGACGAAAGGAGCTGCAGGGCTGAGATGATGCCGTCACCGGTCGTGTGATGGTTGAGGTAGATTATATGACCGGATTCCTCCCCGCCCAGGACGGCGTTCTTTTTCTGCATCATCTCCAGAACATACCGGTCTCCGACCGTAGATACTCCCTGCTTAATGCCGAGCTTCTCCAGCGCGATGTTAAACCCGAAGTTACTCATCACGGTCGAGATAACAAGGTTGTTTTTGAGCCAACCCCTCTCCTTGTACATCTTGCCGCAGATGGCCATAATATGGTCTCCCGTGATCTCCCGGCCCTTCTCATCGACAGCAATGAGCCGGTCGCCGTCCCCGTCGAAAGCCAGCCCGATTGAGGCGCCCACCTTCACCACTTTCGCTTGCAGGCTCTCCGTATGCTGAGAACCGCAGTTCTTGTTGATATTGGTACCGTTGGGATCGTCATGGATAGCGATCACGTCCGCTCCCAGTTCGGAGAAGATAATGGGGGCTACTTTATATGTCGCCCCGTTGGCGCAATCGAGAACGATCTTCATCCCTTCAAGGCTCAAGTCATCGGGGAAAGTGTTTTTGCAGAAGACGATGTACCGGCCGATTGCATCATCGATACGTTTGGCCTTGCCGATTTCATCAGCCGTGGGCCGGATGTCCCTGATTTTTCCCGTGGTGATCAGTTCCTCGATCTCGTCCTCGTCGGCATCAGGGAGTTTAAAACCGTCGCGGGAGAATATCTTGATTCCGTTATCCTGGTAGGGGTTATGCGATGCCGATATCACCATCCCCGCATCCGCCCGCATGTTGCTGGTGATAAAGGCAATACCCGGCGTAGGCATCGGTCCCACGAGCAACACGTCGACTCCCATCGAGCAGATTCCGGCCGTGAGGGCATTTTCGACCATGTACCCGCTAACCCTGGTATCTTTGCCGATCACTATCCGGTGCCGGCGGTCTTCGTGCTGTTTGCAGACATGGGCTGTCGCCCGCCCGATCTCAAGTATTGTTTCGGCCGTCATCGGAGCAATATTCGCGATGCCCCGAACGCCGTCGGTACCAAACAACTGTCCCATGGTAGTCCTCCTTTTTTGGCGACTGCTTTAGCCTTTCCGCGCTTTGCCCTAGCGGCCCGTCAAGCCGCATTTAGACCGGCTATAAACTTATTCCGGTTTGAAAGAAGGCAGCAAGGAAAAAACCTCACCGGTTACTTCCGCTACAATGCCCTGGAGCCAGCTTGTTCCTTTCTCTGACCATTCGGGCTCCAGGCCCTGGATGACCGCGATATAGTCGTTTCCTTTTTTCCCCGTATCCCGGCTGATTTTGTCCAGAAAAGAATCCCGCGCGGAAATATCCCCTGTCCATTTCGAAGAAGCTTTAAGTGCTTCTTCAACCTGCGGCCATTTGTGGAAAAATTCGTTCTTTCTGTCCAACAGCTCCCGGGAAGGCGTGTCCATAATTTTCCGGTATGATTCGGCGGAAGCCGGCATCTTTGCGGCAAGTGCTCCCAGGCGCTTGATCCTTTCTGCAAACCCCATTTCGATCTTTTCCATCGCGCCCCGGTGGAGTTCATTTCCCAACCCGGCGTCGGCATGAAAAAGGGATCGGACATGAGCATACCATTGCCGGAGTGCGATCAGATTGGCAATATAAATTATGTTGTTTACCACCCTGCGCCGGACGCTCCTGTAGACGCCAGGGTGAAACTCCAGATCTCCCGATTTCCGCGTCCCCCCGAAAAGCAGCTTTCCGCCCTCCGGGCAGTCCATCCGGCAGATAGTCCCGGCCGCGACCACGGTCCCGTAGCCGATGCGGCAGGGACCGACTAAACCACCCTGCCCGCCCAGGAAGATGGGGGATTGATTCAACATCACTCCCCGGGGAACATCACCTATTAATGACGGTGTCGCCTTGTCCTGGTTTGGCGTGTAATTGAAGTGAATGTAGGAGCTCCCCACTTCGGTATGGTTCTTGCGGCTGGTTCCTCCAGCCATCAGGCCGTCGCAGAAATTAATCAGGCTGCCGAAAGTGACAAAAGGGAAAAGTATGGTCTGTTTGAGCCCTACCGTATGGGCTCCGTTTGCTTCCTCCTCCAGAAGGCAGCCATCCCGGACTTGAGCCCCGCTGCCCATATTAGCGCCCTTGAGGAAAGTGGACTTGCGGAAGAACCCACCCTTAAGTTCCACATCGGGGCCAAGCTGGCAATCCCGGAGGGTCACCGGGCTTTCATAGCCGAGTTTCACATTCGGCATAATGAGCGATTCCCGGCCGTAGATCTTGCACCCGGCATAGATGGTCACCCCGTCACCGGAAATACGGTTCAGATCCACCATCGATCCGATCTCAACCGATTCCGGGTTCGGGACCTCAATCCCCTTTTCCAAGAGGACCTTGACCTTGTTAGAGCTGTGAACCGTCATGCTCCTTCTCCCGCCTTCCGCGCGCCGCCGTGGCGCGCGCATCTTCAACCTTACTGGAACTGAACCATTATCAACAATTAAGCGTTATTGTAAAGGCCCCTTATCTCTGTGGTTTTGGCAAGCTCCCTTCGGCAAGCTCAGGATCTTCGGCAGGGAAGGCTACCCGCAGTGCCGGTTCTCGATCCGTCAACCCTAATAATGATTAGGGCATATAAAAAATAGAGCTGTTATAACAGAAATGGGCTTATCTTTCGTGCACACCTCCCATAGGGTGAATTGCCGTTTTCACCCATTATAAGGTGTAGGCTTATGTCATGACAACAGGGAGCCAAAATCACACTTGGCTAACAAAGGCTTTTCGCTGCCACATTCACTGTGCGCGGCACGACCACTACAATGCACGCTATAAATAGCGTGTTGTTATTACGTGTGACCTGAATTATTCTGGCGATATGGGAACTTTTATCTTTTTTTGGGCGTCTAATATAATGAAGTGAGCAATGCGCGAAATATCGAGAGACATCCTTACAAAAGCGTCGGAAGGCAGTATGAGCGCTTTCGAGGAGATATACAGCACTACGTCAGACTATGTCTATACTGTGGCGGTGAATATAACGGGCAACAGTGCCGATGCGGATGAGGTTACACAGGACGTTTTCTTGAAAGTTTTCAGGCGGCTCAAGGATTTTCACTTCAGGGCTTCCTTTAAAACGTGGATCTACAGGATTACCCTCAATAGCGCGATATCGCGCTTGAGAAAAAGGGCAAAATGGCGATCGCAAGAGTCCGAATACAGTGATTCCATTGCACATAAGAGCGGGCGCAACACAACCCGGGAAGCGGTAGATCGGGAATATAATGAGCTGCGTGTGCGGTCCATGCTGGAGATGCTCAATCCGGATCAGCGGGCGTGCATCGTGCTGAGGGGGATCGAGGGATTGAGTTACAGGGAAATCGCGGAGGTGCTCAGTATAAATATCAATACCGTACGATCAAGGCTAAGGAGGGCGCGGGGGATTCTCGTGGCCCGCCACCGGAAGGAGGCTAAGAAGAAATGAAATGCAAAGAGATACGGGACCTGCTCACCGCTGACTATATAGACGGCGAGCTCGACGATGACACGCACAAGGAGGTTGCGAGGCACATCGAGAGCTGCGCCCAGTGCAGGCTTTACGAGGAGACCGTGCGGGGGGCTGCCATCGAGCCCTTCAGGAAGGTCAGGCGATGCAGTGCGCCGGCGCGTGTTTGGCGCGGAATAAAGCGTAGGATCGAGGAGAAGCCTGAAAAAGGCCTGCGCACGGCTTTGCACGGCGCCTGGCAAAGCTTTTTCGGCATCCGTAAAACCGCATTCGTCACGGCGGCGGCGGCGGCGGTGATCGTAATCGCGGCAGTCCTCTTCCGCGCGCCCTCCGCTCCGCCCGGTTGGACGCGATTGACATCCAACGACATAGAGAAGGTAAACGATTACATCCAGGAGCAGTTCCTTGTCCTCTCGTACCTGGGAGATAACGGGACGGGAAGCGCCGAGGGCGGGGAAAACGGTTACTTCGGCATCGCTTCCGTGGACTTCGGCACCGCCGTGGAAGAATATCTGCTCTAGAGGGAACTTTTTCCGTTTTGAATACGTCTAAGTCGTTAAAGGGCGCAGATGAAGCACCGTACGGCATGCTGTAACAGCAACAATATATCAAAAGGAGGGTTTGAAGATGAAAGCACGATTCGGCGGAACTATTGCGACACTTAGTATTGGAGCTCTGCTCCTCATGCTGGCCCCAGCGTCCGCAGGGCCTTCCTGTCACGGGAAGGGGAAGCCACCGGAGCATATGGAGAAGTCTTTCGATGAGAGCCTCCGGGAGCTCAACCTTGCCGACGAGCAGATGGAGCAGATCAAGACACTGCACGAGGAAAAAATAAGCGCGATGAAAAAGCATCGCGATTCGATCAAGGAAAAGCACAAGGAGCTTCGCGAGGAGCTGGACAGGGAAGTGACGGATATGGATGCGCTGGATAATATCGTATCAGAGCTGAAAATAATCGAGGCACAGCGCATAGACGGAAAAGTCGGCTATATCCTAAAGATGAAAGAGACGCTCAATCCCGAGCAATTTCAGAAGCTGCACTCCCTGCACAAGGAGCACTGGAAGAAGGGAGAGCGCGGACGGCGAGGGCGCAGAGGAAAGGGCCACTGGCGCGGACAGACGGACGACCAGGAGCAGGAGATGGAGGGGTCCGCCCCTCCCTCCAAGAAGCATAGGGGTGCGCATTTCGATGAGTGCCTTCAGGAGCTCAATCTAACCGACGAGCAGATGGAGCAGATCAAGGCCCAGCTCGAGGAAAAAAGCAAAGCGAAGAAAGAGGACCGCGATTCAATCAGGGCGAAGCACGAGGAGCTTCGGGAGGAGCTGGACAGGGAGACGACGGACAGCGAAAAGCTTGCGAGCATCGTATCCGAGCTGAAGAGCCTCGAGGCCCGGTGCATCGACGGGAAGGTCGGCTATCTCCTCAAGATGAAGGAGACACTCACTCCCGGGCAATTCCAGAAGCTGCACGCCCCGCACGGCAAGCGCTGGAGGGGAGAGCGCGGGCGGCGAGGTGGAAAGGGCCACTGGCGCTGCGGCTCCAGCGATCAGCCCCGGGGAAGTGAGCTTCCCCCAGACCAGCAGCAGGAGCCCTCAACCGGCACAGGTGAGGGCACGGGGAAATAAGGTGCCCCTTCATACAATATTACTGCCCTGATGATGCATGCGAGAGATGCGCCCCTCCCGGAACATGGGAAGTGATATCCGGGAGAGCGCATTTTTCAATATCTTTAACAGCATGCGCGTGATGGGCTTGTCACAAACTCTCTTCGGTGATATGCTCATGCCGTCTTTTCAATGCAGCATCCTGCTTGATGTACGAGCAAGTGGACGATCATTCAACACGCGCGCGGGCGAGACTGCGATCCTCGGAAAGCTGACTCTTGGACGCCGGCGGCAAGCTCTCCCGAATACCCCGGGAGAAGTAGAAGCCGGTGGGATACTCGGGAGAAACAGCCGAAAAGTTATGCGCCTTGCCAGCAGAGACGGGAGCTGAGATGATTGGCTTAAGGACATCCGCCGTTTTGGCCGTGCTGCTTGCAGCCGTCTCCGCGGGCTGCATACGGGTGAAGCTGCCGGAAGCCAGGGTGATCAGGGGAGAGACAGAGACCGCCCTTTCCTGGGAGAGGGCGGGCGAGCTCGCTCTCGCGCGCAACCCGGATATTCTCCAGGCGCGTTCGGAGGTGAACGCCGCTGTGCGGGCGAAACAGATCGCGATGGGAGAGTACCTTCCGGAGGCGGACGGGGAGTTTGTCCGCGGGCGGCAGAAGCGGTCCCACGCGGATGCGAAGACCACGGGGACCTCTTGGAAGGATGACATGAGCATAGGCGTCAGCGCGCGGCAGGAGATCTTTACGGGATTCAGGAGAACGGGGAACTTTCTGCGGGCCAAGATGAAGCTGGCCGCGGCGCAATTCGGCTACCAGGAGACCAGCGCGGACGTCCGCTTCAGGCTCCGGCAGAGCTACGTCGAGCTCCTCAGTTTGAACAAGGAGCTGGAGGTCAACAGGCGCATAGCCGAGAGGCGCCACGAGAACGCCGAGATGATCCGCCTGCGCTATGAGGCGGGGCGCGAGAACGTGGGCTCCCTCATGCGGGCCGATGCGCTTGCCGAGAACGCCGATTTCGACATACGGAAGACGGAGAGGAAGATCGAGAGCCAGTCCTGGAACCTGAGCCGCGAAATGGGCGGACCCTTCATGCTCCGGCTCCGCGCCGAGGGGGACCTCGAGGATATGGTGCCGGATCCGCCCCCGGCGGGCCTCTCCTATCCGGAGCTCGCCGAGAACGCCCCCACCGTGAGGCGCCTTGTGAAGACGGCCGAGGCGTTCAACGCGGCCATCATCGTCGCCCAATCGGAGGTCTGGCCAAAAGTCGGGGGGAACTTCACATACGGATATTCGGGGGAGGGGCCCACCAACCTCGACGATGATACGCTGCGTGTGGGCCTCAGGGTGGACATGCCGTTCTTCCGGGGAGGAAGAAGCATTGAGGGGATCGCCCTCGCGAAGGCGAATTACGAAGCGGCGCTGGAGGATGCTCGGAGCGCCCGGGACCAAAGGGTGGCCGACCTGGCCGCGGCCTGGACCGATTTCCGGGACGCGGGAGAGTACGTGCCCGTACGTAGCGCGTTCCAGGAAGCATCACGGGAACGGGCCCAGATCGTCCGCGCGAAATACGCGACCGGCCTGGTGGATTTCCAGGAGTTCGACATCGCCGAACAGGAACTGGCCGACTCGGAGAGGGCCTACGTCTTGAGCCTCGCCGACGCCCTGCTGCAGGAGGCCGACTGGGAGGTGCTGAAAGGGGCAACGCTGGAGGACATGATCAATGCAGAGTAAACACAGGCGAATCGGGCTGATCTGGAAGATCGGCATTGGTCTTGTGTGCTTTCTGGTGATACTCAAGTTCGTGTACTTTCGCAATAATAAGTCATCACTCGAGGTCATGCGTACCGTACAGGTCCGCCGCGGAGACCTCACCGTGGAGATAACAGCAACGGGAGAGGTGAAGCCGCAGAACCGCGTCGAGGTCAAACCGCCGATCGACGGCCGCATCGATGAAGTGCTGGTGGAAGAGGGGGATGACGTCAAGCAGGGGCAGATACTCGCGTGGATGAGCTCGACGGAGAGAGCGGCGCTCCTGGATGCCGCCCGCTCGCAGGGGCAGGATGTCCTCGACCGCTGGGAGAAAGCCTACAAGCCCGCGCCCCTCATCGCGCCGGTCGACGGCATGATAATCGTCCGTGCCGTCGAGCCGGGCCAGACGGTGACGCCGACCGATCCCGTCGTCGTAATCTCCGACCGCCTGATCGTTGTGGCGCTTGTCGATGAGACGGACCTCTCTCTCATCTCCCTAGGGCAGGAAGCCGAAGTCCGTCTCGACGCCTACCGCGAGCAGGCCGTAGAGGCAACGGTGGACCATATATCCTATGAAAGCCGGCTCGAGAACAACGTCAACGTCTACACCGTGGACATACTCCCCGGGAATGTCCCCCCGATGTTCCGCAGCGGAATGACGGCCACGGTCACCTTTACCGTCTTCGAGCACAAGGGTGTCCTCCTGGTTCCCTCAGAGGCGATCGGCGAGTGGCCGCTCGGCGTCGAGAAGCCGAGGGGGACGGAGTTCGCCGTGTACAGGAAAACACGTACGGGGAAGCCTGTTCCCGTTCCCGTGCGGATAGGGAAATCGGACGGCAGGTTCACGGAGATCCTCGAGGGGGCGAAGGAGGGGGATGAACTCCAGGTGGTCCGGAGAAAGACCGCCTCGAGGGGGTCGAACCCGTTCTCGCCCGTTAGCCGGAGGCGCTAGAGGGAGCGATCACGGTAATGCTTGAAGCGGAGAACCTGCACAAGACGTACCGCCTGGGAGAGGTGGAAGTACACGCCGTCCAGGACGTCTCCCTTAAAATCGAAGCCGGTGAATTCGTCGCGATAATGGGACCTTCCGGGTCCGGAAAGTCCACGCTGCTGTACCTCCTGGGGTTCCTCGACACGCCCGACGGAGGAACCATCAGGCTTTTCGGCGAAGAGGTGACTTCCCTCGGCGAGGGGCGCCTCGCTTTTCTCAGGAACAGGGTCGTCGGCTTCGTCTTCCAGCAGTTCAACCTTCTGGCCCGGACCTCGGCCCTCGAAAACGTCTCTCTGCCCCTCCTCTACTCCGGAGAATCGGCCCGCGTGAACGAAGAACTGCCGCGCGAGCTGCTGGAGAAGGTCGGCCTCGGCGGCCGAATGGACCACCGCTCCAACGAGCTCTCGGGGGGCGAGCAGCAGCGGGTCGCCATAGCCCGCGCCCTGGTAAACCGCCCGCAGATCATCCTCGCCGACGAACCCACGGGCAACCTCGACTCCGGCTCTCAGGATGAGGTGATGGGGCTCCTGAAGAAGCTGCATGAGGAAGGAATGACCATCGTCATCGTCACACACGAGGAGAGCGTCGCGCGGTACGCTTCAAGGATAATCAGCATTCATGACGGACGCATAACGAGCGATGAGACCCGCGGAGGGAAATCGGCGGAACCCCTCCCTCCCGACCGGCACGCCCCTTCCCGTATCACGCGGAAAAAGCGCTACACGCTGCAGGAGTTCAGGGAGCACCTGCGGCAGGCGTTCCGGATGATCCTGTCGAACCGGGTCCGCTCGTTCCTCTCGATGCTCGGCGTCCTGATCGGTGTGGGGTGCGTTATCGCGATGCTTGCCCTCGGCCGGGGAGCGCGCGAGTCCATCACCGCGCAGCTCTCCCGCATGGGGTCCAACCTACTCTCGGTGCGGACGGGATCCCAGAGGGTGCACGGAGTAGCGCTCGAGGCGGGTTCCGTGACGAGGCTCACGCTCGAGGACGCCCGGGCAATCAAGGAGAGCATCGGCGTCGTCTCGAAGACGGCCCCCCAGGTGAGGGGCCAGGGCCAGCTAGTCAGGGGAAACAGGAACTGGAACACGAGAATCGAGGGGACGACGCCCGACTACTCTTCCATGCGGAACCAGGTTCCGGTCATGGGGCGGTTTTTCACGGCCGAGGAGAACCAGTCACGCCAGCGCGTGGCGGTGATCGGTCAGACGGTCATGAAGGAGCTCTTCGGAGAGGAAAACCCCGTGGGCCAGACGATAAAGGTGAACCGGATCAACTTCCAGGTAATCGGCGTCCTCCCCACGTTCGGATCCAGCGCGTTCCATGACCGCGACGACCGGGTGATCATCCCCCTGATGACGGCGATGCGTCGCGTGCTGGGAAAAGACTACATCAGGCAGATCGACGTCGAGGTAAAAGACATAAACGACATGGAGTACGCGCAGGAGGAGATCGAGAGCTTGATCAAGCGCCGCCACCGCCTCGCCGAGAATCAAGATGACAGCTTCAACATACGCAACTACGCCGAGATCCAGGAGGTCCTGTCAGGCACCACGAAGACGTTCTCGCTCCTCCTGGGCTCCGTCGCGGCTATCTCCCTCATCGTGGGAGGCATCGGGATCATGAACGTCATGCTGGTCTCCGTGACGGAGAGGACACGCGAAATCGGCCTGAGGAAAGCGGTCGGGGCAACGCCGAGAGACATCCTCACCCAGTTTCTCGTGGAGGCCGTCGCGATCACTTTCCTGGGCGGAACGGCGGGGATCGTCCTCGGCGCGAGCGTCTCCTGGCTGCTGTCGCGGATTGCCGGCTGGAACACCGTGATCGGCTCCTCCTCGATCCTCCTGGCTTTCTCATTCTCGGTGACGGTCGGCATCCTCTTCGGCATGTGGCCCGCCCAGAAGGCAGCCCGTCTGAATCCCATCATCGCACTGCGGTACGAGTGAAAGAGATGGACTAAAGCCTGCCATCTCAAATCTTATCCCTATTATCAACGATAAATCTCACGCCTATGACTGATTTTCACTATCCGAACAGTCAGGCTCTCGTCATGGACGGAATATACTATTCGATAGTGCCCTTGGCGAAGGCGATAGCGTTCCTGCCGGGAAAGCTTTTTTGCTCCGTATGGGGTATTATACGGAGGGATTGGAAAGAGGTTGATTTAAAGAAGCGCGATGAATGTATTTTTGCAAATGCTCATCTGGGCCGCGGTCTTACTCTTTTTTCTGGCCGGGCTGGCCGGAAGTATCATTCCCGGCGTACCAGGGCCCCCGCTCATCTTTGCCGGCACTTTGATCTACGCCCTGGCAACACGCTTCGAAAAGGTGGGGTGGTTTACGTTACTCATTCTGGGCATAATAGCCGCTCTGGCTCAAATCGTGGATTATCTGGCCGCTGTCTACGGGGTCAAAAAGCTGGGGGGAAGCAAATGGGGGATGTGGGGATCCATATTGGGGGGATTAATAGGCTTATTTACAGCAAATATTCCGGGAATGATTGTGGGGTTGTTCGCTGGAGCATTTTTCATGGAACTGTGGAAGGGGAACAAGGATCTGTTTTCCTCCACCAAGGTAGGCTGGGGAAGTCTAATGGGTTTTTTGGGGGGCACATTAATGAAAGTAATCTTCAGCCTGATTATGATAGGTATATTTCTGGTTGATGTTTTTCAACCCATGAATCTTCTGGAATAATGCCAGGCCTGTTTTAAAACAGGAAAATGGGCTGAGATACATAACATGCCCAGCGCACAGATGATGGCGCAGAACTAAATCCGCTCTGCGTCACCGAACCGGCTCACCCGGCGGGACTCCCTTCAATTCGCTTCGTCCAGTGAAGTGAAAATTCTTCATGCTCCCAGGTTATGCATTTCGTAACCTATCTACAAATATGCCATGCAAACACTCACGGAAAAAGCATACAAACTCGCACCGCCGGGCGGCCTGTTTGATGAATCGGTAGTCCGAAACCTTTTCCCGGATTCGACCACCGGAGGCAGAAAACTGCTCGTCCACCGGGCAATCGAGAAAGGGGAGGTCCTGCGACTTAGCCCGACTTTCGCATTTTAGTTGAAAAAAACATTAAATTTAGAAGATAATTTGACGTAAGTCGTTGCAAATACTGGGAAGATCCCCGGAAAATGAAGTTTGTAGGGACTCAGCCACAAATTTGAT
>Ga0208279_1000528_pt1 | contig 29410 bp, 4 predicted proteins | sample AntAceMetag02UKM_FD_184766 | JGI IMG/M metagenome (GOLD analysis project Ga0208279, IMG submission 184766) | Saline lake microbial communities from Ace Lake, Antarctica - Antarctic Ace Lake Metagenome 02UKM (SPAdes) (version 2) | ecosystem: Environmental > Aquatic > Non-marine Saline and Alkaline... | reverse complement strand
TAAAATGGCGAACACTCAATCGGACTATTGGATCGTTTTCGAGTGGGAGCCATAAAGTCGCTTTCTTTGCTCTTTCCTATTAACCCTATTTCATCAAACTCAAATATCAAACTTATCTCGTGTGATGGGCCTGTAAAATTATGATTTGCATTGATATTCATCTCATATGAATACATTAACTTCATCCGCGATTCTTCGTTAAATGGGATGTTTAATCCTGCCATTACCGTGAAGTTTGAAAATTCATCATACTCTAATGTTTGATTCTTATACCATATGCCTAAATAAACATGAGACATATATATGTTCATGCCTAATGTATATAACATCATGCTCGACTGATGCTCTACCATCAAACCAGGATTTAACTTAAACCCCTGCCGCTTGGAATAATGACCGTAGTCTTCTCGGATTGTTATTACAAAGTCAACATTGTAAATATACTTGCGGGGTAATTTAGCATCTACTTCGAAAAAACTCTGGTTAGGGGTAGTTATATGATGTACTGCTGCTCCTATGTTCCCCTCTAAATCATTTCCCTTAAACTGGTATATGCCTCCAATTGCAAAATCAGGAAAGACAACTTTATCTCTTGCTGCTCCGGCAAAGGTTGAGGGGTTTATATTTCCCCATCTTGGATCAAGCTGATCGCCAAATATTAAGTTATCCCAATTTAACTGCTGGGTTACTACTGAAGCTAATGCTCCCATCTGAAAAATTGTGTTCTTGCTGATAGGGATTCTTACTGAGGGCATAAATCCTATTGTATTGGTCTTTAGCACTCCCATTCCTGCCAGGCTCTGATTAACTATAATGCCTATTCCTCCTGCTCCGGGTAAACTTCGCTCGGCTATATCTGCACTAAAGTTATAGGTGTGATAGTCGCCTGATAAACCAACCCATTGCCTGCGGTAGTTTAACCTGGCTTTTAATCCCATCGTCAACCCTACATTTGCTGGATTATAATAGGTAGGATTGTTGTAATGCTGTGCATAGTCTAAATCTTGTGTAAAAGCTTCGCTTATAGTTAGCATTAATATTGTTAACAGTATTATGGATATCTTTTGCATCATAGTTGATTTCTCTATTTTCGATATTCTTTCTATTGTTCTTTTCATAGCGTTCCCTCCTATCGTATTAATGTTACTGTTCCACTGGTGCTAGTGTTGCCATCGCCATTGTCACTGCCCTTCCAATGTTCTCCATTCTCAAATACGGCAGATATGCGCCATATGAAACTGCCGGTGGGCAACTCCTTGCCCTCAAATGTACCATCCCATCCTTCTTTGGGAGCGCCATCTTCTAGTAGTGTGCTTTGGAATACTAAATTGCCCCAGGCACTATATACCTCGATCTGGTAGCTCTTTAGATTTATGCCAAGGGGCTTGAATATATTGAGCTCTTTATTGACGTTGGATGGTACAAACGCATTGGGGACAAACAGGTTGGTAAACAACAGTTCGTAGTCTTGATATGTTGTGTCGGGACAGCCATATTCATTGTATGATATTAACATGATGCTATACGTGCTATCTTCTTCATACTGATGGGTTGGGTTTTCTTCGATGCTGCTTATGCCATAGTCATAGTCAAAATCCCAATAATAGCTTATGGATTCTATGCTGGTATTATCAAGGTATATCTGTCCTTGCTGAACTGTATCCATTATGATAAAGGATGCTGTGGGTATGGGATATATCTCTACTATATGACTGATAGTGTCATAGCATTGGTGGCCATCGGTTACGGTGAGCTCTACGGTGTAATATCCTGTGCTATCGTATATGTATGATGGGTATTGTAGTGATGAGGTATCTCCTATGGTGAGCGTGTCTCCAAAGTTCCAGATGTAGTGTTCTATATCGGAACTGTCTGCTATGGTCTCATCCATAAAATAGGTGTAGTAGCTCTTGCAGGTCTCCTCGTAGCTAAAGGCTGCTTCGGGGGGCCTATAGATCTCTATGGGTTCGCTTATGCTATCGCTACAGCCATATTGATTCATTACTTGTAGCTCGGTTATATAGGTGCCATAACCCGGGTATAAATAGGTTGGGTTTTGTAGTATGGATGTATCATTGGGATTGATATTATCGCCAAAGTTCCAATGCCACATGGTTAGGGGTTCGCCATTTGTGTTTGTGTCATCATAGAACCTGGTACTATCGCCCAAACAATTGGCTTCTACATATATCCCTGCTTCCGGGGTTGGATGTATGGTTAGCATTTTTACTACTGTGTCCTGGTAGATGATTCCTGATATCTCCGCTACTACTATTAACTGTACTTCATAATCTCCTCCTTCTTCATAAGTGTGGCAGATTGGATTCTGTTGGATTCCGTAATTGTAGGTTTCTCCATCGCCGAAGTCCCAGCGCCATTGTGTAATTAATCCATTGTTGCTGGATAGTTCTGAGATATCTGTAAAACATTGCTCATATCTTGCACAGGTTAGACCGGTGGGTAATTCAAAGTCCGCTATCAAACAGGGCTCTACATATACTTCTTGTACTATACTGTCTGTACATCCATTGAAATTGGTTATCACTAGTTTTACCTGGTAGGTGCTGTCATATGGCCCGTACAGGTGGCTTGGGTGTTGTTCGGTGCTCGTGTTATTTGGTGAGATTACATCACCAAAGTCCCAATACCAGCTTTCTATAAACGCTCCTCCATCTAATGATTCATCGGTGAACTGGGTTGGGGTATCACATGAGCCTATGGTATTGCTAAATCTAGCAGTCGGTAAGGAGTCTATGATTACTTCGTGATAGGCTGTTGTCATACACCCATTTGTGTCTAATGCCATCAGCTCTACTATGAACAGTCCCGGATTGGGGAATGTATGACTGATTGTATCATGATAGGTGTCTTGATTTGGAGTGCCATCATTAAAATTCCATGTGTATGCTGCTACGGAGTCACTTTGTGGACTGTAGCTTGCTGTGAAGAATGTTGGTATTCCTAAGCATTCTTCTGTGGAGGTAAAGTCTATCTCAAGGATGCCATGTAAGCATATCATATCATTGGTATCGGTGGCTATACAACCATTACCATCGGTGATCTCCAATATCACTGTATAACAGGTGTCGGTCTCTGGATATATGTAACTCGGATCTATTTCTGTGGAATAATATCCGTCGTATAGATTCCAGTTCCATCCGACTATCGGACTGTCATCTGCTCCCGGTTCTGACTCATCAAAGAAGTTGACTTGTCCTTCGGGCTCGCATACTTGATTAAATGTGAAGCCTGGTAAAGGGGTATCGAATACTTGTATCCACTGTGTTATCGTGTCGCTGCATCCATAGTTGTCTATGCTTACCAGGGTTACAAGGTATTCGTCGTTATCCTGGTAATAGTGTACGGGGTCTTCTTCTGTGGAGGTGCTGCCATCGCCAAAGTCCCACTCCCATCCTACTATAAAGCCATACTGGCTATAGGACAAGTCTGTAAAATACGTGCTGTCGCCAAGGCATATGTTCTCGTAATCGAAGTTTGCTGTGGGGGCATCATTAACATGGATAGTGTCTATTGATACATTTTGACATTGATCGATACCTATTTCTGTTACTGTTAGGGTTACTATATAGGTTCCCGGGGTGCCATACATGTAGCTTGGACTTTGTTCTATGGAATAGCCTCCATCTCCAAATTCCCAGAACCATGTGGAGATATTTGTGCCTATCCCTGTAAACTCTGCATTCTCGCCTAAGCAGATACTGTCATCTAATATGCTAAAGTCTACATAGGGTAGTGAGTCTACTGTGATTTCTTGCCATGTGGTATCACTACATCCATGGGTACTTAATACTATCAACGTAACTATATATGGTTCTTCTGGGTTAGGATTAGTAAATATATGGGTAGGGTTCTGCAATGTGGAATAATTTTCTATTCCTGATAAGGGATCGCCAAAGAACCATTCCCAACTGTATATGTCCGGCCCCTGGTTGGTGCTGCTTAAATCGGTGAAGTATACTGGCTCATTATAGCATGTTTCTTCGTAGGAATAATCGGCTATGGGCGATGGTACTACTTCTACTTGCTTTTCTATCATATTCTCGCAGCTATCACTATCGGTTACCGTCAGGGTAACGGCATATATTCCGCCATTGGTATATATGTGTGATACATCGGGGTTATCGGGGGCTGTGATGGTGATGTCGATGCCATCGCCAAAGTCCCAGTGCCATATGGATATTATTCCATTGGGGGAACTGGATAGATCGGTAAAGTAAACTGTGTCATTCAAACAGGCTGAAGGGCTATAGTCGAAGTTTGCATTGGGCAAGGGATTAATTTGTACTGTATGGCTTACGCTTGCTACACAGCCATCTATCGTTACTATGGTAAGTGTTACTTCATAGTCGCCTGTGGCTGCATATATATGTGATGGGTTGGGCAGTACGGATGTATTGCCATCGCCAAAGGCCCAGGTATAACTCTGTATTTCTGCAATATTGGTAACGGTGGTGTCTACCTCAAACTGGGTCTGGGAGCCTAAACAGGCTTCTGAATATAGAAAGTCTACTGTTGGTTGACCTGATATGGTTACTGTTGATTGGGTTGTATCTATACAACCATTTACATTGGTGATGATAAGTTCTACTTCATAGTCTCCCTCGGTACTGAATATATGTATGGGATTCTGTAACGTGGAGGTGTTATCGGGGCCGGAGGCCGGATCATCAAAGTTCCACTGCCAACTGACTATTGTGCCACCACCATTTTTTTCTGACGTGTCGGTGAAGCTTACGGGTCCGCTGGAGCAACTACTGCTATGGGTAAACATAGCTATGGGGCCTGGTATTGTTGTTACCGGATTTGTTGCGCTATTACTGCAACTATCGGAATTGGTGATTGTCAACATTACCTGGTAGGTTCCTGTATTGGTATAGGTATGGTTTACATCGGGATTATCAGGGAAAAGTATCGTTGTATCACTTCCATCGCCAAAGTCCCAGTACCACTCGGTTATATATCCTGTTATGGGATCTGAATAATCATGAAACTGTACCGGGTTACCTGAGCAGGTAGGTGACTCCATGCTGAAGATTGCCAGTGGTAATGGGTTTATGGTTATGCTTTTTGTTAGTGTATTGGTGGCTCCCATGGTATCTAATATCGTTAGGCTTACCTGGTAGGTGTCAGCTACGTCATATACATGTAATGGGTCCATCGTTGTGGAAGTTCCTCCATCGCCAAAACTCCAGCTCCAGCTTACTACTGAGGGTATATCTGTGGGGGGATCGAGTACGGTGAATTGTACTGCTTCGCCTTCACAACCATGGATCCAGCTAAAGTCTAAGACAGGTACATTGGTTACATTTACCTGGTGTAGTATACTGTTCATGCAGCCATCGATATCGGTGATTGTTAGCGATACTTCAAAGGTGCCTATGGTGGCATAGGTGTGGGTTGGGGATTGAATACTCTCGGTGTTGCCATCGCCAAAGTCCCAGTACCAATCTGTTATTGTATTGCCGGAGGTGCCGAAAAAGTTTGTTGGATCTCCCAGCAGCGTGGGCTCGGGATTCCATGTGAAAAATACTGTGGGTAGTCCCGGGGTTAGTACTGTTTGTATTATGGTGTCGCTGCAGCTATATCCGCTTGAATCGGCTGTTACTATCAGCATTACATCATAGACACCTATTCCTGTTGTGAAAATATGGGATGGGTGCTGTAGATTGCTTGTAAATCCATCGTCAAAGTCCCAATACCATTCTACAAGGTTATAGCCTGGTGGGGATGTGGATAGATCGGTGAATACTACTGTGCTACAGTCCAGATTTGCATAGCTATAATCGGCTGTGGGGCCTGGTAATATTATCACTTGCTTGCTTGTGTTATTGCTGCAACCTGATATTTCTTCTACTGTCAGAATTACAGTGTAGGTGCCTCCGGAGGTATAATAATGGATGGGGTTCTGCTGGTTGCTAAATGAGCCATCGCCAAAGTCCCAGCTCCAGGTATCTATATTTGTGCCTGTGGCCGTAAAGCTTATGGTGCTGCCTTGACAGGTTAAGCTATCACTCATCGTAAAGCTTACCTCGGGGATCGGGCTTACTGTTACTACGTTGCTCAGGGTGTTGGCGCAGCCATTATTGTCGATTATGTCTAGCACTACATCGTAATCTCCTATGCTTGTATATAGGTGATCGGCGTCCTGGTTGGTGGAAAAGTCGCCATCGCCAAAGTCCCAGTGCCATATGTCTATCGGATAACCGGATTCTCCATAAAAATGGGTCGTGTCGCCTATACAGGTTGGATCGGGCGTGAAGGTGTAGAATATGTCGGGGAGCTCGGGTACGGTGACCAGTAATACTATGGTGCCACTGCAAGTAAATCCATTGGAATCAGCCAGTACGGTTAGCTCTACATTATAGATCTCGCCGCCGGGGGTTGTAGTATGTGGGTATTGGTGAGTGGGGTTTTGTAGGTCGGAGGTTGTGCCATCGCCGAAATCCCAGTTCCAGGTGACTATCGTGTAGCCGGGAGGGCTTGTTGTTAAATCAGTGAACTGGAGGGAATCGCATACTATGATGCTGTAGGTGAAGTTGGGTATGGGAGATGGAGCTATAGAAAGAGATTGATAAGAGATTTCACTGCATCCATTAATATCAATTACCGTAAGTGAAACTATCATAGTTCCCGATGTACTGTATGCATGTGATATATTCTGTCCTGTATCAGTCTGCCCATCTCCAAAGTCCCATAGCCAGTATGCTATATTTGAGCTACCAAAACCTGAGAAATTTACCGGAACATCAACACAGGCATTAATTACATTAGTTGTGAAGAAAACATCAGGAAGTTCAAATACAGTTACCAGATGAGTAGCTGAATCGGAGCACCCATTATTGTCAGTATAATAATATATTACAGTAAAATATCCAGATGTATCATACTGATGAACTGGATTAATATCAGTTGATGAAGTTCCATCATCAAAATCCCAATACCAACTGGCTAAGTTTGCTGAACCCGTAGATGCAAAATTTACAGTTTCACCAAAACATATAGAATCGCTGTTGGTAATAATAAAACCGCGATCAATCTTAGGTCTTACATTTAGATTGGTTATAATCACACTATCGCAACCATAATTTACTGTTGGTAGCGTATCATAAAAAATTCCTGAGGCATATTGCCATTCACCCTGGGCAAATACTGAATCGTTATAACATATTGTAAAATCAAGTGATGTATGATATTTTGAACGAATAGTAAGGGTCATATCGTCAATAGAATCACAAGCAATAATGTTGATTGCTACCATTGTTAAAGTTACAGGTCCCATTTCGTTAGAGCCAGGAACATAAATTGGTTTTGTAACATTAGGGTCAATAAAATAACCCGTTCCACTTGTAAGCCAATAAACCGTTACATAATTTGTTGCAAATGACGAATCAGTAGAGTTTGCAAAATCGTAAGGTTCTCCAAAACATGAGTTTTCATCGGAACCTGCCTGTGCATAAGCTCCGGGAATAATGATAATATCCATCGATGATGTATCATTTTCACAGGGTGCTATACCATAGCCAAACATTGTCATTGTAATTGTATCATTAACAACAGAACCTTCAATAGGATCAGGAAAATACGTTGGCGTAACGAGTGTAGGGTCATCAATGGTTCCCAATCCATTTGTGGACCAATATATTGATGAAAAATTATTAGCTGATGGTGGAGTTGACGAAGTAGCTAAATTGAAATAAACATCCTGACAGGTTGCTTCATCGGACCCGGCATCCACCTGGCATGTCCCATTTATAATTAATTGTTGAACATTCTGCTCGGAACAAACACTTAAAATTACATCAACCGTATCGGGTTGTGTGTATATATGAGATGAGTTATAGCCAAGGTCGGCAGGTGAACCATCTCCAAAATCCCAATTCCAATCTGCAAAAGTAATAAGATCACCAGTTCCTGTAAAGGTAACTGAGTAGTCCTGACAACTTGGGCTTTGTACTATATTAAATCCAATATTTACATCTTGTACATATCGTTGTCCTATGGTGGTATTGGCACACCCGTCTGAACTTATATATGTTGATGTTATATTAAAATTACCTTGTGTGCTATATGTATGGGAAACATACTGTCCGTTGGACGTATTCCCATCACCAAAATCCCAATCCCAACTTACTATATCACCCGAAATATCTGTGGCATCAAAACTTATCATTTCACCCACACAACTTGTGTCGTTGGGAGATATGATAAAACTTGATTCAGGTATTGTGCCAATATGCACTATTTTTTGATGTAACTGCGCACAACTATTATTATTAATAACATCAAGTGTTATAGTGTAATCACCGGGGTTTACATAAGTATGAATTACACTTTGACCTACATCTTGATTTCCATCTCCAAAATCCCAGTTCCAATCCGTAATAGTAGTTCCAGCGATATCAAAACCATCTAATGTAATGGGTGAATCTACACAACCATTTACTCCTGAAGATATTGTAAAATCAGGTTCCGGCAATGGTTTAACCTGAATAAGAGAAGTAGTTGAATCAGTACATCCATTATCATTTATTGCAACAAGTTTTACATTGTAATTATTTACTGTAGTATAGGTATGTTGTGTATCCTTATTTGTACTAGTATTTCCATCACCAAAGTCCCATAGCCACGATGTAACATTCGTTCCATTATTATCTGTTCCATTAAACGTTAGTATTTCATCTAAGCAAATAATATCACTAGGAGCTACTGTAAAAGACACATCTGGTTTACTATCAATAGTAAGGGTCATATAGCTGATATCGTTAGGACATGGAGATGGAGTATAACCTACCAGGCCAAGTTGAACAGCACCTACTTCACCAGATCCAGGAGAATAGACGGGATATAGTAATCCAGAATCATTAAAACTCCCTGAACCACCTATCCATTTTATGGAATCACAATTAATAGAATCAGGCAAAATACCTGAAGTAGACATATCGAAAGAATCACCTTGACAAATGCTTTCATTAGAACCGGCTGTAGCACTTCCATCATTAACAACCTTAATATTCATTGAAGCATCATCAGAACAATTACCATCATTTATTGCAACTAAATTTATGTTAAAATACCCCCCTGAGTTGTAGGAATTTAGAGCTATCTGACCAGTAGCACTATTACCATCTCCAAAAGTCCAATTCCATTGCGTAATATTAGTACCGCTTACATCCGAACCAACAAAAGTTATAAGTTCGTTAGTGCAAACTGTATCATTAGTATTAATAGTAAAATCAATATCAGGATATGCAGTAATTCTTACAGATGTATGTGTTGGATTACTTGTATTCCCACCCGTTACAACAATTAATGTGTAATTACCTGAATTTGCAACAGTAACATCCGGTATTACCGGATTTTGTAGGGATGAAGTGAATCCCATTGGACCAGTCCAACTATATGTTGTGTTGGCAACAAATTCTGCATAAAGCTCCAATGTTTCACCTTCACACAAAGGGCCGTTATTACTTACAGGCGGAGGTACGATTCCACAATCTGTTTCGCCTGTTCCGCCAGTTTTTTCAAAGGTAATCTCACAAGGTTGATTTGAGTAATTAGTGATCATCAATATATAGTATTCGCCAACCAGACTATTAGAAATAAAACACACTTCAATAGAATTCTGCGAATAACTACAATCGACAACCTTGGAGACTGTAAGTTCAGCTGTACATGGAGTAAAGGCATCCGAAAATGGTCCCCAGCAAATAAAATCAATGTCCTCTAAAGGATCAGACTCCATTGTTATTTCTATGTCACCCGCAACAGCAATTTTCATATGATACCATGCCGGGTTAGGTTGGGTTGCCAGGCAACCATAATCAGGTCCTGATTGTGCGGATGTCCCTGACGTACCTGCAGGAAAAGTATATATATCGCTTGTGCAGAAAGGTAGTGATATTTCACATGAATCAGCTTGTCCATACGCAGAATATGATAATTGCACTAATAAAAATAGTGATATTATTGATAACAAGCTTCTTATGCGCATGGATATCATACTATACTTATTTTAACCTACTACTCTAATAAACATCATTTTTCTCTAATAAGATAATAAGATGTTACCTCAAACATACATTAGTAATTATAATATGACAATCCTTTTCCCTTTAGTTGTCTTAAATAAATTAAGCAATGTCAGTGAAAATTATAAATTTTGGCGTTGCTAATTCACAAATATATTGATACTACTAAATTTTAATCTTATTAGTGTTGATTACTATTTACTATTTTTAATATAAAAACATTTTCTTCTAAAATGGCGAACACTCAATCGGACTATTGGATCGTTTTCGAGTGGGAGCCATAAAGTCGCTTTCTTTGCTCTTTCCTATTAACCCTATTTCATCAAACTCAAATATCAAACTTATCTCGTGTGATGGGCCTGTAAAATTATGATTTGCATTGATATTCATCTCATATGAATACATTAACTTCATCCGCGATTCTTCGTTAAATGGGATGTTTAATCCTGCCATTACCGTGAAGTTTGAAAATTCATCATACTCTAATGTTTGATTCTTATACCATATGCCTAAATAAACATGAGACATATATATGTTCATGCCTAATGTATATAACATCATGCTCGACTGATGCTCTACCATCAAACCAGGATTTAACTTAAACCCCTGCCGCTTGGAATAATGACCGTAGTCTTCTCGGATTGTTATTACAAAGTCAACATTGTAAATATACTTGCGGGGTAATTTAGCATCTACTTCGAAAAAACTCTGGTTAGGGGTAGTTATATGATGTACTGCTGCTCCTATGTTCCCCTCTAAATCATTTCCCTTAAACTGGTATATGCCTCCAATTGCAAAATCAGGAAAGACAACTTTATCTCTTGCTGCTCCGGCAAAGGTTGAGGGGTTTATATTTCCCCATCTTGGATCAAGCTGATCGCCAAATATTAAGTTATCCCAATTTAACTGCTGGGTTACTACTGAAGCTAATGCTCCCATCTGAAAAATTGTGTTCTTGCTGATAGGGATTCTTACTGAGGGCATAAATCCTATTGTATTGGTCTTTAGCACTCCCATTCCTGCCAGGCTCTGATTAACTATAATGCCTATTCCTCCTGCTCCGGGTAAACTTCGCTCGGCTATATCTGCACTAAAGTTATAGGTGTGATAGTCGCCTGATAAACCAACCCATTGCCTGCGGTAGTTTAACCTGGCTTTTAATCCCATCGTCAACCCTACATTTGCTGGATTATAATAGGTAGGATTGTTGTAATGCTGTGCATAGTCTAAATCTTGTGTAAAAGCTTCGCTTATAGTTAGCATTAATATTGTTAACAGTATTATGGATATCTTTTGCATCATAGTTGATTTCTCTATTTTCGATATTCTTTCTATTGTTCTTTTCATAGCGTTCCCTCCTATCGTATTAATGTTACTGTTCCACTGGTGCTAGTGTTGCCATCGCCATTGTCACTGCCCTTCCAATGTTCTCCATTCTCAAATACGGCAGATATGCGCCATATGAAACTGCCGGTGGGCAACTCCTTGCCCTCAAATGTACCATCCCATCCTTCTTTGGGAGCGCCATCTTCTAGTAGTGTGCTTTGGAATACTAAATTGCCCCAGGCACTATATACCTCGATCTGGTAGCTCTTTAGATTTATGCCAAGGGGCTTGAATATATTGAGCTCTTTATTGACGTTGGATGGTACAAACGCATTGGGGACAAACAGGTTGGTAAACAACAGTTCGTAGTCTTGATATGTTGTGTCGGGACAGCCATATTCATTGTATGATATTAACATGATGCTATACGTGCTATCTTCTTCATACTGATGGGTTGGGTTTTCTTCGATGCTGCTTATGCCATAGTCATAGTCAAAATCCCAATAATAGCTTATGGATTCTATGCTGGTATTATCAAGGTATATCTGTCCTTGCTGAACTGTATCCATTATGATAAAGGATGCTGTGGGTATGGGATATATCTCTACTATATGACTGATAGTGTCATAGCATTGGTGGCCATCGGTTACGGTGAGCTCTACGGTGTAATATCCTGTGCTATCGTATATGTATGATGGGTATTGTAGTGATGAGGTATCTCCTATGGTGAGCGTGTCTCCAAAGTTCCAGATGTAGTGTTCTATATCGGAACTGTCTGCTATGGTCTCATCCATAAAATAGGTGTAGTAGCTCTTGCAGGTCTCCTCGTAGCTAAAGGCTGCTTCGGGGGGCCTATAGATCTCTATGGGTTCGCTTATGCTATCGCTACAGCCATATTGATTCATTACTTGTAGCTCGGTTATATAGGTGCCATAACCCGGGTATAAATAGGTTGGGTTTTGTAGTATGGATGTATCATTGGGATTGATATTATCGCCAAAGTTCCAATGCCACATGGTTAGGGGTTCGCCATTTGTGTTTGTGTCATCATAGAACCTGGTACTATCGCCCAAACAATTGGCTTCTACATATATCCCTGCTTCCGGGGTTGGATGTATGGTTAGCATTTTTACTACTGTGTCCTGGTAGATGATTCCTGATATCTCCGCTACTACTATTAACTGTACTTCATAATCTCCTCCTTCTTCATAAGTGTGGCAGATTGGATTCTGTTGGATTCCGTAATTGTAGGTTTCTCCATCGCCGAAGTCCCAGCGCCATTGTGTAATTAATCCATTGTTGCTGGATAGTTCTGAGATATCTGTAAAACATTGCTCATATCTTGCACAGGTTAGACCGGTGGGTAATTCAAAGTCCGCTATCAAACAGGGCTCTACATATACTTCTTGTACTATACTGTCTGTACATCCATTGAAATTGGTTATCACTAGTTTTACCTGGTAGGTGCTGTCATATGGCCCGTACAGGTGGCTTGGGTGTTGTTCGGTGCTCGTGTTATTTGGTGAGATTACATCACCAAAGTCCCAATACCAGCTTTCTATAAACGCTCCTCCATCTAATGATTCATCGGTGAACTGGGTTGGGGTATCACATGAGCCTATGGTATTGCTAAATCTAGCAGTCGGTAAGGAGTCTATGATTACTTCGTGATAGGCTGTTGTCATACACCCATTTGTGTCTAATGCCATCAGCTCTACTATGAACAGTCCCGGATTGGGGAATGTATGACTGATTGTATCATGATAGGTGTCTTGATTTGGAGTGCCATCATTAAAATTCCATGTGTATGCTGCTACGGAGTCACTTTGTGGACTGTAGCTTGCTGTGAAGAATGTTGGTATTCCTAAGCATTCTTCTGTGGAGGTAAAGTCTATCTCAAGGATGCCATGTAAGCATATCATATCATTGGTATCGGTGGCTATACAACCATTACCATCGGTGATCTCCAATATCACTGTATAACAGGTGTCGGTCTCTGGATATATGTAACTCGGATCTATTTCTGTGGAATAATATCCGTCGTATAGATTCCAGTTCCATCCGACTATCGGACTGTCATCTGCTCCCGGTTCTGACTCATCAAAGAAGTTGACTTGTCCTTCGGGCTCGCATACTTGATTAAATGTGAAGCCTGGTAAAGGGGTATCGAATACTTGTATCCACTGTGTTATCGTGTCGCTGCATCCATAGTTGTCTATGCTTACCAGGGTTACAAGGTATTCGTCGTTATCCTGGTAATAGTGTACGGGGTCTTCTTCTGTGGAGGTGCTGCCATCGCCAAAGTCCCACTCCCATCCTACTATAAAGCCATACTGGCTATAGGACAAGTCTGTAAAATACGTGCTGTCGCCAAGGCATATGTTCTCGTAATCGAAGTTTGCTGTGGGGGCATCATTAACATGGATAGTGTCTATTGATACATTTTGACATTGATCGATACCTATTTCTGTTACTGTTAGGGTTACTATATAGGTTCCCGGGGTGCCATACATGTAGCTTGGACTTTGTTCTATGGAATAGCCTCCATCTCCAAATTCCCAGAACCATGTGGAGATATTTGTGCCTATCCCTGTAAACTCTGCATTCTCGCCTAAGCAGATACTGTCATCTAATATGCTAAAGTCTACATAGGGTAGTGAGTCTACTGTGATTTCTTGCCATGTGGTATCACTACATCCATGGGTACTTAATACTATCAACGTAACTATATATGGTTCTTCTGGGTTAGGATTAGTAAATATATGGGTAGGGTTCTGCAATGTGGAATAATTTTCTATTCCTGATAAGGGATCGCCAAAGAACCATTCCCAACTGTATATGTCCGGCCCCTGGTTGGTGCTGCTTAAATCGGTGAAGTATACTGGCTCATTATAGCATGTTTCTTCGTAGGAATAATCGGCTATGGGCGATGGTACTACTTCTACTTGCTTTTCTATCATATTCTCGCAGCTATCACTATCGGTTACCGTCAGGGTAACGGCATATATTCCGCCATTGGTATATATGTGTGATACATCGGGGTTATCGGGGGCTGTGATGGTGATGTCGATGCCATCGCCAAAGTCCCAGTGCCATATGGATATTATTCCATTGGGGGAACTGGATAGATCGGTAAAGTAAACTGTGTCATTCAAACAGGCTGAAGGGCTATAGTCGAAGTTTGCATTGGGCAAGGGATTAATTTGTACTGTATGGCTTACGCTTGCTACACAGCCATCTATCGTTACTATGGTAAGTGTTACTTCATAGTCGCCTGTGGCTGCATATATATGTGATGGGTTGGGCAGTACGGATGTATTGCCATCGCCAAAGGCCCAGGTATAACTCTGTATTTCTGCAATATTGGTAACGGTGGTGTCTACCTCAAACTGGGTCTGGGAGCCTAAACAGGCTTCTGAATATAGAAAGTCTACTGTTGGTTGACCTGATATGGTTACTGTTGATTGGGTTGTATCTATACAACCATTTACATTGGTGATGATAAGTTCTACTTCATAGTCTCCCTCGGTACTGAATATATGTATGGGATTCTGTAACGTGGAGGTGTTATCGGGGCCGGAGGCCGGATCATCAAAGTTCCACTGCCAACTGACTATTGTGCCACCACCATTTTTTTCTGACGTGTCGGTGAAGCTTACGGGTCCGCTGGAGCAACTACTGCTATGGGTAAACATAGCTATGGGGCCTGGTATTGTTGTTACCGGATTTGTTGCGCTATTACTGCAACTATCGGAATTGGTGATTGTCAACATTACCTGGTAGGTTCCTGTATTGGTATAGGTATGGTTTACATCGGGATTATCAGGGAAAAGTATCGTTGTATCACTTCCATCGCCAAAGTCCCAGTACCACTCGGTTATATATCCTGTTATGGGATCTGAATAATCATGAAACTGTACCGGGTTACCTGAGCAGGTAGGTGACTCCATGCTGAAGATTGCCAGTGGTAATGGGTTTATGGTTATGCTTTTTGTTAGTGTATTGGTGGCTCCCATGGTATCTAATATCGTTAGGCTTACCTGGTAGGTGTCAGCTACGTCATATACATGTAATGGGTCCATCGTTGTGGAAGTTCCTCCATCGCCAAAACTCCAGCTCCAGCTTACTACTGAGGGTATATCTGTGGGGGGATCGAGTACGGTGAATTGTACTGCTTCGCCTTCACAACCATGGATCCAGCTAAAGTCTAAGACAGGTACATTGGTTACATTTACCTGGTGTAGTATACTGTTCATGCAGCCATCGATATCGGTGATTGTTAGCGATACTTCAAAGGTGCCTATGGTGGCATAGGTGTGGGTTGGGGATTGAATACTCTCGGTGTTGCCATCGCCAAAGTCCCAGTACCAATCTGTTATTGTATTGCCGGAGGTGCCGAAAAAGTTTGTTGGATCTCCCAGCAGCGTGGGCTCGGGATTCCATGTGAAAAATACTGTGGGTAGTCCCGGGGTTAGTACTGTTTGTATTATGGTGTCGCTGCAGCTATATCCGCTTGAATCGGCTGTTACTATCAGCATTACATCATAGACACCTATTCCTGTTGTGAAAATATGGGATGGGTGCTGTAGATTGCTTGTAAATCCATCGTCAAAGTCCCAATACCATTCTACAAGGTTATAGCCTGGTGGGGATGTGGATAGATCGGTGAATACTACTGTGCTACAGTCCAGATTTGCATAGCTATAATCGGCTGTGGGGCCTGGTAATATTATCACTTGCTTGCTTGTGTTATTGCTGCAACCTGATATTTCTTCTACTGTCAGAATTACAGTGTAGGTGCCTCCGGAGGTATAATAATGGATGGGGTTCTGCTGGTTGCTAAATGAGCCATCGCCAAAGTCCCAGCTCCAGGTATCTATATTTGTGCCTGTGGCCGTAAAGCTTATGGTGCTGCCTTGACAGGTTAAGCTATCACTCATCGTAAAGCTTACCTCGGGGATCGGGCTTACTGTTACTACGTTGCTCAGGGTGTTGGCGCAGCCATTATTGTCGATTATGTCTAGCACTACATCGTAATCTCCTATGCTTGTATATAGGTGATCGGCGTCCTGGTTGGTGGAAAAGTCGCCATCGCCAAAGTCCCAGTGCCATATGTCTATCGGATAACCGGATTCTCCATAAAAATGGGTCGTGTCACCTATACAGGTTGGATCGGGCGTAAAGGTGTAGAATATGTCGGGTAGCTCGGGTACGGTGACCGGTAATACTATGGTGCCACTGCAAGTAAATCCATTGGAATCAGCCAGTACGGTTAGCTCTACATTATAGATCTCGCCGCCGGGGGTTGTAGTATGTGGGTATTGGTGAGTGGGGTTTTGTAACTCGGACGTTGTGCCATCGCCGAAGTCCCAGTACCAGGTGACTATGTTGTAGCCGGAAGGACTTGTTGTTAAATCGGTGAACTGTAAGGAGTCGCAGACTATGATGCTGTAGGTGAAGTTGGGTATGGGAGGTTGAACAACATAAATAGACTCATAAGCTGTTTCACTACAGCCATTACTATTGGTTACAGTAAGTGATACTTCAATGCTACCCCACGTAGTATAAACATGCGAAACATTCTGCCCAGATCCGGTTTGCCCATCGCCAAAGTCCCATAACCATGATACAATATCAGCACTGCTAATACCGTCAAAATCTATTTGTTTATTGACACATGCGTTTGTTAAGCTAAGATTAATGGATACATCGGGTAACTCAGTTACTGTTACTTGTTTTGTAGCCGAGTCGGAGCAACCGTTATCATCTGTATAATAATTAATAACTGTAAAGACTCCGGCAGTATCATACTGGTGTTGCGGATTCATTACTGTAGATGAAAAGCCATCACCAAAATCCCAGCCCCAATTAATTAAATCAGCAGTACCAACAGAAACAAAATCTGATATTTCACCAAAACATATGGAAGTACCTGTACTGATATTAAAATCATGATCAATTTTAGGTCTTACTACAAAATTTGTAATAATTACACTATCGCAACCATAATTAGCAGTTGGTAGTGTATCATAAAAAATTCCTGAAGCATGTTGCCATTCACCTTGAGCGAAAGCGGAATCATAATAACATACGGTAACATCAACCGGCACATCATATATGGGACGAATAGTGAGGATCATATCGTCAATAGAGTCACAATTAATGATATTTGATGCAACCATAGTGAGGGTAACTTCCCCAATTTCTCCAGGACCAGGAACATATATTGGTCGACTAATATCAGGATCAATAAAACTACCAGTACCACCGTGTATCCAATAAAGTGTTACATAATTAGTTGCAAATGACGAATCAGTAGAGTTTGTAAAATCGTAAGGTTCACCAAAACATGTACTTTCGTCAGAACCAGCATATGCGTAAGCTCCTGGTATAACAGTCAACTCCATAGTTGATGTATCATTACCACAAGGTCCAATACCTAAACCTACCATTGTTAAAGTAATTGTGTCGTTAACAATTGAACCTTCTGACGGATGAGGGAAATAAGTTGGTGTAACTGAAGCAGGATCATCAATAGTTCCTAAACCATTACTATACCAATACACTGAAGAATAATTAGTTGCTGTTGGAATAACCGTTAATCTGGAAAGATCGAAATAAACATCCTGACATGTAATAGTATCCGATCCAGCGTAAACCTCACATACTTCCTGTATTGCTAATGTAATACTGTCACTTACTTCCAAGACACACGGTGAAGTAGCATAAGCACTAATACTAAGCACCACTGAACCAGCTAATTTATCACCAGCACCTAGTGTATAAGTAGCTCCTAAAAAAGCATCATTATCAAAAAAGCCATCACCTGAAGTTGTCCATAAAACAGAGTACTGAAAAAAGGCAGTAGCAGTCAAAACATAGGCCTCATCTTCACAAACATCGTCATCAATCCCTGCATCAACAGTTGGAAATCTTTGTATGGTTAATGTAGTAACATCAGATATATCAGCAACACATGGTACTATTGAACTTGCAGTAAGAGTGAGATCAACAGTACCACTTAGCACATCATTTGTTCCAGGAGTATAGATTGGTTCCAGGATGTTACTAACATCAAAAAAACCATCACCTGAAGTTGTCCATAATACCGATTGTTGATCTGATGCGGTTCCAGCTAACGTATGAGTTTCATCTTCACAAATAGTATCGTTAATACCGGCATCTACAATTGGTGATCGCTGAATTGTTAGTACCATAATATCACTCAGTTCTGCTGTACATGTAAGCGATGAATATGCTGTTAATGTTAATGTTGCTGAACCAACTAGAATATCATTTGTCTCTGGAGTATAGATTGGATCCAGTATGTTATCAGAATCGAAAATCCCATCACCTGAAGTTGTCCATAATACTGATTGTTCATTTAAAGCAGTTCCTGATAAAGTATGCGTTTCACCTTCACAAATAGTGGCATTATTACCGGCTTCTACTTCTAACAATTGAAGTATAGTAAGTGTAATAATATCGGTAGCATCAGTTCCACATGGTGAAATAGCATATGCTGTAAGTGTAAGATTGACAGTGCCACTAATTATATCATTTGACCCAGGAGTGTAAATAGCGTTCAATAGTGTAGGATCATTGTAAATCCCATCACCCGAAGTTGTCCATAATACCGATTGTTGATCTGATGCGGTTCCAGCCAACGTATGAGTTTCATCTTCACAAATAGTATCGTTAATACCGGCATCTACAATTGGCGATCGCTGAATTGTTAGTACCATAGTATCACTCGAGTCCGCTGTACATGTAAGCGATGAATATACTGTTAATGTTAGTGTTGCTGAACCAACAATTATATCATTTGTTCCAGGGGTATAGATCGGATCCAGTATGTTATCAGAATCAAAAATCCCATCACCTGATGTTGTCCATAATACTGATTGTTCATTTAAAGCAGTTCCTGATAAAGTATGCGTTTCACCTTCACAAATAGTGGCATCATTACCTGCTTCTACTTCTAACAATTGAAGTATAGTAAGTGTAATAATATCAGTAGCATCAGTTCCACATGGTGAAATAGCATATGCAGTAAGTGTAAGATCGACTGTGCTACTAATTATATCATTTGATCCTGGTGTGTAAACTGCCGTGAGCAAAGCAGCATCATTAAAATTACCATCTCCAGATGTTGTCCATAATACCGATTGTTGATCTGATGCGGTTCCAGCCAACGTATGAGTTTCATCTTCACAAATAGTATCGTTAATACCGGCATCTACAATTGGTGATCGCTGAATTGTTAGTACCATAGTATCACTCGAGTCCGCTGTACATGTAAGCGATGAATATACTGTTAATGTTAGTGTTGCTGAACCAACAATTATATCATTTGTTCCAGGAGTGTAGATCGGTTCCAGTATGTTATCAGAATCAAAAATCCCATCACCTGATGTTGTCCATAATACTGATTGTTCATTTAAAGCAGTTCCTGATAAAGTATGCGTTTCACCTTCACAAATAGTGGCATCATTACCTGCTTCTACTTCTAACAATTGAAGTATAGTAAGTGTAATAATATCAGTAGCATCAGTTCCACATGGTGAAATAGCATATGCAGTAAGTGTAAGATCGACTGTGCTACTAATTATATCATTTGATCCTGGTGTGTAAACTGCCGTGAGCAAAGCAGCATCATTAAAATTACCATCTCCAGATGTTGTCCATAATACCGATTGTTGATCTGATGCGGTTCCAGCCAACGTATGAGTTTCATCTTCACAAATAGTATCGTTAATACCGGCATCTACAATTGGTGGCTGTTGAATTGTTAGTACCATGCTATCACTCAGGTCTGCTGTACATGTAAGCGATGAATATACTGTTAATGTTAGTGTTGCTGAACCAACAGCAATATCATTTGGTCCAGTAGTATATATAGCACCCAATTGTGCAGCATCGTTGAAAGAACCATCACCTAAAGTTGTCCATAATACTGATTGTTCATTTAAAGCAGTTCCTGATAAAGTATGTGTTTCACCTTCACAAATAGTGGCATCATTACCTGCTTCTACTTCTAATAATTCAAGTATAGTGAGTGTAATAATGTCGTCGGCATCAGTTCCACATGGTGAAATAGCATATGCAGTAAGGGTGAGATCGACAGTTCCATTAGAAATATCTATTGACCCCGGTGTGTAAGCAGCATTTAGTATAGTTGTATTATTGAAAGTACCATTGCCTGATGTTGTCCATAATACAGATTGTTGATTCGATGCAGTTCCGGCCAGTGTATGAGTTTCATCTTCACAAATAGTAGCATTATTTCCAGCATTTGTAATTGGCAATAATTGGAATGTTAATACCATATCATCACTTGATGGGGTTGCACCAGAATAACCAGTTAATGTTAATATGACTGAACCAGCTGTTATGTCATTTGGTCCGGGAGTATAGGTAGGGTTCAAAATAGCATCATTACTAAAAGTACCATCACCGGCTGTTGTCCAGAGAAGAGATGTAGCATATGTTTCAGTTCCTGACAAATCATAAGTACTATTTTCACAAATAGTGGCATCATCACCTGCATTAATTATTGGGCCATCGAATATTGTCAATGTTAAAGAGTCGGAGACATTGCCAGTACAAGGAGCAATAGCTTCAGCTTCTATAGTCAATATAACTGATCCATTACTAATATCAGTTGCACTTGGAGTATAAATAGGGTGCAAAGCACCAGTGTTACTAAAAGTTCCAGTACCTGAACTCGACCACACCAAACTTGAGGTGTTAATAGCTGTAGATTCTGATAATGTATATGTTTCTCCCATATAAATCGCAGCATCATTACCTGCGTCAATTATTGGAAGATCAATGATCTCGATTACCAGAGATGATCCTGCACCGTTACCACATGATGAATTTGTTCCAAAAACGGTAATGTTTCCAGCGGTTGCGTTTGGTCCAATATCAATAGTTATGAAGTTATCTTCAGGATTAACATGATGAATTGTAACACCAGTACCGGGAAAATAATTCCAGTTATATGTTTCAGTACTTAAATCCGGTGTAACTGATATGTATATATTAGAATGAGATGTTCCCGCACAAAAGCTTTGCGGTGGTTCAACAAATTCCGGAGTAACAGGACTACGTTTCTCTTGAATAACAGCAGGTGATTCAGATGTAGATGCTGAGTACCACCATGTATTTACTGTATTAAAATCGCCAAGAGATGGTGGGTTCCATCCAGTTCCCATCCACCAACTATGGCATCCACCACCCGGGCCAGGAGTACTTGTACAACCATCGATTAATTCCGTACAAGTCACACTATATGTACCACATTCCGGAATATTTGTATCGTCCCAAAAAACATCAGGAACTGCCCCACCACTAGGCGCAACTAAGCTAATTCTAAACCCATTCAAATTGCGCTCAATATCATATAATGGAAGATTTGTTAATCCATTAATGTATGTTACTACAAATGTAATACCTACATCATTCGGAACAGGAATTCCTGCACCATCGTTGCCATTCCAGGTTATTGTATTTTGACCTATGATTACAGATTCTGTAACTGATGTGGTAATATAAAGAGGGTCATCAAATACCAACTCTATTTCGCAGTTACCTTCCTTATCAACCCAAACTTCAAAATCAACTGAGCCATCTATACAATTACCTGTACCAATAACTGTTTGGGTAATTCCGCCTAAAGTTGTTGCAGGAGGGAATATATCAGCATCTGGTTCGTTAACAAAAATATTGTACTCAGGCACATAAGCCTGTTCATTATTTAATGATTTTCGATCTTCTTCAAAAACACCTGTATTTGCACAACCGGTTGCATTACAAAACATAAGCCAGGCTCTTCCTTCCATTTCATCAAATTCTACTGAAGTGATAATTTGGTCAGTAGAATAAATATAAAATGTTGAGGAATTTGTATCCCAGTCCCCAGAATCATCTTCTCTAAACTGCCATCCTTTAGAATGCAGTCGTCCGGTTTTAACCTCAGCTGCTACATCATCGTAAACTGTTACATCAAGATAATTGATATAAAAAGATCCAGTTGCATTGGGATTTCCATTATCAATACCATCAAATTCAATATAATAAGTACCAACCGGCAAGCCTGAAAGTTCATAAGCATTATAACCTCCAACAGTGCCGGGTATTTGATTTGGACCATTTCGGGTTTGAGAAACACTATTTATATAACCTGTACCAGATGTAGGAATATCTGTTTCGGTAAACACGGGAGAATCAAGGCTATTCATGACTCTAAAAACAATCTTGTCAAAATTATTTGGATCACCTTTAAAACCAAAATATACTACTTCATCAGTACTATTAATGACAAAATTTAATCGGTCTTCATCGCTACAACGATATACTGCAAAATTTGTGCGGTCACCTCCTCCGCCTCCACAATGATCGTCAAAATCATTACACAAATAAAGGTAAGTTTCATCAGTATCAGTTGCGCACAACTCGTTAGTACCCTCACCAACAGCATTAATTGGAAAAACACCAGCTAATAATACAATTAAAATACTATATATCCTGAACCATATAGATCGATAAACATTTTTACTTGTTGAGTTAAAATATGATAACTTTGATTTAAAAAGAGTAAAGAAACTATTCATACATTATTTTTTATTCCTATTTAACTGTCAATTATTAGAACTTTGGAATAATTATCCCAACACTAAAAAAACCAGAGAAATTATCATTATATATTATGACCATATTTATTGTAATGGGTTGCATCCTAACCTAACCTCATTTATTAATTATTATGAACAAAAATTAAAATGGCGAACACTCAATCGGACTATTGGATCGTTTTCGAGTGGGAGCCATAAAGTCGCTTTCTTTGCTCTTTCCTATTAACCCTATTTCATCAAACTCAAATATCAAACTTATCTCGTGTGATGGGCCTGTAAAATTATGATTTGCATTGATATTCATCTCATATGAATACATTAACTTCATCCGCGATTCTTCGTTAAATGGGATGTTTAATCCTGCCATTACCGTGAAGTTTGAAAATTCATCATACTCTAATGTTTGATTCTTATACCATATGCCTAAATAAACATGAGACATATATATGTTCATGCCTAATGTATATAACATCATGCTCGACTGATGCTCTACCATCAAACCAGGATTTAACTTAAACCCCTGCCGCTTGGAATAATGACCGTAGTCTTCTCGGATTGTTATTACAAAGTCAACATTGTAAATATACTTGCGGGGTAATTTAGCATCTACTTCGAAAAAACTCTGGTTAGGGGTAGTTATATGATGTACTGCTGCTCCTATGTTCCCCTCTAAATCATTTCCCTTAAACTGGTATATGCCTCCAATTGCAAAATCAGGAAAGACAACTTTATCTCTTGCTGCTCCGGCAAAGGTTGAGGGGTTTATATTTCCCCATCTTGGATCAAGCTGATCGCCAAATATTAAGTTATCCCAATTTAACTGCTGGGTTACTACTGAAGCTAATGCTCCCATCTGAAAAATTGTGTTCTTGCTGATAGGGATTCTTACTGAGGGCATAAATCCTATTGTATTGGTCTTTAGCACTCCCATTCCTGCCAGGCTCTGATTAACTATAATGCCTATTCCTCCTGCTCCGGGTAAACTTCGCTCGGCTATATCTGCACTAAAGTTATAGGTGTGATAGTCGCCTGATAAACCAACCCATTGCCTGCGGTAGTTTAACCTGGCTTTTAATCCCATCGTCAACCCTACATTTGCTGGATTATAATAGGTAGGATTGTTGTAATGCTGTGCATAGTCTAAATCTTGTGTAAAAGCTTCGCTTATAGTTAGCATTAATATTGTTAACAGTATTATGGATATCTTTTGCATCATAGTTGATTTCTCTATTTTCGATATTCTTTCTATTGTTCTTTTCATAGCGTTCCCTCCTATCGTATTAATGTTACTGTTCCACTGGTGCTAGTGTTGCCATCGCCATTGTCACTGCCCTTCCAATGTTCTCCATTCTCAAATACGGCAGATATGCGCCATATGAAACTGCCGGTGGGCAACTCCTTGCCCTCAAATGTACCATCCCATCCTTCTTTGGGAGCGCCATCTTCTAGTAGTGTGCTTTGGAATACTAAATTGCCCCAGGCACTATATACCTCGATCTGGTAGCTCTTTAGATTTATGCCAAGGGGCTTGAATATATTGAGCTCTTTATTGACGTTGGATGGTACAAACGCATTGGGGACAAACAGGTTGGTAAACAACAGTTCGTAGTCTTGATATGTTGTGTCGGGACAGCCATATTCATTGTATGATATTAACATGATGCTATACGTGCTATCTTCTTCATACTGATGGGTTGGGTTTTCTTCGATGCTGCTTATGCCATAGTCATAGTCAAAATCCCAATAATAGCTTATGGATTCTATGCTGGTATTATCAAGGTATATCTGTCCTTGCTGAACTGTATCCATTATGATAAAGGATGCTGTGGGTATGGGATATATCTCTACTATATGACTGATAGTGTCATAGCATTGGTGGCCATCGGTTACGGTGAGCTCTACGGTGTAATATCCTGTGCTATCGTATATGTATGATGGGTATTGTAGTGATGAGGTATCTCCTATGGTGAGCGTGTCTCCAAAGTTCCAGATGTAGTGTTCTATATCGGAACTGTCTGCTATGGTCTCATCCATAAAATAGGTGTAGTAGCTCTTGCAGGTCTCCTCGTAGCTAAAGGCTGCTTCGGGGGGCCTATAGATCTCTATGGGTTCGCTTATGCTATCGCTACAGCCATATTGATTCATTACTTGTAGCTCGGTTATATAGGTGCCATAACCCGGGTATAAATAGGTTGGGTTTTGTAGTATGGATGTATCATTGGGATTGATATTATCGCCAAAGTTCCAATGCCACATGGTTAGGGGTTCGCCATTTGTGTTTGTGTCATCATAGAACCTGGTACTATCGCCCAAACAATTGGCTTCTACATATATCCCTGCTTCCGGGGTTGGATGTATGGTTAGCATTTTTACTACTGTGTCCTGGTAGATGATTCCTGATATCTCCGCTACTACTATTAACTGTACTTCATAATCTCCTCCTTCTTCATAAGTGTGGCAGATTGGATTCTGTTGGATTCCGTAATTGTAGGTTTCTCCATCGCCGAAGTCCCAGCGCCATTGTGTAATTAATCCATTGTTGCTGGATAGTTCTGAGATATCTGTAAAACATTGCTCATATCTTGCACAGGTTAGACCGGTGGGTAATTCAAAGTCCGCTATCAAACAGGGCTCTACATATACTTCTTGTACTATACTGTCTGTACATCCATTGAAATTGGTTATCACTAGTTTTACCTGGTAGGTGCTGTCATATGGCCCGTACAGGTGGCTTGGGTGTTGTTCGGTGCTCGTGTTATTTGGTGAGATTACATCACCAAAGTCCCAATACCAGCTTTCTATAAACGCTCCTCCATCTAATGATTCATCGGTGAACTGGGTTGGGGTATCACATGAGCCTATGGTATTGCTAAATCTAGCAGTCGGTAAGGAGTCTATGATTACTTCGTGATAGGCTGTTGTCATACACCCATTTGTGTCTAATGCCATCAGCTCTACTATGAACAGTCCCGGATTGGGGAATGTATGACTGATTGTATCATGATAGGTGTCTTGATTTGGAGTGCCATCATTAAAATTCCATGTGTATGCTGCTACGGAGTCACTTTGTGGACTGTAGCTTGCTGTGAAGAATGTTGGTATTCCTAAGCATTCTTCTGTGGAGGTAAAGTCTATCTCAAGGATGCCATGTAAGCATATCATATCATTGGTATCGGTGGCTATACAACCATTACCATCGGTGATCTCCAATATCACTGTATAACAGGTGTCGGTCTCTGGATATATGTAACTCGGATCTATTTCTGTGGAATAATATCCGTCGTATAGATTCCAGTTCCATCCGACTATCGGACTGTCATCTGCTCCCGGTTCTGACTCATCAAAGAAGTTGACTTGTCCTTCGGGCTCGCATACTTGATTAAATGTGAAGCCTGGTAAAGGGGTATCGAATACTTGTATCCACTGTGTTATCGTGTCGCTGCATCCATAGTTGTCTATGCTTACCAGGGTTACAAGGTATTCGTCGTTATCCTGGTAATAGTGTACGGGGTCTTCTTCTGTGGAGGTGCTGCCATCGCCAAAGTCCCACTCCCATCCTACTATAAAGCCATACTGGCTATAGGACAAGTCTGTAAAATACGTGCTGTCGCCAAGGCATATGTTCTCGTAATCGAAGTTTGCTGTGGGGGCATCATTAACATGGATAGTGTCTATTGATACATTTTGACATTGATCGATACCTATTTCTGTTACTGTTAGGGTTACTATATAGGTTCCCGGGGTGCCATACATGTAGCTTGGACTTTGTTCTATGGAATAGCCTCCATCTCCAAATTCCCAGAACCATGTGGAGATATTTGTGCCTATCCCTGTAAACTCTGCATTCTCGCCTAAGCAGATACTGTCATCTAATATGCTAAAGTCTACATAGGGTAGTGAGTCTACTGTGATTTCTTGCCATGTGGTATCACTACATCCATGGGTACTTAATACTATCAACGTAACTATATATGGTTCTTCTGGGTTAGGATTAGTAAATATATGGGTAGGGTTCTGCAATGTGGAATAATTTTCTATTCCTGATAAGGGATCGCCAAAGAACCATTCCCAACTGTATATGTCCGGCCCCTGGTTGGTGCTGCTTAAATCGGTGAAGTATACTGGCTCATTATAGCATGTTTCTTCGTAGGAATAATCGGCTATGGGCGATGGTACTACTTCTACTTGCTTTTCTATCATATTCTCGCAGCTATCACTATCGGTTACCGTCAGGGTAACGGCATATATTCCGCCATTGGTATATATGTGTGATACATCGGGGTTATCGGGGGCTGTGATGGTGATGTCGATGCCATCGCCAAAGTCCCAGTGCCATATGGATATTATTCCATTGGGGGAACTGGATAGATCGGTAAAGTAAACTGTGTCATTCAAACAGGCTGAAGGGCTATAGTCGAAGTTTGCATTGGGCAAGGGATTAATTTGTACTGTATGGCTTACGCTTGCTACACAGCCATCTATCGTTACTATGGTAAGTGTTACTTCATAGTCGCCTGTGGCTGCATATATATGTGATGGGTTGGGCAGTACGGATGTATTGCCATCGCCAAAGGCCCAGGTATAACTCTGTATTTCTGCAATATTGGTAACGGTGGTGTCTACCTCAAACTGGGTCTGGGAGCCTAAACAGGCTTCTGAATATAGAAAGTCTACTGTTGGTTGACCTGATATGGTTACTGTTGATTGGGTTGTATCTATACAACCATTTACATTGGTGATGATAAGTTCTACTTCATAGTCTCCCTCGGTACTGAATATATGTATGGGATTCTGTAACGTGGAGGTGTTATCGGGGCCGGAGGCCGGATCATCAAAGTTCCACTGCCAACTGACTATTGTGCCACCACCATTTTTTTCTGACGTGTCGGTGAAGCTTACGGGTCCGCTGGAGCAACTACTGCTATGGGTAAACATAGCTATGGGGCCTGGTATTGTTGTTACCGGATTTGTTGCGCTATTACTGCAACTATCGGAATTGGTGATTGTCAACATTACCTGGTAGGTTCCTGTATTGGTATAGGTATGGTTTACATCGGGATTATCAGGGAAAAGTATCGTTGTATCACTTCCATCGCCAAAGTCCCAGTACCACTCGGTTATATATCCTGTTATGGGATCTGAATAATCATGAAACTGTACCGGGTTACCTGAGCAGGTAGGTGACTCCATGCTGAAGATTGCCAGTGGTAATGGGTTTATGGTTATGCTTTTTGTTAGTGTATTGGTGGCTCCCATGGTATCTAATATCGTTAGGCTTACCTGGTAGGTGTCAGCTACGTCATATACATGTAATGGGTCCATCGTTGTGGAAGTTCCTCCATCGCCAAAACTCCAGCTCCAGCTTACTACTGAGGGTATATCTGTGGGGGGATCGAGTACGGTGAATTGTACTGCTTCGCCTTCACAACCATGGATCCAGCTAAAGTCTAAGACAGGTACATTGGTTACATTTACCTGGTGTAGTATACTGTTCATGCAGCCATCGATATCGGTGATTGTTAGCGATACTTCAAAGGTGCCTATGGTGGCATAGGTGTGGGTTGGGGATTGAATACTCTCGGTGTTGCCATCGCCAAAGTCCCAGTACCAATCTGTTATTGTATTGCCGGAGGTGCCGAAAAAGTTTGTTGGATCTCCCAGCAGCGTGGGCTCGGGATTCCATGTGAAAAATACTGTGGGTAGTCCCGGGGTTAGTACTGTTTGTATTATGGTGTCGCTGCAGCTATATCCGCTTGAATCGGCTGTTACTATCAGCATTACATCATAGACACCTATTCCTGTTGTGAAAATATGGGATGGGTGCTGTAGATTGCTTGTAAATCCATCGTCAAAGTCCCAATACCATTCTACAAGGTTATAGCCTGGTGGGGATGTGGATAGATCGGTGAATACTACTGTGCTACAGTCCAGATTTGCATAGCTATAATCGGCTGTGGGGCCTGGTAATATTATCACTTGCTTGCTTGTGTTATTGCTGCAACCTGATATTTCTTCTACTGTCAGAATTACAGTGTAGGTGCCTCCGGAGGTATAATAATGGATGGGGTTCTGCTGGTTGCTAAATGAGCCATCGCCAAAGTCCCAGCTCCAGGTATCTATATTTGTGCCTGTGGCCGTAAAGCTTATGGTGCTGCCTTGACAGGTTAAGCTATCACTCATCGTAAAGCTTACCTCGGGGATCGGGCTTACTGTTACTACGTTGCTCAGGGTGTTGGCGCAGCCATTATTGTCGATTATGTCTAGCACTACATCGTAATCTCCTATGCTTGTATATAGGTGATCGGCGTCCTGGTTGGTGGAAAAGTCGCCATCGCCAAAGTCCCAGTGCCATATGTCTATCGGATAACCGGATTCTCCATAAAAATGGGTCGTGTC
>Ga0208279_1000523_pt1 | contig 29547 bp, 33 predicted proteins | sample AntAceMetag02UKM_FD_184766 | JGI IMG/M metagenome (GOLD analysis project Ga0208279, IMG submission 184766) | Saline lake microbial communities from Ace Lake, Antarctica - Antarctic Ace Lake Metagenome 02UKM (SPAdes) (version 2) | ecosystem: Environmental > Aquatic > Non-marine Saline and... | reverse complement strand
AGGGTTTCCCTGGTCGGCATTGAGCTTCTCGCTATTGAGGCCAGAGTCACCGTGGCCGGCGTTGAGACATTCCTGAAATATGCCGAAGCAATTGGCCTTACCGCCACTGCGTAGGTTGTAATTAACATTAAGTAAAGGAGGTAAATTTACATGGCAGTAGAAAAAGCAATAGCATCTTCAAGTTTGGTAGAGGTTGTGGACAGAATTCTCGACAAGGGCGTTGTGGTCGATGCATGGGTCAGGGTTTCCCTGGTCGGCATTGAGCTTCTCGCTATTGAGGCCAGAGTCACCGTGGCCGGCGTTGAGACATTCCTGAAATATGCCGAAGCAATTGGCCTTACCGCCACTGCGTAAGTTGTAATTAACATCGAAGGGAGATTGCCAGGTATCCTTGAGATCGAAGAGGCGTTATAAACCCCTCTCCGGAAAAAAGGATTTCAAAAGGCAAGTCTTGAGCATATCTGATATCTCCGATAGTATCCTGGAAGACCGTAAATAAGTCTGACAATACTCCCTTCAAAAATAGTGACAATTGAAGATTGAAGAATGAAGATTGAAGGAATTCTGCCAATTTTTATTTTATTATTCAAAATAGCGGAGCGAAGCGACTTCATTCAATAGTCAATCGACAATATTCAATATTCAATTTGGTTAGACACTATAAAGGGAATTGATAAATTAATTGTCCGAGTTATTTGCGGTTTTATTTGGTGATGAGAGGTGAAAACGTGGGGACCGGAGAAGATTTAAGAGCACTGGCTAATAGCATTATCGATTCCTATGAAATGCGCGTGAGCACAGTGAATGGCCTGATGGATCAGGCATATCATTTTCTCAAAAGCTTTCAGATGGAATTAGAGGACATGATTGTCCGGCTAAGGAACAATCTCGCTAAAGCGGAAAGTCTCAGGAAAAAGGACTTCGACCGCATGATCAAGGACGTGATTGAACGCCGCCTGCAGACCGAACAGGAAGCAAAACAGAGCCTCAAGCTCTTCCGAAAGGAAGAAGAGGAGATCATAGGCAGGCTCAGAGAGATCGTTCTCGGCGGGAGCAGCTCAAGCCTGGAAGATATGGATGCCATTAAAGAAGATATCTCACTACGGCAAAAAGAGCGCGAGAAGAACATAATCAGGGCCCTCAAACGCTTGCAGATCGAGCAGGAAGAGCTAAGGGTTGCTCTTAAGAATCTTTTGGCAAAAGAAGAAGCGGTCAAAGTCAAGGACGTCAGGATCATGATCAATTCCCTGAGAGCCCAGCAGAGCGATCGTGATACCGAATTGACCAGGATGTTTGATGACTTTGATATGGTCAGAACCAGGGTCCGGAACCAGTGGCAATCAGTCGCAAGGGCCTAGAGATTGAAGATTGAAACAATGAAGATTGAAGATTGAAACAATGAAGATTGAAGATTGAAGCGATTCCCTCCGGGGCGTAAGCCCGTGCCCTTACGGGGCCAGAGGCCACAAATATTCAATCTTCAATCGACAATATTCAATCGAAACGCCAATCTGTGCGAGTAGCTCTTGTAACTCACAGCAGGTTCGCTATCAGAAACTTCCAGGACGTCCTTGAGGAGATAGAGGTGTAAGTCACCCCTCTATAGGCACAAAGTGCATTCCCGAGTATGTCTTTAAGATAACACCCCCTACCCTACCCCGGGGAGGAGTGAAAGAAGGAGGAAAAGACATGGCAAATGCAGACGATTTAAAAAGGTTGGCCCAGGAAGTGGCCAGCGCCTATGAGGAAAGGGTTAAAAGTATTTCGGACATAAATAAGAGTGTTTTGCATATGAAAAGAGACACAGCGGATTTCCTGGCGCGGACCCGTGAGGAGGTCAAGAATCGGGAGGTTTACATAGAAAACCTGCTAAATGATTTTAACGATACCCGTGAGAAGATGGGAAGAGAGGTCAGGGCTGAGTTGGCGAAGTTTAAATCTGATCTCGATGCCGCTGAAGGTGATCGTAAGGCGGCAGATCAGGCCGAAGTCAAGGAACGCGAGGCATACATAGAAAACCTGTTGGCCGATTTTGACAACGCCCATCAGGAGATGACGGATAATCTGAGGGCCGAATTGGCCAGGGTGAAGCCTGAATTAGAAGCGGCTGAAGGTGATCGTAAGACGTCCGACCAGGCCGAAGTCAAGGAACGCGAGGCATACATAGAAAACCTGTTGGCCGATTTTGACAACGCCCATCAGGAGATGACGGATAATCTGAGGGCCGAATTGGCCAGGGTGAAGACTGAATTAGAAGCGGCTGAAGGTGATCGTAAGACGTCCGACCAGGCTGAAATCAAGGAACGTGAAGAGACTGTCAGAAGCATGCTCGACGAATTCAGGAAAGAGCAGCAACAAGCAGCCGCTGCATGGAAGGAACTCCTGGCCGGCATGCAGTCTCTCAGAGGAAAGGTGACCATCACCGGTCCGGCAGAGATAGAGGCCGCCGCGGAGGTCACAACGATTGATGAGACCATCGAGGCAGAGGAACCCGAGGCAGAGGAACCCGAGGCAGAGGAACCCGAGCAAGAGGAACCCGAGGCAGAGGAACCCGAGCAAGAGGAACCCGAGCAAGAGGAACCCGAGCAAGAGGAACCCGAGCAAGAGGAACCCGAGCAAGAGGAACCCGAGCAAGAGGAACCCGAGGAAGAAGAAAAGTTCGTAGATAAGGAGGACCTGACTGGTAGGGTAATAGAGATCCTTGAAGACCGTCCCGATGGTTTAAAAATGGTCGAGATTGCAGACATCCTCGGCATTGAAAACTGGAGGTCCCTGATTTCCGTTATGAGACAACTCCTTGATGAAGAAGAGGTAACAAAAGAGGATTCAACCTATTTTATTGCTTAAATTTTGTACTGATTCCTACGAGGGCCGGACAATTTGATTGATAATTTTCGCCATGGTGAAATAGAATAAAAACATTTCACGGGGCAAACTTGATGATTGACGATTTTAGGAAGTTTTATTCAATCTTCAATCTTCAATAGTCAATATTCAATCGTCTGTCCGGCCTTAAGAAATCAGCACTTTTTGCTCATAACGGTAATCAAATAACGGAGGCAAATACAATGGGTATTGAAATATTACAGGGAGAAGAGGGGAAGGTCACCAGCACATGCGCCTTTTGCAAGGGAAAGGGAATCGACCCGTTTGGACTCCTATCCGGGCTCTCCGTCTGCCAGGTCTGTGGCGGCCGTAAAGAGGTAACTGTCCCTGCACCGGCCATCCGTTGCGCCTTTTGCAGCGGAACCGGCGTCCATCGCGACCAGCGGCTTACGTGTGATGTCTGCGGCGGAAAAGGGATGGTAGGTGTAAAGGAACCGGTTGAGACGTGCCCTGACTGCAAGGGCAAGGGCGTCGTTGCCGGAGATTACCTCCCTTGCCTTAAATGTGGAGGCAGGGGAGTTGTTACTAAAAAGTAGGCAGAGACCCTTGCGCGGTAAGTAGTCTTAACCCAATGGGAAAATTGAAGATTGGCTGAAATCGTTCCTGCCCGCAATGCCTTGCAACGCGAGGCAGGCGGGCGGGCGGGTCGCTCTATCTTTTTATTAATAAAATTTTAAGAATACCTTCAATAGTCAATATTCAATCGTTAATATTCAATTTTAAATAAGGAGGATAATATGTCGATAGATGAGATAACGACCGTATTGGAACCGCAACCCCTGCCCAACTTCGTGGAAACCCCGTTTGTAAAGGATGTTACAGAGAGGGCACTGGCTTATATTGCGGCCGGTTTTCCCCTCCATTTCCGGGGGATTTCCGGAACGGGCAAAACTACAATGGCCATGCATGTGGCCAGCAAAATCGGAAGGCCGGTGGTCATGATCCACGGGGATGAAGAGTTTTCCACATCGGACCTGGTTGGCGGCGAATATGGCTATAAGATCCGCAAGGTGGTGGATAATTTCATCCACTCGGTACTCAAAACCGAGGAAGATATGAGGAAACGGTGGGTGGACAACCGTCTGACGATTGCCTGTAAGTACGGGTTCACGCTCATATATGATGAGTTTACCCGGTCAAGGCCGGAAGCCAACAACGTGCTCCTTTCCGTGCTTCAGGAAAAGATGCTGGACCTGCCAGCAGCCCGGGAGGGGGACAGCAATTACCTGAGGGTGGATCCCAATTTTACGGCCATCTTTACCAGTAACCCGGAGGAATACGCCGGCGTGCACCGCAGCCAGGACGCACTGCGGGATCGGATGATCACCATGGATCTCGAGCACTTTGACGAAGAGACAGAGGTTCGGATCACCGAAGCCAAATCAGGCCTTGTCAATGGAAATGCCTCCCTCATTGTTAAAATTGTCCGTGGCCTGAGGGATTCTGATGTGTACGAATTTGCCCCCACCATTAGGGGCAGCGTTATGATTGCCAGGACTCTTCAGGTTCGAAAGGCTTCGGTCAACAAGAATGACAAAATTTTCAAACAAACCTGTATGGATATTCTGGCATCGGAAACCAGCCGCATCGGGAGCCGTACCAATCAGGACAGGGTCAAAGAGACTATTAGCGAATTGATTGATCAGCACTGTTAATAAAATTGAATATTGTCGATTGAAGACCAAAGCAATTGAATATTGAAAATTGAAAATTGACTATTTAATGAAGTCGCTTCGCTCCGCTGTTTTGAATAATAAAAAATTGGCAGAATTCCTTCAATCTTCAATATACAATCTTCAATCCAAAAGGGAGGGTATACAAATGGCTTTAATGAGAGCTTTTGCAAAGGTGGATGAGGAAGGAAAAATTTCCATCCCCGGCAATATCCGGAGAGAGGTGGGTCTAAAAGAGGGCCAGATGGTTGAGATCAAGGTATCCGGTCCTAACCGGGCCCAGTTTATTGTGATCCGCAAGCGGCAGAGCGCAAGGTAGTCGGGTGGTATATTTATGCTGTTCTGAGTTAAGGGAGAGGTTATGGGCGATAAAATGCGCACAGTTTCGGACATTAAAACGGCTTTAAGGGCCAAGATCCGATCAAAACCAAAGGTGAGAGGATCGGAATTCTTAGAGATGTTTATCTTAGAAAAAAACAAGGCCCGGCTGGAACAGGAAGGGCTGAATGTTGACAAGAAACGAGAACAGATAAACAAGGATATCGATTTCATCGATGAAGAGCTTGAAGAATTACAGAATACTGTCGATAGAAGCATGGGGTCCAATCTTAAAGCTGATAAACAGAGACTTTCCAAAGTTTCGGAATCGAAAAAGACGATGAAGACAATGTCCATAGAATATTAAGAGAGGAGCAGGCCTGTGGAATGGAAGTGGTCGTCGGGCACCAGGGGAGGTGCTGATAAGCCGCCCGAGGTGGTAAAGGTCTCAAGTGACAGTAACAAACCTGATTGTGCCTTCTGCGTGGGCAAAGGGGAGAAACCAAGGGGCTCCAGGTGCTCTGTTTGCGGCGGCAGCGGTAAGGTTTCGGTGCAGCCGCCTGCCATTGAATGTGCCTACTGCAAGGGAACGGGGAAAGAGAAACCACGGAGCAATCTGACCTGCACTGTATGCAGGGGCAAGGGCTATGTGAGCGTAAGAGAGCCGGTTGAGGTATGCCCTAAGTGCCGGGGAAAGGGGGCCGACCCCCATAATAAGCTGCCGTGTATGATGTGCCGGGGAAAAGGCGTTGTCACCATCAAGGGGAAATAAATGAAAGAAAAGAAGAGCATTTCCATACGCAAGTTAGCCGCCCTGGAGCGGTCAAAAGCCCTGGGCCTTGCAGTCAAGCGCCCGGCTATATCCACCCTTGAGCATAGGGCCCAAGAATGGAAGCGGCTGGATGGAATGGGAAAGTGTGAAGTCGAAGATCCAAAATCAAGGGAAGATGATGGATCCGAATCACCGGCCTTCCATGAGTCAACAGCAGAGGCAACCCCCTGGATCACTGGTATAGGTAAAGATGTGGCTTCTGAAACAACTGAAAAGTCAGAGTCAGAGAAAGACAAAGGATTTAACTGGAAACCATATAAATCTGAACAGGGCGAGGTCAAAAGCAAGCCTAAGAATTTGAACCCTGCCTCGATTGCGGCTATTGCCCGTAAAATCATGGCAAGGGAGTGGGCCATGGCATTGGGCCGTGGTGGGAATGTGGAAAGCGAGAAGGATGCTATTGATCGAAAGTTGGAACAATTCAGACAGAAAAATGCAGCGGAAAGGGAAAGGAAAGAGATCGAGGAGAAAAGGGCCGGTAAGCAGAGGAAAGGATTGGAAGAGGCCCTCAGGTCCTTTGGGCGGGCTCTTTTGAAGACTCCAAAACCTGTGACCTCCGAAACGGCAGAGGCCCTTCTGGATGAGTCCCTTACTGAAGCAGGGGAGCTTATAAACATAACCTGGCAGCAGGACGGATGTTACATATTCATCGAGCCCTGGGAAGAAAAGAGGCTGCGGCGAAAGACCGGAGAGATCTTGCCTGCCGTATTTCAAGCCATAGTTGATGATAATCTGATGCTTAGCTCCTATAAAAGGGTTGAAGATGCCGAGCTGCTTCGGCAGACCCAAAACGAAATCATCTTGAGGAATATCCTGTCAAGCTTCAAGAGGTCGCCTCAACAAGATTTACATGCCTTTGAAGATGCAGTCGCCGAAGTGGGCAGAATCATCCGGACAACAAAATCGGATGATGACTGGAAAATAAAAGTTGAGCCCTGGGAGGAGATGCGAAAGCGAAATGTAGAGTGCGGTGGCGGACCTCCTGTTGTTACCTATATTCTAAAAGCAGATAATGACTTTGAACATATAACCTGTGCCATAGGGCAGTGATCACAGGATTGATTACCCCAGTACGATCTTTCTGATCTACGGGGCAGACGCAGGTTACACAGGTTTTCGTGAGTTATTGGGTTATATTTCCAGAAGATTGCTGCGGGGTAGTTCATTACCTTAAATTTTCAATATTCAATCGTAAATATTCAATTGAAAGGGGGATAGCAGTGAAAAACGAGAGAGTCTCAGAAGTAGCGCCCATCATCATTGACAAGGATCAGCCCGGATTTGTCCGGAGCGATTATGTCAAAGGTGTTTTGCGGCGGGCCATGACCTACATGAAAGCCGGATTCCCGGTTAACCTTAGCGGACCGGCAGGCACGGGTAAGACTACCATGGGAATGTATCTGGCGGCCCAGATCGGACGCCCTGTCATACTGATCCACGGCGATGATGAGTTCGGCACATCCGACCTGATCGGCGGCCAGTATGGCTACCGCCGTAAGAAGACAGTGGACAACTTTATCCATTCCGTCCTTAAATCAGAGGAAAACGTCTCTCCGGAATGGGTGGATAATCGAGTAACTGTGGCATGCAAGCATGGATTCACGCTTATTTATGATGAATTCACACGTTCCAGGCCCGAGGCCAACAATGTGCTGCTCCCCATATTGGAGGAAAAGATATTGGATCTCCCCGCTGCCCGGGGGGAAGATGGTTATCTGCGAGTCTCGCCGGAGTTTCGCGCAATCTTTACCAGTAACCCTGAGGAATATGCCGGCGTGCACAAGGCGCAGGATGCCCTGAAAGACCGTATGATTAACATCAAACTGCGCCATTACGACCGCGAAAGCGAGGCTTCCATTGTTGAGGCAAAATCAGGATTAGCCGAAAATGATGCCGGAAAAGTGGTAGATATCGTACGCTCTATCAGGGATACGAGAGAGAACAGCCTTCAGCCCAGTGTCCGGGCAAGTATTATGATAGCCAGGGTATTAAGTGCAACCGGTTTGAGTCCTAAAGCCGATAACAGCGACTTTGTGGAAGCATGCATGGATGTCCTCGATTTTGATTCAAACGGGTTCAAGGGTCAACCCGAAGGTGAAGTCAGGCAGGCGATAATGGATACGATTAGCCGTTACTGCTGAGGATTACTATGTCTCCAAATGAGTTCAAGGTGCTAAGAGTTTTTAAAAGGGAAGGAGCATAGTGCCGGGAACATAAGGCAGATTGAATCAGGAGAAATAATGTCAAAACAAGGAAAATACGTTTACTGCATCATTGAAAGCAACGAAGGGCGAAATTTCGGACCCATCGGTATCGGCGGACATGGTGATATCGTCTCAACCATCGGGTTTAATGACATCAGCGCCGTCATAAGCAGCTCACCCATGACAAAGTACGTAATCAACAGGGAAAACATGACGACCCATGAAAAGGTCATCGAAGAAGTCATGAAGGATTACACTGTATTGCCGGTGAGATTCTGTACCATCGCGGCCAGCGCCGAAGAAGTGCGCACTCTCCTCCGAAGGCGGCATTCTGAATTCAAAGGCCTCCTGAGAGACATGGACAACAAAGTAGAGATGGGTCTGAAGGCGCTCTGGAAAGATGTAAACCGGATCTTTCACGAGATACCGGAAAAGAACCAGGAGGTCGGGAAACTCAAGAAAAAGGCTCAGGAAAAAGCCGGTAGGGGAAACAATACCCTCAAGATCGATTTGGGTAAAGCGGTAAAAAAGGCACTGGAAAGCAAAAAGGCTGATGAAGCCCGGAGTGTTGTGAACATATTCAAACGAACCGCCATTGACGTCAAAACAAATGATGTGTTTGGAGACAGCATGTTCTTGAATGCAGCCTTTCTCATAGACAGGACCCGCGAGAAAGAGTTCGACTACCTCGTGGAAGACCTGGTCAAGAAATATGATGCCCTGGTAAGATTCAAATATGTGGGGCCGATTCCGCCTTTTAATTTTGTGAATATTGTGGTTAAATGGTGATTGGATTGAAGATTGAATATTGAAGAATGAAGAGTGAAGAGTGAAAATTGACTAAAAGGAATTCTGTCATTTTTAAAAAGAACAGAGCAAAGTGACTTCATTAAATAATCAATTTTCAATCCATATGCGATTCCACAAATATTCAATCTTCAATCGACAATATTCAATTGTTTCGGTCTTCAATCGACAATCTTCAATTGACTAAAAGGAGTAGGTAATGACAGAAGAAAAAAAGAAAAAGGAAAAAGAAGAAAAGGAAGAAGGCATCGGCATTGATTTCGGTCTCGGCGGGCTCTTCAAAGGACTGGGCAATCTGATCGATACGGCTACCAAGTTGGCTGAAAAGGGCGAAGAGCTTTCTAAAACAGGCGAAATCAAATTCAGCGGTCTGGAAAAGATCAAGGGCCTGAAGGATCTGAAAGGTGTTTATGGGGTCAGGGTACGCACCATGGCCGATGGCAGACCTTCCGTCAAGCCATTTGGGAATATCAAAAAGACGCCTAAGGGTCCGGTGGTAGAGGAAATGCGTGAGCCCATGGTTGATGTGTTCGAAGAACCCAATGAGATTAATATTATTGCAGAAATGCCGGGTATCGAGGAAAAGGACATCAAAGTTGAAATTAAAGGGGACATCCTGAATATCAATGCCGAAGGAGAGAACAGAAAATATCAGAAAGAGGTTCTCCTCCCCCAACCGGGGAAAGAAGAAGATATGACCTGGACATATAAGAATGGAATATTGGAGATCAAGATCAAGGCAATTGACGATTGCGAGAGAGGATAGAGGATAGAGAAAATGGAAAAGAGAAAACAGGAAAGGGCTCATCGATTTACCTACCCTATCCTCTTTCCTCTATTCTCTTTCCTATTCACTGGAGCAAAGCGATTCCACAAATATTCAATCTTCAATCGACAATATTCAATTGAAAGAGCGACTCCATAAATATTCAATATTCAATTTTATAACCGGCAACAAGTGACTATATGAAAACTCAGAAAAAGGACCAGGTGGCCAAAACCATTACTCTGAAAGTAGCAGAGGCTGGTTCCAAAGACGTAGGCCGCGGCATTGTCCGTTTTGATCCTTTCGATTTCCGGAAAATCGGGGTTGAAGTGGGAGAGGTGGTAACGATCAAAGGGAAAAGGGATACCGTGGCCAAGGTCTTGCCTGCCTATATGGAAGATCGTGGCAAGGATTTGATTCGCCTGGATGGGATCACCCGCGAAAATGCCCAGGTCGGTATTGACGAAAAAATTTCCGTCACAAAGGCTGATTTCAGCCCGGCCCATAAAATTGTTGTTGCCCCTTTAACCTTGATGCGTTCCTACGATGCCCGCTACATCGGAAGCCTCCTGGAAGGCTTGCCGCTATTAGAGGGAGACAAGGTAAGAGCAAGGCTTTTCGGCGCTCGCACCCAGGATTTTAAGGTTGTTTCCACCAGGCCCGAAGGGGTGGTAATGATCCATTCCAAAACTATTATGAAAATCCAGGAAAAAAAGGAGGTTGGCGAGGCAAGGGCAAGGATTTCCTATGAAGATATCGGGGGGTTAGGCAGGGAGATTCGGCGGATTCGGGAGATGATCGAGCTTCCGCTGAAATATCCCCAGGTTTTTGAAAGATTAGGTATTGATCCTCCAAAAGGGGTGCTTTTACATGGACCTCCAGGATGTGGAAAAACTCTAATCGCCCGTGCAGTAGCCAATGAAACCGATGCATATATCGAGCATCTCAGTGGACCGGAGATCATGCACAAGTTTTACGGCGAAAGCGAGGCAAATCTCAGGCGGATATTTGAAACAGCCGCTTCCCGTGCGCCCAGCATTATTTTTTTTGACGAAATTGACGCTATCGCCCCCAAACGGGAGGAGATGGGAGGAGAAAAACAAGTCGAAAAGCGGGTCGTAGCACAGCTTCTGTCCCTGTTGGACGGTCTCTCTTCCAGGGGTCAGGTCATCGTTATCGGCGCCACCAACATCCCCAATGTCCTCGATCCTGCATTGAGAAGACCGGGGCGTTTCGACCGCGAGATCGAGATTGGCATACCGGACAAAAACGGCCGTCTTGAGATACTCAACGTCCATACCCGGGGCATGCCCCTGGCCGACGATGTGGATTTGGTGCGTATATCCGAGATTACTCATGGGTTTGTCGGCGCCGACATGGAGGCCCTTTGCCGGGAATCAGCCATGGCCACCCTGAGAAAGATATTTCCAAGCATAGACTTTGAGCTTGAAGAAATCCCTTATGACACTTTGATGGAACTTCAGGTCTTCATGAACGATTTCATGGAGGCTTTCAAGGAAGTGGAGCCTTCAGCCATCAGGGAGGTGTTCACGGAAGTCCCGGACGTAAAGTGGAGTGATGTCGGCGGTCTCGCCGACATAAAAAGGGTGTTGAAGGAAACCATCGAATGGCCTTTGAAATACGGCAAGTTGTTTGAGCATGCCAAAACAAACCCCTCCAAAGGGATATTGCTTCATGGTCCTCCGGGTACGGGGAAGACATTACTTGCCAGGGCAACGGCTTCCGAATCAGAAGTCAATTTCATCTCGGTCAAAGGCCCTGAGCTCCTTTCCAAATGGATTGGAGAGAGTGAAAAGGGAATACGAGAGATCTTCAAGAAGGCCAGGCAGGCATCTCCATGTATCATCTTTTTTGATGAAATAGACAGCGTGGTTCCCAGGCGAGGTTCGGAAGCCGCATCCCATGTGGTGGATCGCGTTATCAGCCAGTTCCTGAGCGAGATGGACGGCATTGAAGAACTCAAGGGAATCGTTGTTCTGGCAGCAACCAACAGACCGGACATTATTGATCCCGCTCTGCTCAGGGCCGGCAGATTTGATTTCCAGCTTGAGCTTCCCATCCCTGATGATAAGACGAGACTGGAAATATTTCAAGTTCATACAAAAGGGAAGCCTTTGGACCGTGACGTTAACCTTAAAACCCTGGCCGGTGCAACGGAAGGGCTTGTTGGAGCGGATATAGAATTAATTTGCAGGAAGGCCTCAATGGCAGCCATAAGAGAATTCATTCAAAATGAAGGCCGGGACGAGTCCGGGCTTTTGATTTCAGCAAAACACTTTCAGGAAGCGTTAAAGGAAAGGCAGTGAAGATTGAAGATTGAAGATTGAATATTGACTAAAAGGAATTCTGTCAATTTTTAAAAAGAAACGGAGCGAAGCGACTCCACAAATATTCAATATTCAATTGTAACAATCTTCAATTCTACAACCAATACGGAGGAAAAATGGCCACAGAAGGAAGATTTATATATGGTTTTGTCAGTACAGATGAACATGACAATTTCGGCCCCATAGGTATTGATCAGGGAGAAGTTTACACCCTTCCCTATCAGGATATCGCTGCTGTGGTCAGCGATTTGTCGTTTTTACAATTTGATGCCCTGTCTAAAGAAACCCTCCTGCGCAATCTGGCGGTTTATCAGGCTGTCATCGAAAAAGTGATGAAAAGTCATCACATTATACCGGTGAAATTCGGAACAATGGTTCAAAAACAAGAAAAGCTTCGGAGAATCCTAAAAAGGGGCTATGGGCAGATCAACACAAACCTCAAGGAAATGGAAAATAAAATAGAGCTCGATGTAGCGGTGTTATGGAGCGATCCTGATGCGGTTTTAAAGGAAATAGGTAATGAAGAAGAAATTAAGAAACTTAAAGAACAAGCAGCGTCAAAAGGCGCTGATGAGCTATTTGAAATCAAAATAAGCCTGGGGAAAATGGTCAAAGCCGCGTTAGACAAAAACAGAGAAAAATATGCTTCCGAAATATTGAATGTATTGAAAAAACAAGCGGAAACTTACCGGGCACATGAAGTTATGAATGATTCTATGATAATGAACACAGCCTTCCTGATAGATAAGGATAGACAGGAAACCTTTGAGTCAAAGGTGGAACAACTGGATAAGCAATACAATGGTAAAATCAATTTTAGAATCGTTGGTCCCCTCCCCTCTTATAGCTTCACTACTCTGGAGATTAAAAAAGCTGAATTTGGTGAGATCAACGATGCCAGAAATTTCCTGGGATTAGGCGAAGAAGCCGAGGCTTTTGACATCGGAGAAGCGTACAAAAATTTGTGTAAAAAGTTTCATCCCGATAAGTATCCGGGTGACCCGGAAGTTCAAAAGAGATTTGAGAAGATCAATAAGGCCTATCATATGCTCAGCGATTACTGCAGAGAGGACCGGTGTTCATTTAAGGAAGCGGATGTCAAGTGTTGGGTAGATGTCAGGGAATCAGTGGTTAATTGAAGATTGAAACAATTGAAGAGTGAAGATTGAAAAGTGAAGATTGAAAACCAAAACAATTGAAAAGTGAATATTGAAAATTGAAGTAAAATGAGAAAATTACTCTATGTGCCGGTTATTCATGTGGATGTCGATATGGGAAGCATCGCACCCACCATCGACAAAAGAAGCGGGGAAATATGTGGAAGGGATCGTTGGGAAAAACACAAACAGATAGTGGCCGCGTTTTGGGATCAAATCGAGGAATATTTCAAGACACTAAATGCCGAAAATTTGAAAATTTACCAGGACGGATTGATGGCCGCCGGTGATCTCGGGCAAAAGATCATCGAGCAAGGCGCCGGGCAAGGAAGCAGGAATTACTTGATTGTCCTGGATCTGATTAAAAGAGGCGCAGAGATCAGAAAAACAGAAGACATAACCCTTCTTAAGGAAGAATATAACCGAATCCTCAAGCTCGCCCAAAGCAAATCACTCTGGGAGAGGGCTACGGCTTACATAGGATACAGATTTCATAAAGACCGGCTTATGGAGAAAAGAGATCGGTTTATTGCAAAGACCATTAATGAAACCCTAAAAGATGGGGAAAGGGGGGTTCTTTTTATAGGTGCCTATCATGATGTGTTTCTTTATCTTGAAAAGGATGTCTCAGTTGAAGAGGTAAAAAATCGCGATAAAGTAAGAGACTATTTTAAAATGCTAATATCCGGAGGGGATAAAGTAAAGTTCGATAAACTGACTGAATATCTGACATTGAAAACCAAAGCAATTGAAGAGTGAAGATTGAAAAGTGAAGAATAAAGATTGAAGATTGTAAGGGACCAGAAAAATAGCGAGAAATAAAAATAAAACAAATTGAGATCCTTAAATTTTCAATATTCAATCGTAAATATTCAATTGTAACAATATTCAATTGTAACAATCTTCAATTGCAAATTGCAAGGGAGCCAATGACTAAAATCGGACAATACATATACGCCATTGTGGCGGCTGATGAAGAAAGAAGCTTCGGCTCTATTGGTATTGGTGAGCGAAATGATGAGGTTTCCACTGTCTGCTATCGTGACATCGGGGCCGTTATCAGCCCTTCCCCAATTGTAAAGTACCCTGTTACCAGAGCCAATACCATGGCACACCAGAAGGTCATGGAAAAGGCAATGAATTATTACGCGATACTGCCGGTAAGATTCGGCACCATCGCCGAGAAGACCGAACTTATCAAAGAAAAAGTATTAAAGGCCAGGTATAACGAACTTAAAAAGCTCTTAACTTATGTGGAAGATAAAACTGAGCTCGGCCTTAAGGCCCTCTGGACCGACATGAAAGCTATTTACCAGGAGATTGTTGATGAAAACAGGGATATCAGACTATTGAAACAGCGGCTCATGACTCAAAAGGTCAGATCGCAGAGAGATCAGCAGATCCAATTGGGTGAGATGGTAAAGAAAACCCTTGATACCAAGAGAATGCGGGAGGAAAAGAGCATCTTAGATGTTTTTAAAGAACTCTGTGCGGACCATAGGACAAACAATATTTTTGGCGATCAAATGATTACCAATAGCGCCTTTCTAATTACAAAAGATTTGGGGAATAAATTTGACGACGCAGTTGGTAAACTGAGTTCAAAATATGACGGAAGAGTGAAATTCAAATACGTAGGTCCCGTGCCCCCGTGTAATTTTATAGAGATTGTAGTGACATGGTAATAGGATTGAAAATTGACTAAAAGGAATTCTGTCAATTTTTAAAAAGAACAGAGCGACCTGCCCGCTCGTGCCTTGCAATGGCAGGCGGGAGCGATTCCACAAATATTCAATATTCAATCGACAATCTTCAATTGTAAACAATATTCAATCGACAATCCTATTACCAATGATGCCTAATGACAGGTGATAAAACATGGCCTTAATAATCGATGACATACTGCTTTCTCCCTTAAAGTTTACCGTATGGCTTGCAGATAAACTCAGGGAAAACGCCTATAATGAAATAACCGATGCGGCAAGGGTGCATGAAGAGCTTCTTCAGCTTCAGATGCGGTATGAGATGGAAGAGATAGACGAAGAGACGTATGATAAAGAGGAGGCCAGGTTGATGGAGCGTTTAGAAGCCATCAGAAAGATAAAGGAGGAGATGTAGCAATGGCAGAGAAAAGGGGAAAAATAGGGGCCTTTCGTTGTCCAAGATGTGGAGAGATAACTTCCGGTGGATTAAAGAGCTGCCCCCAGTGTGGTCAGAGACTGACCATCGAATGCCCGGATTGCGGTGAAACGTGGCGTCATATCCATGGGTACAAATTTTGTCCCAATTGTGGGAAACGCATTTCGGACCCGGCAGGTGGCCGTTTCTAAACAGGAACCCATATACCGGATCTCAAACAAAAACGGAGGAGGTAAGTAAAAATGGCTTTAAATATGGCAGAAGTGATACAAAAGTCCCGTTCGGAGTTAAATAATCTCACCGGTTTGGAAATATCCTCGACCCTGTCGGCGGTAAGAGATGATGACGCATGGTTGGTTACCATAGAGGTTATCGAAAAACACTCGATTCCGGATGGCATGGATATTCTTGCCACCTACGAGGCAAGGCTTGATTCTGATGGAAATATGCTGGAATTCAAGCGAACCAAAATGCGCAAACGTATTGACACGGAAGAAAGTGAGAAATAGGAGGGCGCATCAGGATGACTCTGTTACGATGTTTTGCACAGGTAAACGAGTACGGAGGAATTACCTTAGGCCGGAATTTCATGCTCCAGATGGGATTGAAGCCGAATTCATTCGTGCTTGTGAAAGTGATGCGCATAACCGGGAGCAGCCGTGATCCGTACCTCATTGTGTACAAGCCGGGTAATGAGCCCCGGTCTACCGCCCTGGAAACGGTCATATTTGAGACCCCGTGCAGGATCGATGAAAAATCCAATATCCTTTTGGATAATAAATTGATGGCTGAATCCGGGTTTGAGCCGGGTCTCTCCGTGGAATTCAAGCTGGTCGGACCTACAAAGGCTCCATGGCTGGCTATCAGGAACAAGGGTCCGTTGATGTTAACGACTCTTCAGGATAAAATGGGCCTGAAACGGAAAAAAAATTGAAAACCATGCGTTTGGATTACTGATGGAGAGGAGACATGGAATATTTTATGGGCAGGGGAGATTCTTTAAATGGTCAATCTTTAATAAAAAATTATCAATCAATATCCGGAGGCATCTATGGTCGGCGGAAGTGAAAAGAAGGCTTTAGAAACAGTTCAGGAAGCAGGCGGAGAGACTACCAGCCATAAGGTAAGCCGCCTGATAGGAATAGATACCGGTTATGCAAGACTTTTATGCATGAATCTGGCTCGAAAGGATTATCTCGATTTGAAAAGCTCCGGTCGATTCAGGATTACTTACAAAGGTAAAAAGGCGCTAAGAAAAACATCCGGTGTAGAGCCAAAAGAAACAGGCCGACAAGTTCCGTTTAAGAGACTATCCAGGGAACGCTCCGGATGGGACGTCCTATCTAATATCCGTAGCGGCAGCAGGTCTGCTCCGCCGTTCCATAAACCCGGCCAGGAGGAACTGGTCTGGACCACATCAAAAGTGGATAGTTCCGGAAAACACCATTCTAAAAGCAAGGGCATAAGGGTTGGCAAACTTTTAACGGAAGCAACCCATCCCTGTGGGTTCTGCAAGGGAAATGGAGAAAAGCCGAGAGGGACATTATGCCCCGTATGCAGGGGAACAGCGGAGGTCTCAGTAGACCCGCCTGCGGTTGTATGTGCCTATTGCAGGGGTAGAGGTGAAGATAAGCCGAGAAGCAATATTACCTGCACGGTTTGCAAAGGAAAGGGCTTTGTGAACGTCAGGGAACCCTTAGAGGGTTGCTCGCAATGCAGGGGAACAGGATCCGAGCCCAACAACAAGCTCCCGTGTCTTAAATGCCGGGGCAAAGGGGTGATCACAAAAAAGATCCCCCCTAAAGCGGATATTTCCCTCAAATCCAACTTTCATCAGCTGTTTAGATTTCGGATGGAACAGAAACAGATGAGCATGGACCGGACCGCAAAACAAAAGAGAAGCCCCACTGCCAGCGAGATAGAGGTCCTGGAGGTTTACTCACAGTCAAAGCGACAAGAAAGGTCTCTCAATGTCAGTGGTTGTACCGGCATGACTCCGGCTTATGTGGGCATGCTGGTCCGGTCTCTGGTGGAAAGCGGACTTTTAACAGCCGTTGCTCCGAGAAAATATGAGATCACCCCTCTGGCAATAAAGTTTCTGAAAAGGAGTGAAAATGGGAGGAATGATAGCGTATAAGGATGATGAGATTTTTTTGGTACGACATAAGCCGGCGGACAGGAACGAAGGAAATATCACTATCAACATCTTTGAGGATAAAAGCAAAGTACGCGTAATTGTCGAACTGCCCGGCGTTAATGAAAATGATATCAATCTTGAGTTAAACGGAGATAAATTGTTTCTATTTGCCAATCGAGAAAATATAGGATATCGAAAAGAGATCAAATTACCGCGCGTCTGTGAAGATATGACATGGAAATTATTCGACGCCGAAATTCTGGAAATTATGCTGACCTGAAAAGAACAAACCGGAGTAAAAAAGGAATTGACCATGAAAATCGCGAAGGACGCGAAGAATAGAATCGCTAATATTTTATTCAAAAAGGAAATAACCAATGTCAATAGAACCATCCCGAGACGGAAGTGAAGGCGGTTTGGCAGATGTTATCGACAGGGTTCTCGATAAGGGACTGGTGATTAACGCAGATATCGCTATCTCTGTAGTCGGCGTTGAATTGTTGGGAATAAAAATTAGGGCGGCCCTGGCATCCTTTGAGACCGCCGCAAAATATGGATTAGAGTTCCCTTCGGGGACAGAGTTAGAGACACCTGCCTGGAAAGAGGCCCTTGTAGCCAAAGAAAACTGTCCACAATGTGAAAAAAGTGTCCCGGTCGAAGATCTTATCAGCACGGGCTGTCCATGGTGCGGGTGGGTCAGTGCAAAGGCATTGACATTGAAAATTGAAGACCAAAGCAATTGAAGATTGAAGATTGCGAGAGAGGATAGAGGATAGAGAAAATGGAAAAGAGAAAACAGGAAAGGGCTCATCGATTTACCCTATCCTCTTTCCTATATTCTCTTTCCTATTCACTGGAGCGAAGCGATTCCACCCGCCCACCTCGCCCGTCCGCCTTACTCCGCTTGGCTGGAGGGCGGGCCTGAGCACAATCGCTTGAATTTCGCATTACCCGCCTGCCTCGCAAGCCTGCCCGCTTGCCAAGAGCTCGCGAGGCAGACGGGCGAGAGCGTTGCGGGCAGGTCTGGTTAAAGCGAGTGCGATGGCGGGCAGGCAAATATTCAATCTTCAATCGACAATCTTCAATTGAAAGGTCTCCTATGCCCATAGACATTGACGAAAAAAATCTTAAACACGGAGTTTTGGGGTTAGTTATTGCCTTAGTCGAAATCATCAAGGATGCCCTCAGGCTTCAGGCACTGAAAAGGATGGAAGGCGGAAGCCTGACAGAAGAGGAGACTAATCGGTTAGGAGAGGCTCTGATGGATCTCGATACTGCCGTTGAGGAGATAAAAAAAGAACAGGGGGTAAGCGAGTCGGTCAAGTCGGTAAGAGACGGCCTGGATAATATTGTGGATGAGTTGCTTGATAAGATGATTAATCCGGAGAAATGGAAAGAAAGTGGACAGTAGATAATTGAAAATTGAAGACCGAAACAATTGAAGATTGACGATTGAAGATTGAAGATTGAAGGACTGAAAAAGATGAACATCGAACATCGAATGGAAAAACATAAAGAAACAGATTTGAAATAATAATTTGAGGAGCGAAGCGACTTCATTCAATCTTCAATCCATATGTGATTCCACCCGCCCGCCTCGCCCGTCCGCCTTACTCCGCTTGGCTGGAGGGCGGGCCTGAGCACAAGCGCTTGAATTTCGCATACCCGCCTGCCTCGCAAGCGAGAGCGTTGCGGGCAGGTCTGGTTAAAGCGAGTGCGATGGCGGGCAGGCAAATATTCAATCGACAATATTCAATCTTCAATTAACCCCTGAACCTATGAACCTTGAACCTATGAACCTTGAAATTATGAACGGCAGATATCTCTACTGCATTATCGAAGGCAGCGAAATCGCAAGCTTTGGCAAGATCGGGATACAAGGCAATGAAGTCTATACCGTTCCATACCAAGACCTTAGTGCTGTAGTCCATAATTGCCCTGCTAAACCATACCAATCTGAAAATGATAAAATATTGAGGCGTTGGGTGGTTGTACACCAGAAGGTGGTTGACACAATCTGGAAAAGATATGGTGTGGTAATCCCCATTGGTTTTGATACCATCATTTCAGGGCATGCGGGTATGGGCCCTGAAGAAAATATCATGAATTGGTTAAAAGAGGAATACGACAACCTGAAGGCAAAGATGGAAAAGATCAGGGACAGCGCAGAATACGGAGTACAGGTCTTTTGGGATTCCAGGGTTATGGCTCATAAAATTACCGGAGAAAGTGTTGAAATCAAAAAGCTAAATCAAGAAATAAAATCAAAACCAAGAGGCATTGCCTATATGTACAGGCAGAAATTGAAGGACCTTATAAAAAAAGATATGGAAAACCATGCAGATCGATACTTCAAGGAGTTCTATGAGAAAATAATACCTCATGCAGATGATATTCGTGTGGAAAAGACCAGGAAAACTGAGGACGAAGATAAACAGATGCTCCTGAATTTATCCTGTCTGCTTCCGAAAGGTGCCAGCAAAAAACTGGGAGAAGAGCTGGAAAAAATCGAAGCGCTGGAAGGTTTTTCCGTCCGCTATACCGGACCCTGGCCGCCGTACAGTTTTGTGTAGGCTGGATTAAGGAATTCCTTCAATCTTCAATCTTCAATCTTCAATATACAATATCTTATGGAACCACAACGCAACACAAACGCAACTCTGGTAGATCTCCTGGATCGGGTACTGGACAAGGGCCTGGTCATTCATGCGGACGTGATTGTTTCGGTTGCAGGCATCCCCTTGATCGGAGTCAACCTGAGGGCGGCCCTGGCCGGCATGGAGACCATGCTCAAATACGGGATCATGCAGGCATGGGACGAGCGTACCAGGGCCTGGGAAACGGAAAACAGAAGCAAGAATAAAAACGCAGTGGCCCAGGGCGAAGAGATTATCCTGAGGATGTTGGGAGCCTGCCATTCAACGGAAGGGATATATACGGCCTGGAGATATGGCTATCTCTATCTGACTGACAAGAGGTTGTTTCTCTATCATGAAGATTTCGGAGAGGTACTGTTCGAGGCTCCTCTGGAGAAAATACGGGGGCTGGTCGTCAGGGAAAGGGAGCAAATTAGTGACGAAAAAGTAAGAGAGGAGCTATATCTCCTGATCGAAGGGGAGAAGGTTTGCAGACTGACCGCCCTGAATGTGCATCAACTGAAAGAAGCGTTAGAGAAAAGGATGGAAGAAGCCGGGCTTGCTCTTCGAGAGAATTGGGAAGCGCCCCTTGTCGAAGAAATTTCGGCAGAGTTTTTAGCAGATGTGGAGCAGGTCATTTGCACGGGAAAAATGTGGTATCTTATGGATAAAGAGGAGATTACAGATGACACCTGGAGACCCGGCCAACTCTATCTCACGGACAAAAGAGTGTGCTGGTATTGCGACCCTGCACGAAAAGTAGGCATAGAGATTCCTGTAAGCGGGATAAAAGTTTCGGTCATGGAAACAAGGGCCCGCAGTAATGTTATGGCAAAAGAGAAGGTCATGGATGTCCTGTATGCTTCAAACGGCGCAAGAAAAGTGGCCACCTTTTCAGGACCTCTTTTGGATGAGTGGAATCAAATAGTGAATAAGATCATAACCGGGCAGTCTGAATCAGAGGGCGAAGGAGAAACCGAGACCTGCCCGCAATGCGGAATGGCAGCATTGATAAAGGACCTGTTAAAGGAAGGGTGCACATCGTGCGGGTGGGTAAGCCCTTCTAAAAGTAAAGGAATACATGAAGTTAAACTCCCTGCTTAAGGAGAAATAACATGACCGAATCAAATGATAGCGATTCTTATAGAAAATTTGATGATAAAAAAGAAGATCTGGTTAGCTCCGAAAGGCTTGCCTTCACCGGCAGGATTGCTGCCAGTATAGCCCATGAGATAAGAAATCCTCTCGGCAACGTATATATGTCCGTCCAGCAACTTAAGAAGGCTTTTACCCCGCACAGTCCCTGGGAAAAACATATTGAAGTTATTATTAGAAATACGGAAAGGATTAACTTTTTGATTACCGAACTCCTTAACTGTGCCAGGCCGCCGGAACTTAATATAAAGCCTCATGAAATCCATGAACTCTTAAAAAGTGTTTTAGATTCCGTTAGCACCAAACTTGTCTCACGGAACATAAAAGTGCACAAAAGTTTAAAAGCCGAAAGATCGGTAATAAACGTCGATACTGAACAGATTAAGCGAGTCTTTTCAAATATAATCATCAATGCGATTGAATCTATGCCTGAAAATAGCGAACTGACTGTTGGTACAAAGAATGATGGAAACTATTTTATCGTGAAGATCAAAGATGCGGGAGAAGGTATCTCTGATGAAAATATTATCAGGATATTTGATCCGTTTTTTAGCACCAAACCGTCGGGGATAGGTTTGGGGCTATCCATATGTTACGGAATCGTGGTAAGCCATGGTGGCATCATAGGGGTGGAAAGCGATATGAACAAAGGAACACTTTTTACAATTTCTTTACCAACAACATAGGGCTTTAGATTGACGATTGAAGATTGACGATTGAAAACCGAAATAATTGAAAATTGAAAATTGCGAGAGAGGATAGAGGATAGAGAAAATGGAAAAGAGAAAACAGGAAAGGGCTCATCGATTTACCCTATCCTCTTTCCTATATTCTCTTTCCTATTCACTGGAGCGAAGCGATTCCACCCGCCCGCCTCGCCTGAGCACAAGCGCTTGAATTTCGCATACCCGCCTGCCTCGCAAACCTGCCCGCTTGCCAAGAGCTCGCGAGGCAGACGGGCGAGAGCGTTGCGGGCAGGTCTGGTTAAAGCGAGTGCGATGGCGGGCAGGCAAATATTCAATCTTCAATCTTCAATCTTCAATCTTCAATCTTCAATCTTCAATCGACAATCTTCAATTTACAGGGGAGTTAATTATGAAAGATTTAAAATACGATATCAGAAGGGGCGCTGATGTGTACAGACTGATCTATTTCGCCAGATTAAAGAGCTGGATTCTAAAGGGCATTATCAAAAAAGATGAGGCGCTTGTATGGCGAAGCGGGCTTTCGGGTTGGCGTAAACCTGAAGAACTTGAAGAGTTGAAACCCTATTTTGAACAAAAGGATAAAGCGGATTTAAAAACAGAAAAACAAGAAATAAAGACAGCCCCCTTGCCCAAGAAACAGATAAAGAATATTTTGATAATAGAGGACGAAGATGATTTGTGTTGGCTTTTATCTAATATTTTAAGGGACAAAGGGTATAATGTATTGATTGCCAATACCATAAGTGAAGGTGAAGTCTGTCTGAAACAATTGCCCGATTTAATATTTTTAGATTTAAAACTGCCCGACGGTGATGGAATGGATATCATTCCTAATATTAATAAAATAAGCCCGCAGGCATTGATAACCATCATTTCCGCCTATGGTAGTAAACAAGTAATGGACGAGGTAATGAAGAAAGGGGTTTATAGTTTCATCGACAAGCCGTTTGCCGAGGAAGACATATTAAGGACCATAGAACATATTTCACTTGGAAGTTATGGTTAGAAATTGAAAATTGAAGAGTGAAGCAATTGAAGATTGAAGAGTGAAGAGTGAAGATTTATTCCATCAATAGACAATATTCAGGCTATATCCGGGTTTTTCAACAATAAAATAGCCTATAATATTAGGATTGTATTGCATTTGCATAGCTTTTGACCTTTTCAGATTGATAATTGATGAAATTGACAATTGCGAATACTTCTTAAGTCAATCTTCAATCTTCAATCGACAATCTTCAATCGTAAATATTCAATTGTAACAATCTTCAATCGTAAATCTTCAATCTTCAATCTTCAATCGACAATCTTCAATTGTAACAATCTTCAATTGAAAGGGCGAACATGAGCAAAGCAATAGGCATAGACTTTGGAACTACTTATTCAGTTGCGGCCATTATTGAGGATGGACGGGCCAGGGTTGTTCCAAACGCTGAGGGGGAAAACCTGACTCCCTCAGTATTTGCAAGAACAGCCCAGGGCCATAGTCTGGCAGGCTCTGTGGCTAAAAGGCAGGCTGCCGCCAATCCGGAAAATACAATTGTGTCCATAAAAAGGCACATGGGTACTGATTATAAAGTCTCCCTCAATAGCAGAAGCTATTCCCCCCAGGAGATATCCTCCTTTATTTTGCGCAAAATAAAGGCAGACGTTGAGAACTATCTTGGAGAGCAGATAAAAAAGGCAGTTATTACGGTTCCGGCATATTTTAATGATGGACAGCGGCAGGCAACCAAAGAGGCAGGCAGGATGGCCGGCCTTGATGTGATAAGGATAATCAACGAGCCCACGGCGGCGGCCCTGGCATATGGGCTGGATCGTGAAGAAATTCAGACGATCCTTGTTTGGGACCTGGGCGGAGGAACATTTGATGTGTCCATCCTGGAGCTTGGAAACGGTTTCTTTCATGTCAAAGCCGTCAGCGGCAACACTCGACTTGGCGGCGATGACTGGGATGAAAGGCTGGTTGATTATTTAGCTGATAAATTCCTGGATAAACACGGGCTGGACATAAAGTTAGACCCGGTAGCTCTTCAACGACTGATGGAGGCCTGCGAAAAAGCCAAGAGGGATCTGTCGTACAAACTGAGCAGCGAGATTTCCCTCCCTTTTATCAAAACAGGAAGCGGTGAATCCAAAAATCTCGTAGTCTCGATTGATCGGGAAACGTTTGAGGAAATAACTCTCGATTTAAGGGAAAGGCTCTTAGGCCCGACAAGGCAAGCCCTGGCTGATGCCAAACTGTCTCCTGAAGGGATCGATCGTGTGGTGCTGGTGGGCGGCTCTACCCGGATGCCTTCTGTAAGAGATCTGGTGGAAAGCACATTCCATAAGAAGCCATATACAAAAATAAACCCCGATGAAGTTGTGGCAATTGGAGCGGCTATCCAGGCAGGAGTCTTAATGGGGGAGATTGATGATGTGACATTGGTGGATGTAACGCCACTTTCATTAGGGATAGAATCCCAAGGTGGCCTTTTTGCAAGGATAATTTCCCGTAATTCGACCATTCCCACCTCTGCCGGGCAGATATTTACCAACGCCGAGGACAATCAAACAGTGATGGATATTCATGTGCTCCAGGGTGAACGGGAGATGGCTATAGACAATTTCAGCCTGGGGCAATTCCAGTTGACCGATATTCCAACCCTGCCCAGGGGAAAGGCCCAGGTGGAGGTCTCCTTTAAAATCGATGTGAACGGAATCGTGAAAGTCTCTGCTCAGGAGCTGTACACCGAAAAACAGACCGGTATCAAGTTTGATGCTTCATACCTGTTGTCGGATGAACAGGTGAAACAGGCGGTCAGTGAGGCTGAAGCGCATGCCGAAGAAGACATAAAAGAACGCGAGGCATTGGAAATTAACATCCAGGCCGACGGCATGATCCGTGCCGCTGAATTGGTTATTAAGGAGAAAAATGGGAAATTGTCGACTTCTCATCTCTGGCAGATAGAGTCAGTCATATTAAAAGTAAAAGAAGCCCTGGCCCATGGTGAAAGCGGGCGCATTAAGAGCCGCACTGAAGAGTTGAGGAAGTTGTTGACGAAAGTGTAAAGGAACATTAAAGATTGAAGACCGGAACAATTGAAGATTGAAAATTGAAGACCAAAGGAGAACATGCGAAAAAAATCTCAAAAAATCAGTATGTCCGGGCTTGGATCAGGAGAAGAGGTCATATTACAGGATAAGGGAGCATATAAGGATACTTTTCGCTCCGGATGGAAAATTGCCGACTGTTTTCTGACCAATCAAAGGATCGTGATCAACCATGGTTCAAATGCCCCTTTTGGAATCCCTCTTTCGGATATTACGCAGTTAAGAGTAGAAAAGCTCCATTATGTTATAAAAAATAAAGAGACTATATCTCTCTCTTATAAAAACAGCAAGGATTCGAAGAAATACAAAATCTGGCTTGTTGTAAAAGATCTGGAAAACTGGAAAAAAAGAATCTATCAAATCTCACTTTTGAAACTCGACCTGGATACCGTTAAAAAAATTGCCGTCAGTCTCGATCCTGACGGCCGCGATATACTGTGGTTTCTTTGGGAGAATCGTCATGCCAGGATCGACCGGTTGGCCGAGCTTATCAATGCCCCAAGCCATATGCATGTTCTTCTGAACATTAAGGAGACGATCAACCCCATTGCAGAAAAGGTGGTCGGGTGCCCGGTTCTCTCTTTTGAAAGGTCAAAAATGGACACGGAAACCGGAGAGAATATCCTGTTTAGCTGGTGGCTGTCAGGTGGACTTGGGGAATTGGAAAATAAAAATCAAGATCTTATTGATATATTTGATGAAGGCTCTTATTTCCAGGTAATTATGGAAGTAAGAAACGTGGAGAAATCCGATTTGAGTGTAGAAGTTCACGGAGCCGAACTTATAGTCAAATCCGGCAAAACCGAGTCTGAATGGACTAAAACATTTCATTTGCCTGCGGAAGCGAATTACAATAACCACCGGATACGCCTGAGAAATAATTTATTGGAAATAAGGCTGTTGAAGACCGGAGCAATTGAAGATTGAAGATTGAAAATTGAAAATTGAAAACCAAAGCAATTGACGATTGACGATTGAAAACCAAAGCAATTGAAGATTGTATATTGAAGATTGAAAATTGAAAACCAAAACAATTGAAGATTGTATATTGAAGACCGAAACAATTGAAGATTGAAGGTATTCTTCCAATTTTTTATTTTATTATTCAAAACAGCGGAACGACCCGCTTGCTTCGCCTGAGCGAGCTAACAAAAGGACAAAGAGCATTGAGTATGGCTCGCGATGGCGGGCAGGCAAATATTCAATATTCAATCGGCAATATTCAATATTAAAGGTCGGGAGACGAGATGGATGAGAAGGAACTGAAGCAACGTACTAAAAATTTTGCGCATCGTTGCGTTAAGCTGGCGATGGCTTTGCCTGAATATTTTCAAAATAAAGATCTGCGGTTGATCCTTTTCGGCGGAAAGGGAGGAGTGGGCAAAACCACCATGGCTGCGACCGCGGCCGTTCACATGGCCCGCTCTCATTACAAGGGCAAGAAGGTGCTGGTGATTTCTACCGACCCCGCCCATTCTTTGGGGGACAGCTTTGGGATTGAGATAGGGGATAAAGTCACACCGATAAGTTATAGTCCGACGTCCAATCTTCAATCTTCAATCGACAATCTTCAATCCCCAATCCCCAATCTATACGCCCGCGAACTGAATGCAGGCCGGCTGGCAGATGAATTCAAGCGCAAAAACGAGGCCGTGATCAAGAAACTCGCGGACAGGGGAACCTATTTCGACCAACAGGACATTGCCGAATTTTTTGAGCTTTCGCTTCCGGGCATGGATGAGGTCTTCGCCATCATCGAAATAGCCAACCTTTTAAAGGAGGAAAGCTATGACCTTCTAATACTGGATACCGCTCCTACCGGGCACACGGTCCGGATGCTTGCCTTGCCCGAACAGATGCGGAAATGGATTGAGGTCATGGACCTGATGCAGCACAAGCACCGGTATATGGCTGCTCACTTTACGGGGAAAAAATATGTGAAAGATGAGTGCGATATTTTTCTCGATAATCTCTCTGCGGACATTAACAGGGTTAAGAAATTGCTTTCCAACATGCATATCACCCGCTTTGTTGCGGTGATGATACCGGAACCCATGAGTATCTATGAGACCAGGACAATGATCGGATCTTTGGAAAAAATGAAGGTTCCTGTGAAGGAGATTATTGTCAACCGGGTGGTCGAATCGGATGGATGTCCATTTTGCACCGCCAAAAAGGAGGACCAGAGAGCGCCTTTGGCTGAAATTGAAGAAAGTTTTTCTCAATATAATTTAATTAAAGTTCCGGTGTTTCCTAATGAAATCCGGGGAATTGAAAAACTGCAAGGGCTTGCGGATTATTTTTTGGGTATATCCGGACCCATAAGTTCTCCGAAAGCGATTCAGGCGGATGAAATGACACAGGCCTCTTTAGCCATCAATCCTGATGTGGATTTTATCCTGTTTGGCGGCAAGGGCGGAGTCGGCAAGACCTCCCTTGCTTCGACCGCCGCCCTTCATCTGGCACAACGGAATCCGGAGAAAAAGGTCCTTGTCTTCTCCACGGATCCGGCCCATTCCCTTTCCGATTCGTTTAAGCTGTCAATCGGCGATAAGGTAACACCGATAGAGTGGTCAGAGGTCAGAGGTCAGAGGTCAGAGGTCAGCAACCAGCAACCAGCAATGAGCAGCAACGAGCAACGAGTAACGAGCAACGAGCAACGAGCAAAGTCCAATGACCAAAATCTTCAATCTTCAATCGACAATCGACAATCTTCAATCCCCAATAACCAATCCCCAATGACCAATCTTTTCGCTCTGGAGATAAATGCGGATAAGTTGTTTGAAGATTTTAAGCAGGATTTCAAAAAAGACATAGAAGATATATTTAACAAATTCCTCGGCGGCGGCGTTGATATAAAATTCGACCGTGAGGTCATGACGGAACTGCTTACCCTTGCGCCTCCGGGTCTTGATGAGATCATGGCCCTTAATACGATCATGGACCTGAAAAAGGAAGGAAAATTTGACATTTTTGTTCTGGACACATCGCCTACCGGCCACCTGATTCGTTTTTTAGAACTCCCGGATATAGTCAGACAATGGTTAAACGCATTTTTTAGATTATTATTGAAATACAAGGGAGTGCTCAGACTGGCTAAAGCTGCTGAAAAGGCACTCGCGCTGTCCAAAAATGTCAGGAAGATCAAGGAGACTCTGACGAATCCTGAAAAAACGGCTTTCGTTGCGGTTACTATCCCCGAGGCCATGGGTCTCTTTGAACTGGAACGACTGGTAGAAGCTTTGGATAAAGCCGGTATCCCATGTGAACATATTGCAGTTAACATGATCGTTCCGCAAACAGATTGTGATTTTTGCTCCTTAAAAAGGGGGGAGCAGCAAGGATATATCAAGAAGATACATTCGACCTATCCCACCCGGATGGTCACAAAAGTGCCGCTGTTTCCACACAATGTCCGGGGGATAAATGATTTGAACAAGATGGGGCAAATCATCTTTTAAGATGACAAACGCACTATCGCCCGCTGAATTCACCTTGTTTATCAGGGATGCGTCCCGCAACTTTGTGGATGATTCCCGAGTGGGGTTGCGTGAAATTAATCAACGGCTGCATACATTAGGCTGGGAGCGCATTGAATTGGATTATCATACCTCTCAGTTGATTGTCGCGCACTTTGAAGCAGAGGAAGACACAGAGAATTGACCTATGATTGAATATTGACAATTGAATATTGACGATTGTTTTAATTGAATATTGACTATTGAAAATTGACGATTGAAGGAATCATTAAATTGATAATTTTCTATTGATAATTGAATATTGAAGGTATTCTTCCAATTTTTTATTTTATTATTCAAAACAGCGGAGCGAAGCGACTTCATTAAATAGTCAATCGTCAATATTCAATATTCAATATTCAATTAAAAGGGCGACCCGCCTGCCTCGCCTGAGCGAGCTAACAAAAGGACGAAGAGCATTGAGTATGGCTTGCGATGGCGGGCAGGAGCGATACCACAAATCTTCAATATTCAATCGTCAATATTCAATTAAAAAGGTTGTTAAGTATTATCAACTCTATAAAGCACAAATGGCAGATGAAAAAAACATTTGGAACGTTGTTGGCTAACTGGACTTAATAATTCAATTTAATCAACAACGTGCCCAAAGATCGCAGAAAAAGAAAGTAGAGGACTATAATGGCAAAATTTACAAAGAATATCAGAAAACCTTGGGTTTATGGAGATCTATGCAAACTGAAAAAATTGGCATGGAAGAAAACGCCTACGCATCTTATAGCACAAAAGCTGGAAAGAACCGTATTGCAAATCCGTACTAAGGCTTTTGTGCTTGGCTGCTCCCTATTTAACTAAATAATGATGCACTTTACCACCCTGGTATTGAATTATTGGTAAACCCGGATACTCACCTAAAGCCTCTTCAACGTCTTGATTTTTAACAAATTTATTCTTAATGCAAGTAACCGCAACATGAAAAAATCGAAAAGACGCATGAAAAAATCATGTCTGAAAAACCTACCTATGAAGAACTGGAGCAACGGATTCAGGAATTAGAGCAAGCTGAATCCAAACGAAAAAGAGCTGAGAATGCGCTGCAGGAGAGCCAGGAGGCGTTGCGGGAACCTGACACCTTACGATTGAACTCAATAACCAACAATCTTGAATTACACCCTCCAAGAACCCATTATTCCACTATTCCATTGTTCCA
>Ga0208279_1000522_pt1 | contig 29748 bp, 24 predicted proteins | sample AntAceMetag02UKM_FD_184766 | JGI IMG/M metagenome (GOLD analysis project Ga0208279, IMG submission 184766) | Saline lake microbial communities from Ace Lake, Antarctica - Antarctic Ace Lake Metagenome 02UKM (SPAdes) (version 2) | ecosystem: Environmental > Aquatic > Non-marine Saline and... | reverse complement strand
GAGACCGGCCCGTGCTCAGGGTTCACCACTGTCAGCTCGGTGTCGGGCCGCTTGATCTCTTCTAGTTCACGACGGATGTGGTCTGTCATGCTCTTGGATGTGTTGGGGTTGATCACGAAGATTCTCATTTGGCCTATTTCCTTTCTTGAATCCACTCGCGGCCTTTGTGAAAGGCCTCCAGATTCAGCTCCATGAAGCGCTGCGGCACCCGCTCCTTCAACACGCCCTCCCAGGCTTCCAACTCCACCGGTAGCAGCGACGAAAGCGCGCCCAGGAGGACCACGTTCAGCACTTTGGCGTTGCCCAGTTCTTGGGCCATGCCAAGTCCCGGAATCTGATAGACGTTGGGCGTTGCGGCTTGGAGGGATTTTTGCACTGTCTCCTTGTCCGGATAAGTCGCCAATCCACTGCTCACCGTCACGGGGTGGATTTCCTGCTGGTTGATCAGGATAATACCCTCGGGACGCACCTGATCGAGCCAGCGCAGACACTCCAGGATCTCAAATGCCACCAGGTAGTCCACGCGACCTTCCGGCACGATGGGCGAGTGCACTTGCTTGCCCCAGCGGACGTGTCCCACCACCGCGCCCCCGCGCACGGCCAGCCCCAGGATGTCGGACTTCTTGACGTCGTACCCGGCGGCCAATCCCACGGCAGCCACGATGTCGCTTGCCAGAACAGTTCCCTGACCGCCCACACCAGTGATCAGAAAGTTGATTGTCTCCACGATGTCTTGTCCCTCCTTATTCCGCCGTCTCTACCAGATGGATCGCTTGGCGCGGGCAGATTTGGGCGCACATGTCGCAACCCACGCACAGAACAGGATCGATCTCTGCCTTGTGCCCTGCGCTCTTGGCGTCCAGTTCTTCAGACCGTATGATGGCCGGGCACCCCAGGCGGAAGCAAAGGCCACAGCCGTTGCAGGCCTCCCTCTCCACCTCGTAGGTCCCAGACGGGCCTGGCCCTACGAAGAAGCAGGGACCATCCACGATGACCACAGACGGCCCATCGAAGGCCAGGGCCTCTTTGAACGCCCGCTCCACCCCCTTCACGTCGAAGGCATCCACCTTGTGCACATCGGTCACCCCCGAGGCCCGAACCACGGCCTCAATGTCCACCTTGGGTGCCGGCCGTCCCCCCAGCCGACTGGGAGCGCCTGCCCTAGCAAGACGCTACGACTTTGAAATGGCCCTAAATGAAAGCAGTCTCACTTGATCAGAACCTAGCCCTCGGATAGCTCTGATATCTGATCTAGTTCGTTTTCAGAGTAAACGGTGATCCCATTTCTTGTCAGCAGGGCAGCCATGACTCCCTGGCCAGGCTTGAGGGTCTCAGTAAACGTGCCATCGTAGATTTTTCGGCTGCCGCAGGCTGGGCTATAAGCCTTCAAGATGGCGACTTTGACGCCGTACTTCCCAGCCAGTTCCAGCCCCATCTGTGCGCCTCTTAGGTATTCGGGGGTCACGTCCACGTCTTCTATACTGACGACCCTGTCCTTGCCATCGAGGACATCGTGGCCATCGCCGCCCATAATCTCCGCTTCGGGACGGGGGATAGACAGTCCACCAGCCGCCTCGGGGCAAAACGGTATGACCTTCCCCCGTGCAGCCAACTTAACCAGCCTCTCCGCCAGACATTGTCCTCCGTCCCAGCGGGTTGGAATGCCAAGGAGACATGGACTGACCAGGTAGAGTTCGTCTTCACGGGGAACCTCTTTGTCGAAATTGCTCTTGTTCATGCGTAGATCCTCCTCACAGCATAAAATCAAATGTCGGATTTTTTCACGTCGTGCCCGGCAGCCAATCCCACAGTGGCCATGATATCGCTCGCCAAGACGGTCCCCTGACCGCCCACACCAGTGATCAGAAAGTTGATGGTTTCCACAGAGTCCTGCTCCTCACTGCTTTACCAGCTCTGCCGCATGGATCGCCTGGCGTGGGCAGATCTGGGCGCACATGTCGCAGCCCACACACAGGACTGGGTCAATCACTGCTTTGGGGCGTCCGGTCTTGGCGTCCAGTTCCTCGGAGCGCACAATAGCCGGACATCCCAGGCGGAAGCAAAGACTACAACCATTGCACATGTCGCTGTCTACCTCGTAGGTCCCAGCCGGGCCCGGACCCACGAAGATACACGGCCCATCCACGATCACCACGGACGGCCCATCGAAGGCCAGGGCCTCTTTGAGCGCTCCCCCTACCCCCTTCACGTCAAAGGCATCAACCTTGTGCAGGTCAGTCACCCCTGAGGCCCGGACGATGGCCTCGATGTCCACCTTGGGGGCCGGTTGACCTCCGAGTTTCATCGGTACACCAGGGTGATCCTGGTGCCCTGTCATGGCCGTGGTGTGGTTGTCCAGGATGACCACCGTGCTCTTCCCGCCATTGTGGACGATGTTGAGCAGAGGGGGGACGCCAGCGTGGAAGAAGGTCGAGTCGCCAATGACGGCCACGAAGGGATCGGGGATGCCAGCCACATCGAAGCCGTGGGCCACCCCTACGCTGGCCCCCATAGCCCCCATGGTGTCTGTGGCGTTGAACGGCGGCAGCGCGCCCAGGTTGTAGCAGCCGATGTCCCCAGCAACCACCACCTCTTTCATCTTGTTGAGAAGGTAGAACGTGCTGCGGTGGGGGCACCCGGGGCACAATACTGGGGAGCGGCCTGGCAGGTCTGGCGGGGCCACCTGCCGCTTGCCTTTGACCGCTTCCTTGGGCACGATGCCCGCCTCTGCGGCTGAGCGCTCAATGACCGCCATGGTCAGCTCGCCACAGGCGGGGAAGACGTCCTTGCCGCGGCAGGCGATGCCCATGGCCTTGATCTGCTCCTCCAGGAACGGATCCAGTTCCTCAATGACCAGCAGTTGCTCCACGGCGGTGGCGAACTCCTGGATCAGAGCTGTCGGCAGTGGGTAGGTCATCCCCAGCTTGAGGAAGGAGGCTTCGGTGAAGATCTCGCGGGCGTAGTGATAGACCGGCCCGCTGGCCACGATGCCCAGCTTTAGATCCCCCCATTCCAGACGATTGACGGGGAAGGTGCTGGCCAGTTCGGGCAGCTTCTTCAGACGGGCCTCCACCACCGGATGCCGTTCCCGGGCCCACAGGCAGGTGGAGACCAGCTTGTGGGGATTGCGTTCTAAGGGAGGTGTGGGGGTGGTGTCGTCGCAATTCCGCTCACCCAATTCCACAGGCGAGGCGGAATGGGAAACCCGCATCACCGTCCGCAGTAGAACCGGGGTGTCCCACTCCTCGGACATCTTCAAACCGATGCCCACGAAATCCTTCGCCTCCTGGCTGTCCGACGGCTCCAGCATCGGCATCTTGGCGAAACGAGCGTAGTGGCGGTTATCCTGTTCGTTCTGGGAGCTGAACATCCCCGGATCGTCGGCGGTCACGATGAGCAGCCCGCCGCCATTCAGGCCGGTGTAGACGGCATAGAAGAAGGAGTCGGCAGCCACGTTCATGCCCACCGATTTCATGACGACCATGGTCCGCTGGCCGGCGTAGGCTGCACCGATCGCCACGTCCATGGCCACCTTCTCGTTGACCGACCACTCGGCGTAGATATCATCGTACTTGGCCACGTTCTCCAGGATCTCTGAACTAGGAGTACCTGGATAGCCAGTAGCCACCTGGACCCCATACTCATAGGCTCCACGCGCTATGGCCTCGTTGCCCGACATCAGAACTCTCATTCTGGAACCTCTCCCAGTTTAGGGATGGATGTGGTGTGACCTGCAACCACCACCTATCGAGCTTGCCCATGGAATATCTGGGCCAGGTCAGGTTTAAGGAACTCCTGTATCTCCAGAGCGTATCCACCTGGGTCCTCGACGAAGAAGCACCGAACCTGGATGTCCTTCTTCTCTTGGAGTGGCGTCAGCATCTTCACACCATGGCGTTGAAGATGATCGTACCATCCAGACACATCGTCCGCGACCAGCGTGAGCAGCACTGCATTGTCATCTTGGGCCCTGAAGTAGCCCTTCTCTTCGTTGACGATGCCCACGAAGGCATTCCCACCCACTCGGAAGATCTGTGCCCACACCTGGTCTTCGACTAGCTCCAAGCCCATCACGTCACGGTAGAATTCTGAGGCTGCCGACAGATCTCGATAGTAGAGGAACGTTATCTGAGACTTAAACTCCGGGGTGCGTTGGCTCATGTTTCATCCTTTCCGCGAATATACTGTCAACCACACTGCAAACAGACTACATCTCCTACCCGATGAGCCGCTCTAAGGCCGAGAGAAGAAGCGCGATGTTCTCCCGGCGCGAGGAGAAGCCCATCAACCCGATCCGCCACACTTTGCCCTTCAGCTCGCCCAAGCCTCCTGCGATCTCGATGTTATACTCCTCCAGAAGCTGCCGGCGCACCCCTGATTCGTCGATACCCTCGGGGACCCGGACCGTGGTGAGACTCACCAGGCGATGCTCTCTGGGCACGTGGAGAGAGAGCTTCAGCTCCTTGAGGCCTGACCAGAGGATCTCAGCATTGCGACGATGGCGCTCCCAGCAGGCTTCGAGGCCCTCCTCTGCTATCAGCCTGAGCCCTTCATAGAGCGCGTAGTTGGCTGAGATAGGCGCAGTGTGGTGGTACGTCCGCTCTGGTCCCCAGTAGCGCTGAACCATGCTGAGGTCTAGGTACCAGCTGGCTACCTGAATCTTCCGCTGTCGCAGTGCCTCCTCGGCCCGCGGGCCGACCGTGATCGGACCCAAGCCCGGGGGACAGCTAAGACACTTCTGCGTAGCGCTGTAGCATACGTCGATGCCTATGTCGTCGACACGGACTGGCATGCCCCCCAGCGAAGTGACGGCGTCAACGACGAGAATCGCACCCTCAGCATGTACCACCTTAGCGATCTCATCAAGAGGCTGCTCCGCCCCTGTGGATGTTTCGGCGTGTACGATGGCCACCACCTTCGCCGCGTGCGCGTCTAGCGCTTCCTTCACCTCAGAAGCGGTGAACACATCGCCCCAAGGACGGATGATCGTTCGGACGTCACCACCATAGCGCTTGGCCATTTCGGCCAGGCGCAGGCCGAAGTAGCCGTTGACGCACACGAGGACCCGATCTCCAGGCTCTACCATGTTAGCTACGGCGGTCTCCATTGCAGCGCTGCCAGTGCCCGAGACCGGGATTGTAAGCTGGTTCTTGGTCTCGAAGACATAGCGCAGCAGCTCCTGCGTCCTATCCATGATCTGCAGGAAGTACGGGTCAAGATGACCCACGAGCGGAGTTGCCATTGCGCGCAAGACCCTTGGGTGCACCATGCTAGGTCCAGGTCCAAGTAGCGTCCGAGCGGGTGTAGCCAAGTCGGAGTACTCGGACGGGTCCATCTGTGTCCTATCACTCATAATATTCCCTCCTATCACTCATAGTATTTCCTCCTATCTCGACAGAGTGGTCTGCCGGGCAGCATGACACGCTCTCAGGAGTTCAAGCACCAACGCAATTGGGAGTCCCTTCCGGCATGCCTTCGCTGACAAACGCTTCATCAGTCTCAGGCACTGCTTTCGTGGAACCACACATGCGTTTGGCAGCCGCCCCGTCCCACTTCGATCGGTCGATCCAGAGACAGACGGTCGCACGGCAAACTGTGAAGATGCTGACAGTCTCTGGGACTGAAGTCCGTCGAATCGTCAGGAGAATCACCTGCACCTGGCTTCCCCCGTGAGCAACCTCGTTGAGGGTCGTGCACCCCGCTCCCTGGACTGCCCAACCCTAGGCGGCTCGCGTAGAGCATATCGCGCCTCCGATGATGCCTTCCCACTGATGCAAGAAGCGTGCACAGGCCTGCCTGTCAGCTTCCTCACCCTGTTAGGCCAAGTGGCAGGCCACATAGTGCTCACCACCACGGTCAGTCAATGGTGGTTCTTCTTCAATGCACGCGGGTCGTTGCATGATTGGGCAGCGGGTATGGAAACGACAGCCCGACGGAGGATGGATTGGGCTGGGGACTTCTCCCAGCAACGCCTTGCGCCTACCACGCTGGGAAGGATCCGGGATACCCGTCGAAGCCAACAGCCCTCTGGTGTAGGGATGAAGGGGGTTGCTGAAAACCGCCTCCACTCTGCACAGTTCTACTATCTTGCCCAGATACATAACCGCCATACGGTCAGCCATATACTTGGCCAGGGCCAGATCGTGAGTAATGATGATGAATGTCAGATCCATTTGCTCACGAAGATCGGTGAGCAGGGCAACGATCTGCGCCTGCACAGAGACATCGAGTGCGCTTACGGGTTCGTCAGCCACGATTATCTCCGGTTCGGTTGCCAGCGAACGGGCGATGGCTATCCGCTGCTGCTGTCCGCCAGAGAACTCGTGGGGGTAGCGCTCCAGCGAGTCTGCGTCTAGACGGACAAGTTTGAGTAGTTCGCGAATCCGCGCTTCTGGGTTCCCGGTCGCTAGCCGATGAATCGCGAGCGGACGACCAACGATGTTTCCGACCGTCTTCCGCGGATTCAGCGAACTGAGAGGGTCCTGGAAGATGATTTGCATCGACCTGCGAAGCTCGCGCCTGCTGTGAGATTTCAGCTCTTGGCCCTTGAAGTAGACCGAACCTGACGATGGCCTAAGCAACCCCAAGACCAGGCGACCAAGTGTGGTCTTACCGCAACCACTCTCGCCAACTAGTGCGACTATCTCCCCCTTTCGGACGGCCAAATCCACGCCGTCCACTGCCCTAACCGTGTCCCGCGCCGCCCCCACGCCCCAGAAAGGGGAGCCAGTCGGGAAGTGCTTCACCAGACACTTCGTCTCCAGGATAGGCTCAAGCATACCACACCAGTGCACCACAGCAGTCCAGAGGGCTCAAACACCTCACCGCCTTGCAGGGGTGGGCTCGGCCCAGAGCGTAACGATTGGTTGACTGACGTCTCCCGCCTCGAGAACCACCGTTAGGGAACACCATCGGCCGTCTCCGATGAGTGAAAGAAGCAGGCACAACGACGGCCGGGTTCTACCTCCAGCAGTCTAGGCGACGCTGCACGGCATACCTCTGACACGTTGGGGCATCGGGGGTGAAACTGGCAGCCACCTATCCCCTCCCGTGCGCCAGGTACAGATCCTCGGATGGGCTGCAGTCTTCCGCGGACTGTGTTCAATGTCAAGATAGAGTTCATGAGTCCCCTGGTGTAAGGGTGGAGCGGCCGTTGGAACAAGCGGCCGGTGCTCGCTTCCTCTACGGAGCTACCGCGGTAAATGACCACGACTCGATCGCACAGCTCGGCGACCAGGCTGACGTCATGGGTGATAAGCAGCAGAGTGACATCAGACTGGGCGACAATGTCGCGAATCAGCTCAATGATCTGTGTCTGCGTGTTCACGTCCAAACCCGTGGTTGGCTCGTCGGCGATAACTAGATGCGACCGACACAATAGGGCCATGGCGATAAGCACCCGCTGCCGCATGCCCCCGGAGAGTTCGTGAGGATACTGCCGCATGCGTCTCTCAGGCGAGGCAATGCCCACCCGACAGAGCATGCCAGCGATCTCCCGGTCATAGTCAACACCCTTTGACGACCCGGTCCGATCCTGCTTGGTGCGTGCCGCCTTCACGATGTCGCCCATCTGCTCACCAATAGTGAACACCGGGTTCAGGGCTGACATCGCGTCCTGAAACACCATCGACATGGCTGTGCCCCGCAGGTTCGAGCGCTCTTTGGTGCCAAGCCCAAACAGATCGCAGCCCTCAAACACAATGGCTCCGTGTGTGACGCGGGCAGTGGGGGGTAGCAGGCCCATGATCGTCAAGGCTGTCACCGACTTGCCGCAGCCGCTTTCCCCGATGAGGCCAGTGCACTTGCCCCTCTCGACGGTGAACGACACGTCGCGAACAGCAGGCACCCGTCCTCCCTCGGTGACGAAGTCGACCCCAAGGTTCTCCAACTGCAGCACCGTGGTCACGGCTGAACCGCCTGGTACTTCGGATCCAGGGCATCTCGCAGCCCGTTGCCCACTAGATTGAAACCAAGTGTCGTAAGCATGATCGCCACGCCCGGGAAGATGGAAAGCCACCACGCCTCCCGGAGATACTGCTGACCCTCGTGCAGCATTAGGCCCCAGCTTGAGGCAGGCGGCATGACCCCCAGACCCAGGAAACTCATGCCGGCTTCCCACATGATAGCCAGAGCGATGCTGAATGTTGCCTGAATGACCAACGGCGTTAGGCAGTTGGGCAGCAGTTCACGGAAGATGATATTGAGCTGAGACTCGCCTATCGCCGTTGCAGCCTCAACGAACTCCATCCTCTTGATTTTCAGCGCGCTCCCGCGCATCAGGCGGGCAAAGATGGGTGTGTACACGATACCGATGCCAAGGATGATGTTCTCCAGGCCGCGACCCAGAATGCCCACCAAGCCAAGGGCCAGGATGTTAGCTGGAGGAGTCAGAAACACATCCATAATCCTCATGACGATCTCGTCGAATGTGCCACCCAGATAGGCGGAGAGCATGCCAAATACTGTCCCAAGGGGCAGCGAAATGGCAACCGAAGCCAGGCCTACCAGGACCGAGGTCTGAGTACCGTAGATCACCCGTGCCAGTGTGTCCCGCCCGAGATGGTCAGTGCCGAACGGATGTGCTAATGAAGGGCTCTCCAGACTGCTCCTCAAATCAGCCATGTAAGGATCGCCCCACAGCCGGGTAATGAGTGCCCGCCGAAGGAACTGCTTGTCGATAATCACCACCGTGGTGGTGACTATCAACAACACGATGATGCCAAGCCCGACACGTGATGCCGGATCCGCCCTGAGGCGTCGCAGCGAGCGGCTGCGGTATACCTGTGTGATCTTCCCTGACAGTCGGCCGGGAGAATGCATAGGGGTTGCCCTCCGTCTCACCACTTGATCCGTGGATCTAGGACTGTATAGGTCACGTCAACTATCAAGTTGACCGCCGAGAAAAGCAAGGCGAACATGAGTAGCGTTCCCTGCACGACTGGGTAGTCGCGGCTGAGTATGCCCATTACCAAGTACTGGCCAATCCCTGGAATGGCGAAGATCGTCTCAATGACGGCTGCAGCCCCAAAGCCATACCGGACCTGCAATCCCAGCAGAGTAGTGACTGGGATGAGCACGTTCTTCAGGGCGTACTTGAGGTAGATCTTCCATCCAGACACCCCAAAGCCCCGTGCCAGGCGGATGTACCCTTGAGACAAGACTTCGATCATTTCGCCCCTGATGGTGCGACACAGCACCGCCGTCTGATATGCTCCCATTGAGACCGCCGGGAGTAGAGCGGCGGCAAGCCCCCCCTTGAAATCCTGGGTAACCAGGGGCATTCCGTACAGAGGCAGAATGGCGAGCGACACCGAAAACACGAGAATCAACATCAGGGCCAGCCAGAAGCTGGGCATGCTCACGCCGACCAGGACCCCAATCATGGTCACGCTGTCAAACCTGCTGCGATTCTTGATCGCGGCAAGGAGCCCCACGGGGAAAGCAGCAAGCGCAGAGAACAGCATGGACATAACGACCACTTGGCCAGTGTAGGGCAGGCGCCTGACCAGCACCTGCAGGACAGGCCGGCCTGTTCGGATTGACTTGCCCAGGTCACCTCGGATCATGCGGCCCACGTATCTGATGTATTGCTCAGTCAACGGCCGGTCAAGACCGAGTGCCTGCTCCGCGTGAGCGATGTCCTCGTAGCTGGCATATGGTCCAAAGAGGTACTCCACAGGGCCACCTGGAGCCAGATGGATCATCAGGAAGACAAGTGCGGTGGCCGCCAGGAGAGTGGGAACGAGCCCCAGAAGCCGACGCGCAATGTAGCTCAGCATTGGACGAGATCCTCCCAGGACTCTTTGTTCACCAGTCGGCTGTCCAAATGGCCTTGCATAGGCTGACAACGAGCTGGCGAATCGCACAGAACCAGGTGCCGCTGTATGCCATGATGCTCTCTGTGCCACTAGCTCAACGTCGGCCGCGGGCCCTGGCGCCCAGCCTCGCTCCAGCAAGGCGCTTGGGCTCCTACGCCAGTGCAATCACCGAACTCACATCGGCGAAAGCAGCTCAAGCGGGAAACGAGACCAGCAGGGCGCCGCGTCGAACTGCCGGTGCCCCGAATCAGCTCGACGCCATCAACAACGTACCAGAACACCGCGTGTTGAGTTGAGCGCTTCTGTCCCCCTCGCCTTTCAAGCACGTCTGGCGCGTTAGAATGGCACGCTGATTGCCCGCCCCTGAAGCAACGGCCTGGCCCTAGGAGCACAGTCCTGTATGCCATCCATGGACCAGCGACACGCCTATGACGTCAGGTGCCAACACGCCACAAATCGCGCAGACTGAAATCGCCGACTTCCCATGGATGGCTGCGGCGCGACCGGCTTGGCGCATCGGCGAGGCATCGCACAGTCTTCCAACGCGTGATGCCTCGCCGCGCCTAGCTGCGAGCCTACTTGATCATCAGGTCAACCCATAGTGGATACTCATCGTGACTTGGATGCACCATGTAGTTTGTGACATTGGAACTGTAGACGTCACAGATCGCGGGGTAGAAGACGGGAATGCCAACAGCATCATCAACGTGGACGATCTCCTGGATCTCGGCATAGATGCCGTCTCGCTTGCTCCGATCGAAGGTGGTTCGGCCTTCTTGCAGAAGCCCGTCGACCACCGGGTTGCTGTAGCGATACCGGTTGGTACCAGGGATTCGGCTTGAATCAAAGTGATAGGCAAGAAAGTCGGGTTCCCACATCATCGAGGGTCCCAACCAGGCATTCATGCGCCCCTCTTTGAGAGTATTCCAGAAGGTTGACGGCTCCATTGTCTCTAGCTTGACGTCCATCCCCAGTTCATTGGTCCACATGGACTGGAGGGCTTCGGCGATATCCTTGTGCGGAGCCGTGTTCTGGCACCACAACTCCAGTTCGAGCTTGCTACCGTTCCTGGCCCGAATGCCATCAGACCCCGCCTTCCAACCAGCATCGTCCAGCATCTGCCTTGCCGCGTCGGGATCATTTGCCAGCACATCCTTCAACTCATCGCTCCGGTAGCCTAGACCCTCTAGCGAGGCAGGTATGTAGCCATAGGCTGGCGCAGCGGACCCGTACATCAGCTCGTCGATGATCAGGTCACGATCGACCGCCAGCGATAGTGCTTTTCGCACCGCGGTCTCGCTCGTCGGTTCCTTCTCTACGTTCAGGCCTATGTACTGAACAAGCGGGCCGGTGAAGCAATGAACCTCCTGGTTGGAATCCGCCCTGAGCGCCTCCACATCCTTAATAGGAATGGTGTGCAGCATCACCTGTGTCTGACCTGCTAGCTGCGCTTGAAACCGGACCTGAGCGTTTGGTAGGATCTTGAACGTCAGCGTGTCGATCTTGGCCGCACCGCCAACGCTGTAGAAAGGTTCCTTTGGCAGACTGTAGTCCGGATTCTTCACCAGAGTGATATGATCACCCTCGACCCACTCTTTGAACATGAAGGGGCCAGTCCCTACTGGATGTTGACCGTATTCGAGACCGTACTCTTCGATGGCGGCTGGGCTGAGAATGCCGAGCTTCGCTCCGGTCCACAACAGCTGATCCTCGAACGGCGACCAGTAGGTATCGTAGGCGACCTCTACAGTCATGCCGTCGATCTTGGTAACCCTGGGGCTGCCCATGAACCGGGCATTGGGGTTCTGAGTATCCGGATCCACGAACCTCTCCATCGTCTCGACCACTGCATCGGCGTTGAGCGGGGTACCATCGTGGAACTTGACGCCATCACGCAGTCTGAACGTCCACACGCTCCCATCGTCCGATCGGCTGAAGCTCTCAGCCAGCCAAGGGTGCAGCTCGCCGGTCTCGGGATCCTTGACGACGAGCGGATCATAGATCAGGTTGTCCAGATAAGCAGTCGTCCCAATGGTGCTTCGCTGAGGGTCAAGGCGGTCTCCTCCTCGAGGGAGTGAGACAGTGAGCTCAACCTTGTCCGTTGGGGGCTTCGCGCCTTCAGGCGCCGTGATTGGTACTGCTTCCGTCGCTGCGCGTGGCGGAGCGCAGGCAGCAAGGATTATCGCCAGAAGCAGGAGCATGGAACTTGCTACGCGGGTAGATGTTGCCTTTCGAGTCATCACAGCATACCTCCTCAAATCATGTTTGACTTACACTGACAGACGAACTCTCGACAGTCGTCGGCTAGCCTCCAGTAATCATCACCCCTTTCCACACTACGGGGAGCAGAGCTGAACAGAGCTCCAGTCCCGCTCTGCTCGGACCCGATTCTGAAGCGCCCTGCAAAGCACTCATGCTGATAGTGTGGTACGAGCCAAAGCGCCCTCACAGAGATCGATACTCACCGTGGCTGCAACCGGGCCAGTGGCCCGGTGAACGACCAGTCGTCGATCACCTGCTGATCGTCCAGCCAGAGACTTGGATGCTGCAGACAGTGATCTATGTTGCCACTAGGACAGCCTTCGGTGCCCGCATTGGCAACGTGCACGCCAGCGAGGATCTTCTCGTCGTTGATGTAGTCGCCCGTCATCTTGCAGTTCGGGTTGCATCCAATCGCCAGATGGTTCATCATGTACGCGCACGGGTCGCCAATCGATTCCAGGAACTGCTTGAAGATCCGCGCCTCTTTACCGCCCTCCACAGAGACGATCTTCCCCTTCTCGACGCCGCACCTTATCGGCTCGCCTATCACACCCTTGTATCCAAGCCTATCAGCGGTAAGCGCTCCGCATGAGCCATCGGAGACGAAGACACCCTCGACCGTTCCTAGAACCGGATCCACTGCTACCTCACAGCCCGGCAGGACTCCACCCATCCGGGGTTCGGAGATGGGCAACCTCTCTGCGATGCGGCAACTGCGGATCCTCGCGGTCAGATCTGTGCCGGCCATCGTGGTCAACCTCCAGGCTTTCGCCCTGGAGGCTATTTCGTATACCCCGTTTGTGATCTGCATGACTTCATGTGGGTCGGCCCAAAGTCCGCCGGACATCATCACAGTGTCCGAGATATCTGAGATGCTTGCCCCCCTTGTACCAACCGTCGGGTCGCTCTTGATGATCGTCCACAACGGACTGGCGATTGAACATGTCACACAACCGATGACCACATCCGCGGCTTTCATCGCTGCGTTAATCGGTTCGGGGAGTGATTCACCGGGATATGTCCTAGGTGTCATCGTCACTACTAGCGGCTCGGCCCCTGCAGCGTAGGCCGCCGCCATGAAGGGCTCGACAAAGTCCAGCTTCTTCGTGTCCGCAACTATCAGCACATACTCGCCAGGCTTCACGCAGAAGACCTCCTCCACCACAAACTTGGCGGCTTTCATGTATTCAATCTTCATAGACATCCCCCCTGTCAGCTTCTTGCTGCGCACATACATTCCTTGTTCGTGCCAGGTCGACAACAGCCGTATCTGACACTGACCTTCTCAACCGTCGCAAGCCGTTCCTTGGTAGCTTCCTTGTGCAGGAGCACATCAAGCTGCATGGGATGACGCCAGCGTGCAGACACCGCGCGACATGGCACCCTTGACCGGAAACACAGCCAGGCACACTCGCTCCCCTAACAGACACTGCAGATTCCAGTCATTTCTCGGCGTCAAACCGCGTCCGGAGCAAGCTCCCCGGCCCGCTTGACCAGCGCACTGAATGATTGCGCTGCTGCCACTCCGGAAGACTCCCTTAGGGCCTGTAAATAAACAAGTTCCCCAATCGTGTCATTGCGAGGAGGTTTTTTTTGCGACGAAGCAATCTCCTTCCTAGACAAACTGTGGGGATTGCTTCGCAGAAAACGCTCGCAATGACATCGTGTCGGGATGTTATTCCTTTACGGACACTTAGAGAATGCGCAGTTCTCTGTCGATTGTGCTCAAGTACTCGAAGCCGGACTCTGTCACCAGGACCGTATCCTCTACAGTAACACTGCCAAAACCCAACTCATAGTAGGGCGTCTCCACGTTCAGGACCATCCCTACCTCGAAGGAGAGGCTACTCTCAGGGGCTACAAGGGGGACACCGTAGGTCTCGATCCCGATGCCGTGACCACAATGATTCCGTTCATAGTGAGGGATGCCCTTGTCCCGGATTGTGTCCACAGCGGCATGAAAGGCATCAGCCACTCTCGCCCCTGGCTTGATTGCGTTCAGTTCAGCCCTCTCACCCTCCAACACCGCCTGGTAGTAACGTTCTTGCTTTGCACTGGGCCTTCCCACCACGGCCGTGCCTGCCAGATCGGAATGGTATCCGAGGTGCTCACAACCGACATCCCACGAGAGAATGTCGCCCCCCTTGAGCCTGTAGTCACTGGTAGCCATGTCCGGCACAGCACCCGCTCGACCGCCGCGGATCATCACATGGCCCGGCGACGCACCTTGGTGGATTACGCTGGTCTGGAACACCTCCACCAGTTCCCGCTGCACCGCACCCTCGCTGGCCATCGCCAGCACCTCCCCCATGGCCTTCGTTGTCATGTCACATAACGTACGTATCAGCCGAGTTTCGTCGTCCGTCTTGATTGCCTGGATGTCTCGAAAAACGTTGTAGGCATAGGTGACCTCGAGATCAGGAAGGTCGGACCGGAGTGTGGCCAGCACCGATGGATCGAAGGCCATCTCGTCGATTCCCAATCTCGCTCGGGTGAGACCTTTGGCGCCGATTACCTCCTCAAGAGCCTCCAAGGCACTGGCCTTAGCCGGCACGGTGGCGATCATGTCGGACACACGTCGTGCCACCTCTCCTAGCTGTACGTCCTCCTGCAGCCCCACAATGTAGAAGGGACCATAGCTTACGATGTCTCGTACGCGCAAAGGCATCTGAGCTGCGGTGCCCAGCTTCACAGTAGGGAGGATCAAACAGGAACCAAGACTCTTGTCTCTCGGGATCACCGTGTATATCTGGGTCGCATAGTTCGGATGGAGAGAGCTAAGGTAGCCACTCGTGTAGGCAACGTTCTCCGACGTGGATGCGACAAGCGCATCCAGTCCATGCTTCTGCATTATTCTGCGGGTTCTTTCGCTTTGATTCATCTTGAGATTACCTCCCCATTGAATCTGGTGGACCTCCCCTCTTGCTGGGCGGTCACATGTCGTGACTCTCGATGCGACAAGCGCATCCAGTTCATACTTTTGCATTATTCTGCGAGTTCTTTCGTTCCGACTTATCTTGAGATTACCTCCCCATTGAATCTGGTGGACCTCCCGTCTTGCTAGCCGGTCACATGTCATGACTCTCAGTGACGTTGTCCGCGAGACTAGCGCTGCGCGTTTGCAGTCTGCCCAGACTCGTGCAAAGCCGCCGTTCGCCGCTGGGAGGTTGAGGCGCCATCCCATTGTGGCCGGTGCTTGGAGAGCTCGGTAGACTGAGACACTGCAGTTGCTTCCCGCGCCAGCCTCGGCCCAAGCTGCGAGCAAAAGAGAACGATAGATCGTCAGCCCGTAGTGTGAGCGCTGTGTGCAGCCCACGAAGTGGTTACCGTCCATGGAACCATTCGAGAAGTCGACAGGACGTTGCTACAGGCCCAAGTAGACCGTCCTCATTCGTTCATCGTGCATGAGGGCCTCTGCCGGCCCTTCCAAGGCCACGCGACCAGTCTCGAGAACGTACCCTCTGTCAGCAACACTCAAGGCTTGCTGGACGTTCTGTTCGATGAACAGGACACCCACTCCCGCCTCATTGACTTCCTTCAAGATCTCACTAATCTGGATGACAACATGAGGAGCCAGGCCTAGGAATGGTTCATCCGCCATCAGAAGCTTGGGTTTCGACATCAATCCCCGACCGATGGCGAGCATTTGCTGCTCGCCACCGCTGAGAGTGATCGCCAATTGCTTCTCCCTCTCCTCCAATACGGGGAACAGACTGAACACCCATTCCATCGTCTCCTTTCTGGTCTGTTTCGCACGAGTGTTGTACGCACCCAGAGACAGATTCTCACGGACGGTCATGTACGGGAATACTCGTCTTCTTTCCAGCACGTGAGCGATTCCCATCTCCACAATCCTGTGCGTGGGTAGGCCATCAATCCTTTCATTGCAGAACTCAATGGAGCCCAAGGTAGCGCTCACCAAGCCCGTGACTGAGTTCACTAGGGTGCTTTTGCCGGCACCATTCGGTCCAAGCAGACAGACTATCTCTCTCTCAGAGACTGTCAAGGAGACACCCCAGAGCACCTGCAGGTCACCATAGCTTACTTCCAGATTGGATACTCTAAGCATGGGATTCTCCCAGATACGCTTCTATCACCGCTGCGTCTCTGACAACATCAGATGGAGCACCTTCGCAGATCTTACGTCCTACGTGCAGCGCCACGACTTGGTCCGAGATAGCCATGATCACTTTCATGTTGTGTTCTATGACAAGAAGGGTGAGGCCCTCCTTCCTCATTCGCTCGATCAGATCAATCAGCCCGCGCACCCCTTCCGGATCTACGCCCCCGGCTGGCTCATCAAGTAGCAGCAGTTCGGGCTCTGTGGCCATTGCTCTAGCCACCTCCAACCTTTTCCTCTGACCAGTGCTCAGCGTTCCGGCAAGAGCATGCATCTTGTGAGTCAGCCCCACGAATCCTAGGTAATCCACGGATCGCTCTTGGGCTTCGGCTACGTCACTAGCCCTAGGTAGCGCGCCAATCATCACGTTTTCGAGGACAGTCATGTGCGAAAAGGGCCTCAGTTTCTGAAATGTCCTCGCAATGCCTGCCCTATTGACTTGGTGAGGACGCCGCCCAAGGATGTCCTTACCCCTGAACCTGACCACTCCGGAGTCAGCGCGATGGTAGCCGGTGATCACGTTGAACAGAGTTGTCTTTCCAGAACCATTGGGGCCAATAAGCCCCACGATCTGACCGCGCTCAACTCCCATGCTGATCTCATCGTTTGCGACTACCCCACCGAAACTCTTGGAAACGTTGGTGACCTCTAGGAGAGCCATCTACCCAGCCTCCTGCGCTTGAACTGTCTTATCAACCCCATCAGCCCAGTGGGGCGATAGACCGCCAATACGATGATCAGCACACCATAGACAACCAAGTGTACTGCCCGCCCACCTCCGCCCCAGTGGACGCGCGTTAACTCGCTCAGAGGGACGAGCACCAGTGTCCCGAGTAGTGGCCCCCAGAGGGTACCCAGCCCACCTAGTATCGCTGAGAGCATGGCCAGTACACTGGTCATGTACAGGAAAACGCTGTCAGGATCGATGAACAGGACATACTGGGCGTAAAACACTCCTGTCGCTGCCGTGAAAGCAGCATGAATGGCAAAAGCCAGGAGCCTGTACCTGCCGATGTCAATCCCCAGCATCTGCGTGGCGTCAGGGTCATCCTTGATGGCTCTGAAGTAGTACCCCGGCTTGGACCTCTCGATACGATGAACGGTGATGAAGACTAGTGCAGCCATCCCGAGAGCAATGTAGTAGTAGGGCAACTTGTCGGAGAACTGAAATAGAACAAGCGACGACCTTTCCAGATAGGGAATGAGTAGACCTGCGGCACCACCTGCCCACTTCCAGTTGATCATCGCCGTCAAGCTGATCTCGCCGATGATCAGTGTCGCGATGGAGAAGTAGTGTCCCTTCAGCTTGAAGCACGGATAGCCAATGATAATGGCGAGACAAGATGCTACGACTACACTGGCAAACGCGCCTAGCCAAGGTGAAAGCCCCAGTTTGACAAGCAACAGCGTTGAGGTGTAAGCGCCAGCGCCAAAGAAGACATGCTGAGCGAGCGACATCTGGCCAGCATAGCCACCGAGGATATTCCATGCCTGAGCCAAGGTCGCGTACAGAAAAACCATGATCATCAGATGCCGTGGAAAAGGCAGGGAGAAGACCCAGGGATAGATCAGCAGAGTAACAGCCCCGGCCATCAACAGCAGGTTCCTTGCGAGCCGAAGTCGCCTCGCCGCGGGAACCTTCTCTCCTCTTGCGAAGACAGTCTGCATTTCGATAGGTCCTTCCATCAACGTCTAGCGGTCACCGACGATGAGGCAGCTTGCACCGTCAGGCTGCTGCCCCTCCTTGAGTTCCGGGTTGAGGCGGCAACACTCGACGATGTGCCGACACTCACTCACGCTCCCAGACCAACGGACCGACGAAACCCGCTCATGCGCCGCCCACCTACTTAGCCAGATGGGATGCGCTCTCAGTGGCCCCATCGGACTACATCCCTGTTGCCATCCTGGTGCGGCCAAGACCAGCACGGCGCGGACTGAGGAGGCGCCAGGGAACTCCTACTTGACTCCGGCATAGCGCGGCGCCACTCATCTCCCTGGGACCAAGTGCCATCAATGCCGCCCAAACAGTCCTCTGGGTCTCGCCAAGACCACTACAAGGAACATCCCATAGACGACTACATACTTGAAGCCAGGTGGGAATAGCAGCCCACCCAGTCCCTCAACCACCCCGACCACCAGTGCAGCCACAAAGGCACCCGCAACGCTACCAAAGCCCCCTAGAGCCACAACCACAAAGGCAATGGTCGTGAAGAAGAACCCTACCTCAGGATACACAAAGAAAAAGTTCGACAGAAGGGTGCCAGCGACTCCCACCAAGGCACCCGAGATGCCCCATGTCACCATGTACACACGCTCAGTGTCTATTCCCATCAGCGAAGCTGCCTGCCTGTCCTGAGCCGTGGCCCTCATCGCTCTCCCCAGATCAGTCCGCGTCAAGAGCCAATGAAGGAGAGCGAAGGCAATCCCCGCCCCAACGCCCGCTACCACCTTGGAGACTCCAACGTAGACGCCAAGAATCTCCAGACGCCCACTAGCCCACGGATCCTGGATCATTCTAAAGTTCGGGGTCCAGAGAAAGTGAGCGGAGCTACGCAGGAAGACCATGAGCCCAAACGCCGCGAACATCTGTGAGATCGCGGGAGCGTGGAGTATCTTGGCGATGATCCCCTTGTAGACAAGACTACCCAGAACGAAACCTACCAGGATGTTCACCGGAAGCATGACCATCGGGTCGATTCCAAGCAATCTCCATGCCCAGAACGCGAAGTACATGATGAACATCAGAAACTCGCCGTGAGCGAAATTGACCAGTCTCATCATGCCGAATATGAGCGTTGGGCCCACCGCAACCACGGCGTATACGAAGCCCATGAGCAGGCCGCTCACAATGTTCTGGGCCAGCAGCTCAACGGGGAAGTTCATATCGCTCTCCTCAGGACTGATGCGCATCCAAAACGCGCACGTGACACTTGTCTATGGCCCGCTAGCCACGGGCACTTCTTTCCCCTGGAACATGACTATCAGTAGGCGGGTGCCACGTCCTCGCCGAATGCCCCGTGGGTGATCAATACTCCAGAGACTAATCCCATTCCCTCCCAGCAGCAGATGACTCTCGGCCCTGGCCAGCACCGCGTCGAGAGAGAACGGGATAAAACTGAATCAGCTTGAACAACAGAGCCAAGCCCGTGGCACCTTGAGGACCTCACGGATGATCCTGCTGCGCCATTTGTGATGTGCACGGACAGGCCCACCGCGCACATGCCACCAAGTGGACTGGGACCTGCCGCACTCCTCCTCGTGGCGGCCCACGAAAACTGCGCTACCTTGGATTGCACGGTTTCCCGCTGCACCTAGTGCTCTGGTCCGGCAGCAGCGCCTGCCATCCAGCTGGAGGGGAGAGCGACTGACCGCAGACCCGCCGGCCCGGACTATGTGTGAATGAACACAGCAGCCCGAGCCTACCGCGACCTCGCCATGACTACTGTCACGCCTACAACCCGCTGGCCGTCCCAGGTTGCCATGCTTCACATCCATCGATGAACTGCATGAACACAATCCCTTTCAGCACAATCGCCCCACCCTCTGCCTGCTCGCACGTGGCGCAAGAGCAGTCCGGCTCCCATGACCGAAGCGACCTCCATCAACCCAACCGACAAAGGAACCTTCAACAGCCGCCAGTTGGGGCAGCGCCGGTACCGATTGCCGCTGATGTTGACCCTCTTAGCGCTGGACTCCGCCTCGAGCGTCAGGCGCTCAGGTCCTCAGAAAGTCTGGTCTGGTGGAATCGTAACGATCACTCGCTTCCGCGTCGTCCATGAGGGGCTCCAGATACTTCTTCGCACCATACCTGTCCCAGTCTCCTGCAGCTAGGTGCGCCCTGATGTAATTGGTGGGCATCGGATGGCTGCCTACGACCACAGGGAGCCCAACGTAATCCTCGATGTAGTGGATGAAATCCTCCAAGTAGGGACAAGGTGGGTACCCTGCCAGAAACCCCGACGCCAGAACGATCTCCTCCGCCCCATACTTCTTCATCTCTGCTGGAGCAAACTCCAGACGTTCGCCGGGACATCCTCCACAGGTGATGAAACCTACTACTTGTAGCGGTTCTTCTTTCGGGTACTTGCGGAAGGCACCTGTGCGCTCCTCAATCGCCAAGAAGCACTTGCCGCCAGTGCAAGTTCGATTCCTGTCGCAGATGATGATACCGATCTTAGCCACTGACACCTCCTTCGCATCCTGAGTCGTGAATGTAGCTATTCAGTCTCAAGCCACATGGATGCCATTGAATCGCGACTGCGCACTACATCGCAGCATCTGCAGGCAAGCGCGGCAGGGACACTCCAGTCTAGGTGCGTGCTGAAAAAGCCTCCCCTGATCCGAAAAGTGGGACAGATGGTGCAAAAAAGGGTGCGTTTGGGGGCTCGTGTCCCCGAAGCGGCCTCAGAAAACGGTCAAAAGTGGGGCGTCTGCCCATCGCACTCTCCCCAGAAGGGAGTTTTTCAGCAGCCTCCTTAGGTCACGCCCAAACCAGTGGTACTCAAGGAGCCGTTGGTCTTCCCCGCGGAGGCACGGGAGGGCGACATGGCAGAATCGACACGCGGCCGCGCTGATTCCATCGCATCGCATTCATGGGCGGGCTCTCCAGGTGCGTTGCTCGCATGCATGGCCTCCCTGTTGGCCACCTCCCACAGAGGTTGGCACTCCCCACCGAGTCGCAACTGCGGCAAGAAGACTGCCGGACTCGCGCCCTCAGGCTGCCCGGTCGCTCCATGACACTCAACCCATTCCCCGTCACTCGATCAGCGTGATTCTAATCGCCTTCTTCCCTCCCGTGTACACGCTCCGGCCTATCTCGTAGAGTTGGGCGTAGTACTCAGGCCGAACATGCGCAAAAAGATTTCCCGGCTCCTCACCTGTGATTCCCCTTGAGTACATGTAGTTGTAGCAGAAGAAGACACCCCGGTCCCGAACCCAGAACGAGATGTCTCCACGAGCTGCTAGCACGCTGAAGTTCTCCATCACGAGCTCGGAGTCCTCGGCCATTCTCTCTATGCGAGGATGATGCGTCTGGAAGCCATCTCCAGACCAGCGCAGTGGAAGCACTTCACCTTCAAAGGGCAGTATGCTCAGAAAAGCCTCACAGGTCCTCGGTGCTTCCCCTTCCAACAATCCAGCCACAACCTTGAGACCTTCTACGTCGATCTCAATCTCCCGCCCAGTCTCCCAGACCCTTCCCACTGCCCCGCCGTGAACAGTACCGAAAGGACCTTCCTTGTACGTTCTCGGAAACGGCGAGGATTCTTTCTGGCTTCTTTGTGACACTGGTGACCTCCTGAATGATAGAATGTAGCTGCGCACGGGCTCCGCAGCTTACCGGCGCACAGAGCGCCTGCTCATGCTCATGCTCCCCACAGAGTGACTGCGTGGTGTTCCTGTAGCAGATTCGAGACCTCACATGATTGAGACACCGCCAGCGTGACGGCGTCTCAACCGTTGCACTATTGTGATCAGCCTCCCCGCCCCCTCCCTCGCAGGAAGGAACGCTCAAGGAGGACTACCGATCTGACCACTGGGGTATGGGGACTATCGGATCCATCGCGGCCAGGTCGAAAGGCCATACAGTGTGGTACTGCCCCTCATGCAGCTGCCGCATGACCGGTTTTGCCTCGGTGTTCTGATGCGTCTCGGGATCGAATTTCACGCCATCCCAAGGCATGAATAGCTGATCAGCGGGAACGTCCGTCTCGAGCAAGGCCTGACGAATAGCCTCCGGATCCGTGGACCCAGCCCTGTTGATGGCGTCGGCTAATACCAGGAATCCCTGAATCATGAGCGGCGGCATGTTCCCCATATCATACCCGACCTTGTCCCTGTATAGCTCGTTGACCTTTACGATCGCGGGGTTGGTCTTCACCAACTCGGGACTCCACGCTGAGCGGGTGATGTACCCCTCCGCGTCCTCTCCCACAACTTCAAGGAAAGCCCCGAGGGTCATGGTGCCACCTTGGGCCAGCACCATGGATGGGTTGTAGTCCAGATCCTTGGAGTTCTGCACTATCAGGATGGCATCAGCCAGGTAAGAGGCAGGCATCATAACGTCGGGGTTGGCGGCCTTGAGCCTCTGAATCTCCGTATCCAAGTTGCTGCTTCCACGATGGTACTGGACATCTGCAACCACTTCGAAACCATACTCTTCGGCAAGTCGCTTCTGGACTTCGGCGCTCGTCATTCCGAAGAGCGTATCTTCGTAGAGCAACCCCAACGTCTTCAGTTCTATACCCTCTTCCTCCCGCAAATCAGTCAGGAACTCGAACATGGCCTTCGAGTACATCTCATCGTGCAGGCCAGTCCTGAACCACCACTGATAGCCCTGCTGATGAAGGGAAGGTGAGGAAGCTCCTATGCTGAGAAAAGGCACCTTGTACCTCTCGGCAACGGGCTGCGCGGCAGCGGTGACCGAACTGAAGTTCATTCCAACCAGAGCAACTATGTTCTTCTCTGTGATCAGTCTTTCCGCCTCGCTCATTCCCTTCTCAGGATTTCCAGCGTGATCGCCAACTATCAGCTTGAGCTTTGCTCCCCCGAGATTGGGGATGCCGGAAGTCTTGGCGAAGGGAAGGTCTAGATCAGGATGCACGTTGTTGATGATATCAACGGCAACCTCGGCTCCAAACTTGTTCTCAAGGCCACTGGGTGCCGAGGCACCCGAGAGAGGCTGAACCAGGCCGATCAGTATCTCTGGGACTGGCTCAGGGGTAACCACTACGTCTTTCTCGACAATAACGGTTTCCTTGACGATCTTCTCGACCGACACCTCCTTCTCGACCACCACGGTCTCCACGACCCTCTTCTCGACCACCACTTCCTTTGGAACCTCGACAATCTGCGGAGTGGGAGCGGGGCAAGCCGTGAGAACGAATGTGGCAATCAAAAGCAGTGCCGAAATGGAAATCCAACGTTTCACCGCAATCCTCCTTGTCTGTTGCGAATTGGCAGGCATAGCATGCCTGAGCCCGATGGGCCAACTTCGTCCTTCTGCGGAAGCCGACAACGCTAGTCATGTGAACGGCATATCACCCCCTTTCCGCTATCATCTGAAGAGCTTGCCTGGTCTGTCCCGTCCAGTCTCGCGAGCGATCATCCGACCATTCTCAGTAGACCGTGTGCTCAGCCGACGAACATCGGTCCCGAAGGCAACAAGCGGTTGTGTCGATAGGGCATAGGATTCGAGCATGGCGGTCTCGCGCATGAGCCAGGATAGCAGGCCACCCTCGCCGACGGCACGCTCACTCAATGGCTCAGTTCAGAGAGAGACTGTATGCGCAGCGCTGAATTCTGCAAATGAACTCCCATCAGTTCGGCTGCCCGCTCTGGGTCGCGTTGTCTCAGAGCTCCAAGAATGGCATGGTGCTCCTGGAAGCTCTCAACGAGGTGAGGCCCTGGATTGGACAGAGCGAAACGCCGAACCATACTGATGCGATTAGTGAGGCCGTCGAGGACCTCTTTGAGCAGCGCGTTGTCAACGTAGTTGGCGACTGTCTCGTGAAACAGAGTATCGCCTTCGAAGTGCTTTGTGTAGTCTCCGGCGTCAAACTGCGTCTTACTCTCGATCAGGGACCTGTCCAACTCATCAAGCACTGACTCTGGAATGAGAGGCGCAACCTGCCGCACAATCTCTGCTTCGAGCAACTTGCGGATCTCATAGACCTCACGGATGTCTTGATGGGAAACCTTCGCGATGAATGCGCCATGATGGGGACGAACCTCGACGAAACCTTCGAATTCTAGTCTCCGCAGGGCCTCGCGGACAGGTGTCCGACTGACCTCCAGCTCCTCAGCGATGAGATCCTGGTCGACCTTCTCGCCCGGCTCAAAGTACCCATTGAGAATCGCTTCTCGCAGGCTTGCCGTCACCCAATCTGCTAGAACTCTGCCTTGCTGTACTCGGGGTAGTGGTACTCTCACGCCCTTTGCACCTCACTGTGACATAGCACGCCAACCTATGGTTCCCTCAACGAGGGATACATTATACTTTATACAGTATCCTTTGTCAAATCTGAGTATGCACAATCGCGATGCCTCTCCAAACGCGGGAAGACGAGAAGCGAGATGGATGCACTCCTGGACCAGAGCACTGGGAGGCACCTGCGTAGCCACCCGGGGGGCGGATGCTGCTCCACAGCAGGCTGGCGCGGTCGACCATGTGGTTCTATCGGCGGACCAGCGAGATCTACTCGCAAATACCGGTGGCATCCAGCCTCGTCATCTGGCTCACCACCGCAGGGACGGTGATTTCCCAGTAGTCGGCACGCTTCTTCACTGACACAGAACGCCTGCCTCACGGTCCATGAGGCAGGCGTTTCACTTCTGTCAGCGACCGGTGCCCTATTCAGCTTGCGTCTTCAACTGCCGTTGCAACTCGTACAGCTTGTTGATGGCTTCCAGTGGCGTCAGTTGGGTTATGTCGAGAGCTTTCAACTCCTCCACCACGGGATCGTCGGTCAGGAAGAGAGGGAGCTGCTCAACGGTCGGATGGCGGGGGCGCAGAGGGCCGCTGGGGGACTGCTTCTCCAGTTCAGCCAAGATCTCCTCGGCGCGATGCACCACCACGCGCGGCAACCCAGCCAGTTGCGCCACGTGGATGCCGTAGGAGCGGTCGGCGCTGCCCGGCACGATCTTGTGCAGGAAGACCACCCGATCCCCCTCCTCTGCCACGGCCACGCTGCAATTGCGCACCCGCGGCAGAAGGTCGGACAGCTCCGTCAGTTCGTGGTAGTGGGTGGCAAAGAGGGTCTTGGCCCGCAGGCGAGGATGATTGTGGATGTATTCCACCACCGCCCAGGCGATGGACATGCCGTCGTAGGTGCTGGTGCCGCGGCCGACCTCGTCTAGAATGAGCAGCGAGCGATGGCTGGCGTGGTGTAGGATGTTGGCCGTCTCCACCATCTCCACCATGAAAGTCGAGCGGCCAGCAGCGATCTCGTCGGCAGCGCCGATGCGGGTGAAGATGCGATCCACCACGCCGATGCGGGCCTCGTCGGCGGGCACGAACGAGCCGATCTGGGCCATCAGCACGATCAGTGCTATTTGACGTAAGAACGTGCTTTTTCCGCTCATGTTTGGGCCGGTGAGGATGATGATCGCTTCCTCCGGCGAGAGGTGCACGTCGTTGGGCTGGAAAGGCTCCTCCCGCTGCAGCAGCTCCACCACCGGATGGCGACCGGCGATAATGTCCAATCGGCCATCGTCGGCAACGACGGGGCGCACGTAGCGGTTGTTGACCGCCACCTCAGCCAGGGACGTCGCCATGTCCAGTTCCGCCAACGCCTGAGCAGTGGCCAGCAAGCGCGGTGCAGCCGCCGCTACCTGATCGAGCAGTTGCCGGTAGAGCTGGCTTTCCAGGTCCAGCAGCCGCTCCTGGGCATTCAGGACGAGGGATTCGTACTCCTTGAGCTCTGGGGTGATGTAACGCTCGGCGTTGACCAACGTCTGCTTGCGGATATACTCCTCGGGTACCAGGTGCTGGTTAGCCTTGGTCACCTCGATGTAGTAGCCGAAGACCTTGTTGTAGCCCACCTTGAGCGACTTGATGCCCGTACGCTCCCTCTCCGTCTGCTGCAGCCCGGCAATCCACGCCTTGGCATCCCGCGCAGCGGCGGAGATGCTGTCAAGTTCCGCTGAGAAACCAGACCGGATGACACCGCCCGTGGCCAGCGTGGCCGGCGGTTCGTCGGCGATGGCCTTTCGCAAGAGCGAGAGGACGTCTTCACAGGGATCGAGCGGGGAAGAGACTAGGTATTGGATATTGGATATTGGAGCCCCGGATTCCGATCCAATATGTAATCCACTAATATCCAATCCCCCGACGAGCGAGTGTATTTGCGGCACTCGCGTCAGCGTCTCTCTGATACCTACCAAATCTCTTGGCAAAGCAATGCGCTGCACGACGCGGGTGATCCACCGCTCCAGGTCGCCCACGCCGCGCAGGATGTCCCGCAGCTCCACGCGTCGCGGCGTGTCGTTGACCCACGATTGCACAGCGTCCAACCGGCGGTTGATGCGCTCCACGTCCAGCAGCGGCTGACCCAGCCAGCGGCGCAGCAGCCGCGCGCCCAGCGGTGTGCGAGTCACGTCGAGCACGCCCAGCAGCGAGCCCTTGGCCGAGCCACGGCGGATGGTCTGCACCAGCTCCAGGTTGCGCCACGTGGCCTCATCGAGGACCATGAACTCCGCCGTGGAGTAGGTGCGTAACCCCGCAAGCTGCGACAGCGCATCGGGCTGCGTGTCCCGAAGATACTGCACCAGCACCCCAGCGGCGCGCACCGCTAGCGGCTTGCCCTCACAACCGTAGCCGGCCAGCGATCCCACGCCGAAGTGATCCAGCAACGCCTGGCGGGCCGTGTCCAACTCAAAGCGCCACCCGTCAAGATAAGATAGGGGACAGGCGACAAGAGTCCCTGTCTCGTCACCCCCGCCCCCCCCCACCCCCACACCCTCTTCCGGTGTAACGACCTCTGCCGGCTGAAGCCTCGCCAGTTCTTCCGCAACCCGTTGCCGCACACCATCACCATCAAACTGCGTGGTGGCGAACTCACCTGTGGTGATGTCAGCGTAGGCCAAGCCGGCGCGGAGGTCTTCCATCACCAGGGCCACCAGGTAGTTATTGCTTCTCTCCTCCAACAAGCCGGGCTCCACTAGCGTGCCGGGGGTGACCACCCGCCGCACATCGCGGGGCACTAGCCCTCTCACTGGCGCTGACCCCATCTGCTCAGCGATGGCGACCTTGTATCCGGCCCGGATGAGCTTGGCGATGTACCTGTCGGCGGCGTGGTGCGGGACGCCAGCGAGGGGCACACGCTTGTTCTTGCCCACGGGACGGGAGGTGAGCACGATGTCGCAGACCTCGGCGACGAGCTTGGCATCCTCGTCAAAGGTCTCGTAGAAGTCGCCCAGGCGGAAGAAGAGGATGACGTCGGGGTATTGCTTCTTGAGGGCCAGGTACTGCCGCCGCATGGGTGTGGTCATGAGCTTTAGCGTCCCTCCAGGTACTCTGCTGGTGTCTGTGCCAACGTGGTCTGATGGTCCGGTGGTCTGATAGTCTGGTGGTCAAATGGCGCAAAGAGTAACTAACCATCTGACCAACCGACCACTTCGCTAGCGAGGCGAATCCCTGATTCTCTCACACAGCTATCCTCGCCCTACCCATGGGATCGCCGTACAGCGTGTAGGCCAACCAGGTGGGGTTGGTCTCGTCCAGACCCTTGACGTGCAAACGAGCACGGTGAAAGGCCTCCCCCAGCGGGGCACCATCCCACAGCTCGTCGTAGAACTTCACCGCGAACTCGGCTGCCAGCTCATCATGCACCTCCCAGGCGGAGCCAACGAAACCGCTGGCGCCGGCGCGGACGAAGCGCTCCGCCCAACCGCCCAGGCCCGTGAGAGCGAAGCCAATTGGGCTGGTGTGACAGGCGTTGAGGAACACCAGCGGCTGGGCGCGCTTGATTCCCGTCGCCTTGCGACCAACGATGTCCGATGGCCGGAATTCGCCATCGGCTAGCTCCACTTCCGACTCGTCTGGCCGCTGGCTGTTGAAGTTGCCGTGGCAGGCGAAGTGCCAGAGACTGACCTCCCCCTCCTCTAGCAAACTGCGCACCTCAGCCACCTGTTGCAGGAAGGGAGTTCGTACGACAATGCCCGCTTTCTGCTCCAACCCCTGGAAGTACTCCTCCTCCTGCTTCACGTAGGCCAGGCCGCTCCCCGGCACCACCAGAGTGGCCGAGGCTACCCGCACGGTATCCGGCAGGCCGTTGCCCGCCAGCCAGCGGGAGAGCTGGAACCGCTCGCAGAGGAACCCGTCGTCAATGATGTCTTCCAGGTCGCCGTCGTCGTACGGCTTGACCATCTCCCAGGGGATCCAGGGCTCATCGGATGTGATGAGGATGCTCTTTCCCCGCAGGCCGTCCCGAAATCGACGATACGCCTGTTTCAGTTCCGGCGAGAAGAGGTCTCTGTACAGGTTCTGGCCGATGCTCTCCAGGCGGGCTCGGATCTGCTCCTGCTGCAGCACGCTCCTCTCTTCCAGCCGCTTGCGGGCCAGGATGTTCAGCTCGTCGAACAGGTGGCCCAGGTGTTCCCGCGGCGGGCACGCCAGCCGCACCGACCCGGCGGGCGTAAAATGGACCCCCACCTCGCTGTGGACGGAGTGCAGCATGAAGTGCAGCGTGCGCTGGTCATCGCTGAGCGTGACGCGCAACTCCAGGTCCGGAGGCAACGCCCCGGGCGAGCTGGTACGCACGGCCACCGGCTCCGTGCTCACCGGACGAGCGGCAGGCGACACATCCACCTCCACTACTTGAGTGACGAAGCTCGCACTGCCCACGTTGCGGTTGCGGTGATAGAAGTCCAGGACGATGCGCTTGTTGCCAAGGCTCAGCGGCCGCAGGAAGAAGACGACGGGATCGGAATCGCGTTCAGGATAGACGGTGATCGGTTGCATCGTGCGGCCGTACGCCTCTTCGAAATCCTCCGCCCGCATGATCACCAGCACATCCTCAGGCCCGCCGCTGGTCAGCTCCATGGCCACGCGCTCGGTGACCAGCGACCATTCCACAGGCTGGCGGGTCAGGTTGACGGTCAGCGGCACAGGCGGCTGGTCCAGCCGCACCTGGTCCGGGAAGTTCAAATCGGTGTAGCGCTCAACGACAAGCGGCGACTCGGGCTCCTCCCCAGCCATCTCCTCTTCGTCTCCCGCCATCTCCGGCTCATCGGGCTCCTCTCCGGACATCTCCTCCTCGTCTCCTGCCATCGCCGGCTCATCGAACCATGGCGGCGGGAGAGGCTGCTCGCCATCCTCCCGCATCAGACTCCTGCGGACAGTCCGGGCATCGGCTAGCATGTCCAAGACCGTTTCCAGCATCTGGGAGTCGAGCTGCACCCTCTTTCCCCGCAAGCGGCGGCCCTTGGCTGCGTCGAGGATATCGCCCAGCAGCGATGCAACAACCGGTATCCTCTCCAGTTGCTGCAAGAACTCAATGGCAACGTCAGCCCGTTCACCGTCAGATGCTGCAGCCCACAGCCGCTCCTCCACCTCGGCGAAGAGGGCCAGCAACTCCTGGCGCACGTCGCGATCCAGCCGGCGCCAATGCTCCTTGAGCCGCTCGCCCACCGCCTGCATGGCCGGCACCGCTCTGCGCCGCAGGAAGACCCGTTCGCTGCTCATCGGTCACCTCCATCACAAAGAAGACCACGAAGAAGGCCACGAAGAACACGAAAACCGCGGAGACCTTTCGTGCCTTTCGCCTATTTCGCAACTTTCGTGGTAGCTTACGCCACGCGATTAACCAACTTGATCAGTTCACCCCATCCGGTAGCGGCGAAGTCCAGATCGTCGTAGAACTGCGAGATGCCCCGGGCGGGGAAATAGATGGACAGGCCGTGGGCACGCTCGGCGTACTCGTCGCCCTGGGCCACGTTCGCCAAGATCGTCCTCCCGCTCCCTGGTGTCAACTCGCCCAGCAGGGCCTGAGCGGAGTCCAGCACAGCAGCATCCTGGCCTCGGTACTGCCGCAGAAATGCCTGCAAGAA
>Ga0208279_1000521_pt1 | contig 29783 bp, 23 predicted proteins | sample AntAceMetag02UKM_FD_184766 | JGI IMG/M metagenome (GOLD analysis project Ga0208279, IMG submission 184766) | Saline lake microbial communities from Ace Lake, Antarctica - Antarctic Ace Lake Metagenome 02UKM (SPAdes) (version 2) | ecosystem: Environmental > Aquatic > Non-marine Saline and... | reverse complement strand
AAAATCTGTTTGTCCGGACTAACCGTAAAAGATGGTGTCTTCTCCGAATGGAAGGGACAGAGCGCCTTAAAATTGCGGCCGGACCTCTTTAGAGGGATATATTGAGATATTACCTCGACAATGTCATTATACGAATTGATGAGGTCAATCTGTTCTGGAGGGTAAAAGGTCATATGCTATGAAATGCCTAAAGTGAGAGAAAGTTTAAAGTGCCTAAAGTGCGCTAAAGTGCCTTCCTCCGTCGCTAAAGCTATGGCGGATAAAAAAGTTGTTCGCTTTCACCTGGCTTTTAGGCCTTCGTAAAAGTCCGCTCAGCCGAGATAGGGAAAAGTTTGAAGTTGCAAAAGTAAAACAAATCGTCGGCCTGGCTCTGTAGCCGAGACCTTTACCCAGGCAATTTCTCCGGCCAACGACTAAAACTACTGTTAATTTTTGAAAAGTGTTGGTTATTCATTAACACACAATATCTCATATGTCAAGTGTGGGAAGTGGAGGGATGAGCAAGGAATAGGATGGACGAGGAGGGAGTAGCAGGGAAGAGCTTGGTAAACATTCGGTAAACCCGGTAAATGCCGCTGGCTATCTCGGGCCCTGTAGCCGCGGTCGTTGACCGCGGCCCCAGTGATCCCTAGTCATCCGCGGTCAACGACCGCGGCTACAACACCTCGCGAAAAGCGCGGAGCCCCTGGTTTACCGAATATTTACAGAGCTTGGGCCTGGCCCTGTCGGCCGCCTGATATCCTGACCCGGGATTTAATCGGCCGCGAACTCCCCTTTCAGGGATGATTCATCAATTCCGGTTATTTTTACCCGGCGTAGGCTTCCGATCTCTATTTTTTCTCCGAAAAAATAGACCCGGTTGTAATGGTGGTCAAGGCCGGAGTAAAGACCATTTCTCTGTTTCTTCTCAATTATTACTTCCACTTCTCTCCCCACAAAACGGCGGCGGAACTCATGGGCTGTCTTCTCGGAGATCTTTTTCAGGAGATCAACTCGGAGGCGGATAATTTCTTGATTGACACCGGGATATCCTGAGGCAACCGTACCGTCACGCCGGCTGTAGGGGAAGATGTGTACCTTACTGAATCCAATCTCCCGGACCATGCGGCAAGAAGCTTGAAAATCCTCCTCTTCCTCTCCGGGGAAACCGACCAGGCAATCCGTGGAGATCGAGATATCCGGAGAGGATTCCCTTAGAGTCCGGATAACATCAATATATTCCCCGGAAGTATAATTCCGGTTCATCTTCCGGAGAATTTCGTCGGAACCACTCTGAATTGGAATGTGAAGATGGGGACATATCATAGCTTCATCCGCGATCAGCCTGATAAGGGATAGAGATATCTCTTTTGGCTCAATCGAACTGAGCCGAACACGAAAAGGCCCTTTCAGTTTCAGGATATTCTCCAGCAGGATAACCAGGTTCACCCGGCATCCCGGAAGATCTTTACCATATGTCCCCATATTTATCCCGGTCAGGACAATCTCGCGGTAACCGTTTTGAACCAGGCCGGAGATCTCCCTGACGATCTCATTCAGAGACCGGCTCACCGGTCCTCCCCGCAGATAGGGGATGATACAGTAGGAACAGAACGCATCGCAGCCATCCTGAACCTTGACAAAAGCCCGGCTGTGATCCGCGAAGAAAGTGATCAGCCATGGACCATCGCGGTGGATATCGTCCGGAAGTTTTCCGCGGCGGGCCGGAGGCACGATCTCCCATAAGCTGCGGTTTTGTAACTCGGAATATGTCAGCCCGCAGCCAACCAGGAGTATCCGGGAGCCGGGAACCCGGCGCAGCCACTGCCTGATCTCTTTTCTGGTCTTTGCTTCCGCCCGAGCAGTGACCGCGCAGGAGTTGATAACCACCAGATGCGGAGAATCAGAATCCTCCCGACATCCAGACGCCAGCAACCGCTCCCGGATCACCTGGCTCTCATACTGGTTAACCTTGCATCCGAAGGTGGAGATGGTGAAGGATGGATTTGACATAATACTTAATCCACTGCGACGGAAGATAACGGTTATCTTTCAGAACATAATCATAGCGGCAAAGCTACTATGATTATTACCCCATTCCGTGTTTATTAAGAAAGTCGTGGAACTTTTCGGAGAAACTGTGGTGTAGGGGGCGGTTCCGATCTGAGAATGACTCTTCCAGGCGATTCAGCAGTTCCCGCTGATCTTTATTCAGGCGGGTCGGAACTTCAACCACTACCTGAACGTGCTCATCACCCCGCCCGGAACCACGGAGATAAGAAATACCCTGCCCCCGGAGACGGAATGACTCTCCATTCTGGGTTCCGGGAGGAATCTTTAATTCAGTGTGACCTTTCAAGATCGGGACCCGGATCTCACCGCCTAACGCGGCCAGGGGAAAACTGATCGGAACCTCACAGTAAATATCGTCTCCCGAACGCTTGAATACGGGATGGGGCAGAACACGCAGATAAATATTCAGATCTCCCGGGGGACCATTTCTAGTACCAACTTCACCACCGCCCCGCATCCGGAGAACGGAGCCATCATCGACCCCGGGTGGTATTTTAACTGTCACTTCTCTCTCCCGTTCAACCGACCGACTCCCCCCGCACTCCCGGCACGGATCCTTAATGATACTCCCCTCCCCCTGGCAGGTGGGGCAGACTGCTTCGGTAGTAAAGACACCCAGAAACGTTCGCCGGGCCTGCCGAATTCTTCCCGCGCCATGGCAGGTCCCGCACTCTGTCCGATCGGTCCCCGGTTCCGTTCCTTCTCCATCACAATGAGGACAAGATTCCCGGCGGAATATTTTAATCTTCTTCTCAACTCCAAAAGCGGATTCTTCCAAGCTGATCTCCATTTCATAGTCAATCCCTGCCCCCTGCATGGGCCCGGATCTGGTTCGACCGCCAAAGCCGAATATATCGCCAAATATTCCCCCGCCCATACCACCACCAAAAGCCGCCCCCATAAACTCCTGGAAAATATCCCCGGGATCATGGAAACCGAACCCCCGGCCTTTTAACCCATCATGACCAAATTGGTCATAAACCTGGCGTTTGCGGTCGTTGCTTAAGACCTCAAAGGCCTCGGCCAGTTCCTTAAACTTCTCTTCCGCTTCCGGGTCACCGGGATTCTTATCCGGATGATATTTGACAGCCAGACGGCGATAGGCCTTTTTGATCTCGAGCGCGTCGGTCTGCCTATTGACACCTAAAATTTCATAATAATCACGCTGCATAGTATATAAATAAAAGTTAAAAGTGCCTAAAGTGCGCTAAAGTGCCTAAAGTTGTTCGCCTTCACCCGGCTTTTTTTCTCGGGATACTTTTACGGCGGCTGGGCGGAGCATATTTCCGCGGAAGAGATATCCTTTTAGAATTACATCAAGTATCGTGTCTTCAGGACAGCTATCGGTCTCTTCGGTCTGTACCGCCTCATGGAGATGGGGGTTGAATGGTTCTCCCAGAGCTTTGATCTCCTCCATTCCCTGCTTCTTTAATAGCTCTTCTAGTTGTTTATAGATCATCTCAACCCCATGGAGGTAGGGAGCGGACTCTTCTGTCTGTTCCACGGACTTCAGAGCACGATCAAAATTATCCAGGACCGGAAGAAGGTCACTTATCATCTCCCGGTTGGCATAATTAATATAATCTTTCCTATCACGATCCAGCCTTTTGCGGAGGTTCTCCATATCGGCCATGGTTCTGAGCATCTTATCGTGATATTCGGAATCAGCCGAGGCCTGCTTCCGTAGATCATCCAGTTCTACTTTTGAGATCTTGACCATCTCATCCGTCTGATCTGAAACCTCTGATTTAGCCTTATGACCCGACTTCATTTTTGGATCTAACTTCTTGCCGCCATGCTGTTTCTTGCCGGTATTCATATCTTCACCATTTTTTATAGATAGAAGTTGATTAAATTTGCTGCTTTGAAATTTCAATAGCATTCGCAGCGACGACCTTTAGTTCGCCACTGGTGGCAGCCTTAAGGCTACCGCTACGAGGTTGCGCCGGAGGCACTAACTTCTTATCAGTGAAAAACCTCAAGAGATATAGAACAGTTAAGATATGTTGTCAATATTTTAACTTAGCGCCTGTGGCGCTAAGTTAAACACAGATAAAGAATAAACGCTCAACATTCAATCCGCCGTCGCCAAGGCTATGGCGGACACGAGCTCAACTTTCAACAACAGGAGGATGAGCGGGGGGATCCTTCTCTCTTAAAGCCAGGTAGATTATGACACCGGAATTAAAGCCATAGAGGATCGGATAGGAAATCCAGGAGATATAGATAAAGAGAAGAGAGAATCCTCCCAGATAGCCGGAGAGAGGATATACCCAACCATCGAGAGGTGTTCCGGATGGGAAGATCATCATGGATGTAAGATACGACGGTATCCGGAAGAAGAAAGACGGCATGGAGAGAATTACCTCCCCCGGGAGTTTCCCCAAGAGTACGGAAGATATCCCGAATAATACCACCAGGGCGGAGAATATTACAACCGTGAAGAGAATGAAGTAGATCAGGTTCAGAAAAATCGCGGTAAAAGTATATCCCCAGAAGACAAGAAACCTTCGGCGCATCAAGCGAAAGAGCATTACAAATGCCCGGTGAGCCGGAAGATCCTCATAAATAATCATCGCGGGAAGGAGGAGCGTCTCCGCGATCAGGGTGACAATCCCGATGACCAGGAAGAGAGAAAGAATAAACTGTGGAATAAGCAGAAACGACCAGAGCGCCGGACCAACCTCAGGGATCATCCCCAGACAGATCAGGAGGATTAATAGAATACCGCTCACCAGTAAAAATGACAGTACTCCAAGTGGAGCCAGGGCCAAACGCAACCCGTATTTTAATCCTTTCTTGAGGGAACCGGAGATAGTTGACCTCCGCCCGGTTTTGATCTCCTCCAAGATCAGGTAGGTGACCGGACCGGCAAATATCATGTTGATCAGATAAAAGACAATAATACCCAGTAAGCGAAAGAACCAGGGGAGGAAAGTCAGTGAACCCTGAACCCGATAACTGAGAAAGAAACATCCAAATATAGCCAGCAATGCTAAGAACAGCCCAACTGCCTGGATGATCAACCGCTTATGATCCAGGGTATATTGGACGACCCGGAATATGTCGGAATAGGTGAATGTTACTTTTCTATCTGTGATCATTATAGAAGGAAGATAAGTTGAAAGTGCCTAAAGGGAGATCAGTTGAAAGTGCCTAAAGGAAGATAAGTTGAAAGTGCCTAAAGTGCGCTAAAGTAAAAGAAGTGCCTAAAGTTTGAAGTGCCTAAAGGAAGATAAGTTGAAAGTGCCTAAAGTGCGCTAAAGTGCCTAAAGTTGTTCGCTTTCACATGGCTTTTCCGGTTCTCCTCGTTCTCATGCTCCGCGTGGGAACGCAGCTGGCTTGCGTTACGACGCAGAGCGTCGTAACGAGAGTTGAGAGAAGTATTTTTCAATCCAATCAGATTCAGAACAATGAATTCACATTACAAGTTCCCTGCAATGTTGATTCCATGCTTGCCCACTCTTATTTTTTCCGAAGAAAAAAATAAGATGTTAAACCTTTGTCGGTTCGCTCCGTTTTATACTTGAATCAAAGATACCACATTTCGTGGAAATTGAAACCCGGGAAAAATAAAAAAGGAGGTACCCGGATGAAAAAGTTGTACTGGTTATTACTTGGAGTTCCGCTCCTGATCGGAGCGGCTTCTTACTCAATCGCCCAGCCTGGCGGTGGTCAGCGCGGAGGTGGCCAATCTATGGGAGGTCGGCAAAACTTTGCTTTCTGGAAAGTGGAGAAGATAGTGGAAAAATTATCCATAACTCCCGATCAGGTTCGGCAACTCGAGGATATTCACTATACCTTTCAGACCGACAGTGTGGATCCCGAGGCCCGGCTGAAGAAATCACGGCTGGAACTGGATCATCTCCTCTCCCAGGCTACCTACTCTGATGAAAATATTGGCGGCCTGGTCGATGAGATATCAGCCAGCAGTTCAGAGAGGATCAAGCTGGGCCTGAATAAACAGATCGCTATCCGGAAAATTCTAACTACGGATCAATGGTCCCAGCTTCAGCAGATGAGAGAAAACCAGGGACGGAAGATGCGGTTGGGAAAGAAACGCTCCGGAGGTTCAGGAGGAGGAGGAAGGGGTCACAGTGGAGAAGGCAGAGGGAGGGGCGGTCAGGATCAGGATGAAGGTGAGGATGAATGAATGGTAAGCGGTGAGCGGTAAGCGGTGAGGAGTGAGCAGTGAGTTTTTACTGCTTACCGCTTACTGTTTACCGCTTACCGAGTACGGCCAGGGCCCGGCGGGCCGGTTCATAGTCCGGGCTTAGTTCCAGTACTTTCTCCAGGTATGGGACTGCCTCGTCATTCTTACCGGCACCGGCCAGAACTATCGCAATATTGTAATAGGCCGAGGGATCTTCGGGATCGATCCGGATCGCTTCCAGAAGATAAATTGCGGCCTCCTCTCCCCTCCCCTGGCGGGCCAGCTGGACCCCCAGATTATTCCTGGCGTCAAGATGATACTTGTCTCTTCTAATTACCTCCCGGTAACAGGCTATTCCTTCTTCTATTCTCCCTTCTAAAATTAGCAGGTTACCAAGATTATAGCGGGCGGTGACCGAACCTGGATTGATCTTTAATATACGCTGATAATGCCCTCGGGCGGCGATCGGATGGTTATGCTCTAAGAGAAGATTTCCCAGACCCAGATGAGCCCGGATATCATCCGGATCGTTCCGGAGTATCTCCTGATAACAGGCGATTGCTTCGTCATCTTTTCCATCCTTTAAGAGCGCCCGGGCAAGATCGCAGGCTATTCCGGAATAACCGGGCGCGAGTTTCAGGGCGCGGCGATAAAGGATCATCGCTTCCGCGTTATCTCCCTGTTCAAGGAGCGCGTCAGCCAGATTCTTTAAGGGACGGGGAGAGTCCGGAGCCAGGGCCAGCGCCCGGCGATATGACACGATAGCCGCTGCCCGATCCCCACCCTGGCTGAGAGCGACACCGCGGTTAGTGTACGCGGATCCATAATCAGGCTTATATTCAAGTGCCCGGTCAAACTCCATAACGGCGTCCTGATATCTACCCGCTTGCAGACGGGCCAGGCCCCGGTCATAATGCCATTTCTCCGGAGAAGGCGCAAAACCGGAAAAATTAATGGAGAGAATAAAATAGAAGACCACGCCTACCGCCGCGAGCACACCGGTCAAACACCACTTACGTTCCATCAGCAGGCCCACTAACATCCTGATCCCAAAGGCCCCCAGAATAATCAGAAAAGGAATAATCGGCACCCGGTATCGCGCCGCGGCAGCAAAAGGAACCATCGAAAGAAAGTAACCCCCAATAAATATAATAAGCAGATAGGGGTCAAGTCTACCCTTTGCTCTTTTCCCATCGGTCTGGGTTAAGGGGCAGAGAGGAGAGATGCCATTCCCATTTTCCGTTCCTCGGCAAAAGAGCAAAGGGTAGACTTGACCCCTATTTTTCCAAGGGGTGGTAAGGATAATAATAATTATGCCCAGTACCGCCAGGGCCAGGATTAGGGAAAAATTCCCCGGAAGCAGACGCAATAGAGGAGAATGAATCCGGGCATAGTGTATCTCTTTCAGATTGCGGATCTCTATCGGTCCCCAGAAGAGAAGTGTCTTCCGGCCCAGCAGGCCGAAGAATCGTCCAGGATTGTGCCAGGAGAACTGAATAGCCTGCCGGCTGAGATAATTCGACGCCTCCTGATGGGTCAGATGCCGCCCCAGGTCATTGGAGAGGCCCCGGACAATCCTAGGCCAATCATAGGGTGTACCAATATTCCCGATCCCCGGGATAAAATGAGTGGTTCCGTCGGTGAATTCGTTATTAGCTACCCCCAGACTGATACCGGCGTTAGTGGCGATCGGGACAAACTCCCCGGAGACAACATAATTCCTGATCGTAACCGGGAGGATCGCGATAATGATCCCGAGCAGGAGTACAGCGGCCGAGAGAAGAGGCCGGGGCTTATCACCTCGATAGCGGTAAACCAGATAGATCCAGAGCACTGAGATCGGATAAAGAAGAAGAGCATTGGGCCGGAAGATGGCCAGAACTCCCAGGACCAACCCGGTGATGAGGCAGCGAGTGAAGGACCATAGTAAAGCAGAGCGATTAAGAAGAATAACAAATAGAAGGCTGAGAAAAACCGCCCAGGAGACCCCGGCCAGTTCCCCTTCATAATAGATGAATATCCAGTAAAAGGATGCCATCAAGGCTGATATCAGGCCGGTGATCTTATCGAGTAGCTTGCGGACCAGATAAAATATCAGCAGAATGCTCCCCAGACCCAGCCCGAACTGGATCAATCGAGGCCAGAGAGGGCCCATTCCGGAGATTAAGTAAACACTGGAGAGGAAATAGGCATACCCCGGGGGACGATAATAGGGGTACCGGTAGAGAAGGGGATCCTCCCTCCCCTCGAAAGCCGACCAATCCCCGGTCACTATCCCCCGCGCCCAGTAGATGTGGTAAGCGCTATCCAGACCGGGATAAGAAAAATCCGGGGTATCCCGGATCTCTCCCAGATAGATAATCCGGAGGATGAGGCCCAGGAGCAGGATGGCGGCAAGAACAAGAATATGCCATGAGGGTATTTTCTTTTTACGGGTTTCTGTCATTTTTCAATCAGACGGATCAGTAGTCACATCCTAATTTAGAGTTGTCGCTCTTTTTAATTGAAACTGCTTGTTCTTCTCCCCTTTTGAATATCCAACAACCAACCAACCTCCGCCAAGGCTACGGCGGGCGTGCAAGGAATATCCAAATGCGTGTGCGTGTGCTTGCATCCCGAACTTGTTTCTTGGATATTCAGTTTCCCTTTCCCGTATTTATTCTTTCATAACATTAATAGTACCCACCTCAATCCTCTCCAATGCCGCTCTCTCTCCTTTAAACTCCGGATCAATCCGGAGCGTGTTTAAGAGATACGCCCTGGATCCCTTCTCATCTCCCCTCTCCCGGAGAAGCAATGCCAGGTTATAATTAGCATCGGCGCGGCCTGGATCGAGCCTGAGAGTCTCCCAATAATATTTTTCAGCGGAGAGATGATCTCCATCGAGAGCCAGGGTAACGGTTATGACCGGGCCGGGGGGGAGAGCGGTGAACAATTTGAGAGGGGGAGAGATTGATCGGATACGGAGGTTATCAACAATAGCCAGGCCGTCGTCGAATAGGAATACCCCGGAGAAGCTGTTACTGTAGGCAATCCCGGTAATAACCGCCAGGGCAAGGATCAGGATAATTGTTCGATTAGATGACTTCTTCTGATCCAACGCTTTATTATTCCGGTTCGACATATATTCTACAACAACAACCAAGAAAAGACTTTTACCACGAAGTTCACGAAGGTTTTTAAAAATTGAGTAAATCTTGGTTTTTTCTCAACTATTCTTCGTGGCCTTCGTGACCTTCATGGTGAATCACTTCGTTGTTCCAGATAAAATTCTTAAAACCATTTTCCGAGTAAGGTCTTGTTTTGTCGCTCAGTTCTTATATCTCCCCTTCCAGTCATTCAGGCGAACCTGGCAGATTTCTTTGAGCATTGCCAGTGAGTCCCGGATAGGGCTCACTGAACTCCCCTCCGCGTTGATCCATCGAACAGGGATTTCTTCAATAGCAAAGCCAAGCTTACGGGCCAGGAAGAGGATTTCAACATCAAAGGCAAAGCCTTCGATCCGGCAACGGGAGAAGATCTCTTCAACCGCCTTCCGGGAAAAACTTTTGAATCCGCACTGGGTATCGATGATACCCTTGACCGCCATCAGCTGGACCATCCCGTTAAAAACCCGGCCCATCAACTTCCGGTAGAAGGGCTGATGAACCACAATCTCCGAATCCCGCAGACTCCGCGAACCAATAACAATATCAGCGCCGGATTTTAACAGAGGCAGAAACTTCTCCACCTCTTCAATCGGAGTGGAGAGATCAGCATCGGAGAAGAGAATATACTCCCCTTTTGCCAGGGCGGCGCCTTCCCGAACTGAATACCCTTTGCCTCGGTTTTCTTTCCGATCGATCACCTCCAGAGGGCAGCCATCCGGCTGCCATTCCAGTGCTACCCGGGCGGTCCCATCCTTGCTCCCGTCACTGACCACGATCAGTTCATAACCATAGGACTGCACCCGGAGATATTCGTACATTCTTGACAGGGTGGAGAGGAGGCGGGATTCCTCGTTATAAGCCGGTATAACTACCGAGAGATATGGGGTGGTCATATTTATTTCCTTTCCTCTTATTTTTCTCTAAAAACAAATTTTGAGAGCATTGAACAGGGATATTGAACAAATTCTAACGGAATTCCTTTCTTCAAAACATAGAACTCAGCTTTGTAAATTATTTAACCACGAAGAACACGAAGGTCACGAAGTAAAACTTTTAAATTGAGCAAGATATATATCTTACTTTTTTCAAACAACTTCGTGTACTTCGTGATCTTCGTGGTTAAAATATCTTCGTTTATAGTTTTAAAATTTCAAATTGGCAAGTTAGCACCGAAGGAGCTAACTCATAAAGATTCTCTAACTCGCTTACGGAGGCGCTTCAGTTTTCCCCGGATCAGCTTTTTTGCCAGGTAGCCGGCATGATCGGAGATCACGATCCCCTCCAGGTGGTCATATTCATGCTGGATAACCCGGGCCCAGAGTCCATCTGCCTCTATTTGGACTACCTTCTCCTTCTCGTCAAGATACTCCATCAGAAGAGAACTTTCCCTGCGGACATCGACATAAATCTCCGGGAGGCTTAAACAGCCCTCCTCACTCACCGCGGTACCATCAGTTTCAATAATTCTGGGATTGATGAAGACCTTGAGCCCTCCCCCTCCGTCCGCCAGAAATAATCGGCGGGCGACTCCGATCTGGTTGGCGGCCAATCCTATTCCTTGATGATAGGCAAGGCTCTTCTTCATATCTACGATCAGGCTGATCAGATCGTCGGTTATCTTCTCAACCGGCACCGCTTTCTCTCGAAGCACCGGACTTCCATAGATTTTAATCGGTAGAATATTCATTAGGGAATAGGGATTGTGGAATAGAGAATGGTTTGTCTTTTGTAAGTATCATACTTCATTCTCGCTTCCGGCCTTTTAGAATGTTAGTCATGCAGATAATCAGGAATATTGACATCCTTTTTCTCCTATATTCCTGCTTTACTGATCAGTAGATTTGCAACCAACGCCCCTTGTCCTGGATTTAATGGATGGGTTAGTGCTTTTATTATAAAGGACTTGGCCCCGGCAATCGCTTCATTCGGGGATAAGCCCCGGGCTAAGCCGGCTGTTATCGCGGCGGAGAAGGTACATCCGGTCCCATGGACTTTTTTGTTCGTGATCCGGAGGGAGCGAAGGTAGATCATCTCTTCTCCATCAAAGACCAGATCGTCGGCATCCCGTTTCCGATGCCCACCCTTGATCACGACATACCGGGGACCCATATCCCGGATAAGCCGGGCGGCCTCTTCCATCTCCGGGCGGCTATTAACCGGAAATCCTGCTAAAACACCAGCCTCCGCCAGATTGGGTGTCACCACTAACGCCACCGGCAGAAGCCGCTCCTTCAAGAGTACTACCGCGTCCGGATCGAGGAGACTATCTCCCGATGTAGCTACCATTACCGGATCGACCACCAGCTTTTCAATCTTATATTGCTCCACCTTTCGGACCACCGCCTCGATAATGGCTCCATCACCCAGCATCCCGGTCTTGACCGCCGCCGGAGATATATCCTCCATGACCGCTTCAATCTGCTCGGCAACCATCTCCGGAGTCAAAACAAAGACCCCGCTCACCCGATCGGTATTCTGGGCAGTGACCGCGGTAATCGCCGAAGTACCGAATACGCCCAGTGCCTGGAAAGTCTTCAGATCCGCCTGAATACCGGCCCCGCCTCCCGAGTCGGATCCGGCGATGGTCAATGCTATTGGTAATCTATCACTCATCATAACTCAGCTTCGCAACTTTTTAAACAAGACTATTTTGTGACCCCGAAATGAATGTTGTGGGGGACCAAGACGATTCTGCCTCCACCTCAGCCCCATTTATGGCAGGACCATTTCAGACAGGACTATTGCCCTCAGAGTAAAGCGGAGACATCTAACTTTTATGTGAGATGCCTCTACCTCAGCCCCATTAAATGATTTTGCTTTTAACCTAAATTGAGCGATTCTATGCGGCGAACTGCACTAATCTTATGGTCTGCCCCGCAAGTATGCGGGATCTCCGCTACGCTACGACACTAGGTTGCAAAAATACTCGTTCGAATTTATTAATGCGTCTGCGTTTTTTGCAACCAATGCAGCCTCATAATCTTAGCACATTTCATCCGCAATAATCGCTCAACTTAGGTTTAATTGTCCTGACTGCAATCGTCCTGCCTTAATTCTTTTTGCCCTCACTCGTACTGCTTATAATCATTCTGTCTAATTATGAGGAATTTTTCGGATTATATTGCCGGAGATTGATCTCTCCATTGGAGAGCTCCAGGTAGGAGTAACGGCTGATCCAATTACCGATATTACAGTAAATCCCATTATCATACCGACAGAGTTCGGGGACATGGGTATGGCCGGCGACAAGAATATCATAACCGGTGGAAAGGATGGCTTTTGCCGCTTTCCGATAATCCTCCAGTATCTCATCGGAAGCATGAATTTTAAAGTGCGCCCGGCTCAACCCCGAGATAAATTCACCGAGAGGGACTCCAATGTTCGGATGGAGAATCTTATAGGCAAACTGGAGAAATTGGTTGCGTAGAATCCGGCTCAGCAACTGACTTCCACGGAGTTTATCTCCGTGAATTACTGCCAGCTTCTTCCCCTGTATCTCACCCCGGAAGCCGTCAGGATATACCTTGACCCCTATTTTTTCTTCCATAAAACCACCGATAGCAAAATCGTGATTGCCCAGGCAGTAGTAAATCTTGGTGCCGGTATCTGCCAGGGAGCGGAGGGCATGGAGGGTGGGGAAGTAATCGGGACGGACCGCGTTCCGATACTCAATCCAGAAGTCAAATAGGTCCCCCACGATGAAGAGATATTCAGCCCGGGGAGCAATCTCCCGGAGAAATTCGTGGAGTATATCCCCCCTCTCCCCACAATCGGGGATATTAATCCCTAAATGAGCGTCGGAGATGAAATATGCAACTGTCTTCATTATAAATTAGCTCACTTCGTTCGCTACTTTATAGTTTTGAACAATAACTAATATCTGTTTTACATGCTAATATTATTTAAACGACTAATATCTATACTTTAGATTCTAAGGAATCATATTTTTCTACAACAAAATATGATAATATTATCTTTTATTTTAGGATTGTCAATAAGTTAGCCCAACACATAAATGATACGCGGGGAAGGTTTCAGTGAACCCCGTTGTCTTATGCTTCATCCAGATTTTCCGTGGGGGCCTCGGACACTGTAGCCGCGGTCGTTGACCGCGGCCCCTGTCATCCGCGGTCACCCGACCGCGGCTACAACAACCCAGATACGAGCACGAGGCGACGGGGTTACTGAAAGCTTACATACGCGGAACTAATTTACTTGCATAAAACTGAATAATCTATATTCTAACGCACTTTATTAATTAATCCTTGAATTGGAAGTAAAAATTATGAACGACACAATATCAATCGATAAAATCAGGAACATCGGGATGACAGCCCATATAGATGCCGGGAAGACCACGGTAACCGAACGGGTTCTCTTCTTCACCGGTAAACACCATAAGCTGGGAGAAGTTCATGACGGAGAAGCCGTCATGGACTGGATGGTTCAGGAACAGGAGAGAGGTATTACGATCACCTCCGCCGCGACCACCACCTACTGGCGCGATCACCGGGTAAATATCATCGACACTCCGGGGCATGTTGATTTTACAGCCGAAGTGGAGCGGTCACTCCGGGTCCTGGACGGGACGGTGGCCCTCTTCTGTGCCGTCGGCGGAGTACAGCCGCAGTCCGAAACCGTCTGGCATCAGGCAGAGAAGTATTCCGTCCCCCGCTTGGCCTTCATCAACAAGATGGACCGGGCCGGGGCTGATTTTGACCGGGTAGTGGAAGAGATCAAAGAAGAACTCGGAGGGAACGCGGTACCGATAGTTATCCCGCTGATCGAGGGGGATGAATTCCAGGGGATCATCGATCTGGTGGATATGAAGGCGATCTACTATGATGAGGCACCCCAGGGAACAACTCTCCGCTATGAAGAGATCCCGGAAGATCAATTAAAGAGAGTTGAGCAGGCCCGGGATATCATGATCGAGCGGGTCAGCGAGCAGGATGACAAACTGATGGAGCTATTTATCAACGGAGAGCCGGCAGGAAAGGATGCCGTGATGAGGGCTATCCGGACAGCTACCATCAAAGGAGAACTGATCCCGGTTCTCTGCGGAGCAGCCTTCAAGAACAAAGGCGTTCGGAGACTTCTGGACGCCATAGTAGATTATCTCCCCTCCCCGATCGACCGCCCCCCCGTCATCGACTGCCGGAAAGATATCAATCGGGATATCATCCGACACCCGGATGATAACGCCCCCCTGGCCGCTCTGGCCTATAAGATCACGGCGGACAGACACATGGGGAAACTTACCTATATCAGGGTATATTCCGGGATACTCAAGTCCGGGGAATATGTCTATAACTCCAGTCGGGGAAAAAAACAGCGGGTGGGGAGGCTTTTCCTGATGCACGCCAATAAGCAGACAGCGATCGAGGAACTCCATGCCGGAGGAGTCGGCGCGGCCGTCGGGCTTTCCGAAACCGGGACCGGGGATACTATCTGCAGTACTGAACATCCGATCGTACTGGAGACGATCGAATTCCCCGCGCCGGTGATCAGTGTCGCGGTCACCCCGGAGAGCCGACCGGACCGGGAAAAGCTCTCCCGCGCCCTCTTTCGTCTCTCTGAGGAAGATCCTACCTTCACCGTTAGATTTGACCAGGAGTCGGGAGAGTGCATAATTTCCGGGATGGGAGAACTCCATATCGAGATCATTATCGACCGACTGCTCCGTGAATTTCAGGTTAATGTCTCGGTGGGGGAACCCCAGGTCGCTTATCGCGAGACTATCCGGACCGGCGTTAAACATGAGTACAAACATGTCAAGCAGACCGGGGGACACGGACAATACGCCCACATTAAATTTCGCCTGGAGCGGGGAAAACCAGGCTCCGGATTTCAGTTTGAGGATGAAGTCAAGGGAGGCCGGATTCCCAGAGAATATATCCCGGCAGTGGAGCGCGGCTTTATTGACGCCATGGCGAAAGGTCCTTATGCCGGTTTCCCGATGGTTGATATCAAAGCTGTTCTCTACGATGGATCAGCTCATGAAGTCGACTCATCGGAGAACGCCTTTAGAATATGCAGCCGGACCGGCTTTAAGGATGCCTGCAAAAAATCCGGCCTCCAGCTGCTGGAACCGATCATGAGCGTGGAAGTAACCGCGCCGGAAGAATATATCGGGTCGGTCTCCGGAAATCTCTGTTCAAAGAGGGGAAGAATCGTCGGGATGGAGAACCGGGCAAAGATTGCTATCCTCAATGGGGAGGTACCGCTCTCCCGGATGTTTGGCTACGCAACCGAACTCAGGACGCTGACCAGCGGACGGGGGAACTTTTCCATGCACTTCAAACACTATGAAGCCGTACCATTCTCGCTGGCGGAAGAGATTGTCGCGGAACAGAGGAAGAAAGAGAAGTAAGAACATAGCGCCTGCGGCGCAATGTTCTAAAGTGCCTTAAGTGCCTAAAGTGCGCTTCCTCCGTCGCTAAAGCCCCGAATCAAGTTCGGGATGCAAGCACTATGGCGGATGAATAAGTGCCTAAAGTTAAAAGATTCGCCTCGCCAAAGAAACTGAGCATTAACTTATTTATTTTTTAAACAATTATTGTTCCGATACTTTTTATTGGAAAATAAATGAAATCGGGATCCCGATGGATATCGGTCCCGATAATATCAATTAAACAAACCGGGATCCCGAAGTATTTCGGGAGATAATTTAGAAGCAGGAACTAAGCGCCGAGGGATTTAACTTCCCAAGCTTCCAAGCAATCGATAGTAACGTTCCAGGTATTTCTCCGGGGTATACTCAGCGCGGTAGGCGCGGAAGCACGGTTCAACAAACTCTTCCCGGACGGACGGTTCCTCCATCCGGTACATCGCGGCTAAAAATTCTTCACCGGTCTGAAACATTATCCCGGCTTCATGGTCCCGTACCAGTTCAGGCAATAGACCAACATCAGAGGCGATGGAGGGGGTACCGCAAGACTGAGCCTGGATGACGGTCTGATTCCCCATCTCGGGCCAGATTGAGGGGGCAAGCAGCGCTATGGCATTTCCATAGAGCCAGTCCAGTTTATCCGGGGCCACGTATTTCAAGAAGCGGATCCGGGGATCGGGAGCGGCCAGTTCCCGGAGTTCCTTCTCCAGGCTCCCGGTCCCCACCATTACCAGTTTACTGTCACCCTTCTTCCTCATAAAAGTCTCTACCGCCATTCTGGGGCCCTTGTACTCCTCAAAACGGGCGACGAATAGAAAGAATGGGCGCAGATCGGCAAACTCTCTCTCCAATTCCGGGGAATCCTCTTTCTTTACCGGGTCGACAAAATATGGAAGAGAGTCCATCCTCCCGCTAAATCCCTCTTCCCGATGACGCTGGAGCATGTAGCGGCAGGGCATGATCAGGGAATCGATATTTTCCAGCATCCGGTCCCGCAATCCGCCCAACCTCCAGAACTGGGGAGGACGACGATAAGCCGCGAGACATCGCAAACACTCTTTTGAATCGCATACTTTCTTATTGTCCTTCCAGAGATAATGGGTCGGACAGAAGAGCCAGTAGGTGTGCTGGGTGAAGAGTTTGATCCCGGACCCCATGCTAAGAGACCGGATGCCACCGAAGAGTGAAATATTGTGATAATGAATAACATCAAAACCTTTTTCCAGAACGGCGTTGATTTGAGAACTGGAGAAGACCGGTTCCCCGGAGAGATAGGTCAGGAGCGGCTCCAATCTCCCGGTCCCGCTCTTCACCCGATGAACCGTAACCCCGGGGTGGTGAGGGTACTCCCCTTCCCGCTGATCGGTGAGCTTGTAGGCATGCGCGTCACCAGAAGTTATAACGTCCACGCTATGGCCGTCCCGGGCCAGGTGATTGGCAAGATGATATACATGCAGTCCGCAGCCACCGGGATGGAATGGAGGATAAAAGGTGGTTATCAGGCAGAAACGTTTCTTCTTTAGAATCAGGTTCTCAGTCATATTGTGTAGAAAGATACTGATTATGGAGTCCGAAGAACTCTATTTTTATAAATACGAATACTCCAGATAACAAATAAACCCTAAACCTCCTGTCGCAGCTACGCTGCTATGGCGGAGTAACTAGCTGAAATTCAATGTGAATATGCGACCAAAGTGAGATAATTATTTGATGATGAATCTTTGCCGCCTAGACGGAGATGGTGTTGGCACGGGAGTTGGTGTAGGAGCTGGGCGATTATTGATCTGGTCAGCGATCTTCAGAGCTTCTTCACGCGAAAAGTCGCCATAAATGCGTATTCGGTCCTTTCGCGCAACTGGAACCATTTTAGTCGTATAACGAGAAGTCCCATCCAGAGAGAAGACAATTGTTCTTCCTACATTCCCCATCATCGCAGCCCGGTATTTCATATTTCCCTGCGATTTGAGATATAGGGAAAGTCTCATCGGATCCTCATCAACTGACGGGGAGATACGATTAATATCATCTTCAGTCAGCCATGGCTTCTCCTGTACAATCTCGAATTCTCCTTCCCGATTATGAATAGGAATAATTTTGGCTGGTTGACGAAAATAAAACCCCAGCTTCATGATGCGAGGAGACGGCGACGGAACAGGGGTTGCCGCAGGACTCGGGGTAACATGGAAAGCGGCAGCAGGAATTACCCATTCTCCTGTCTCTTCACCCCCCGACGAGAGGATCATCGTAATCATTAATAAATAAGGTAACCCAATCATAAATTAATTCCGTAATTATTTATTCTAACCTGAGCAATAGTATCCTTCTTTTCAGGTTTGTCAAGCCACCGTCCTCATCCACAGTCCTCATCTATTTTTCAATCACAAAATCAACATCAATAGCACCCATCTTTTTTACCAATAATTTTTTTCTCTTCTTACTCCCTTGAAGTTCAATTATATACTCTCCTGACGGCATTTTCAGTCGGGAGAGACGATAATATCCATTGCTATCGACCTTATCCCGAGCTATAACTCTTCCCTCTTTGCAAGCCAATACAATTTCACCAGGAACAGGGCAACCTTTCTCATCAAGGACCCTTCCACTAACCGCGACTACTTTATTGCGAATTATTTCCAAGTATCTTTTCCCGAAACCAGAATATGAATAGCCCTGGGTATAGAATTCTTTGGTGCCGGTTATATCCCTGGAGGTAGTGGAAGCAGAACGCAAAGGTTCGATAGCAGTATCCTCATTCCATTCATTCCAGCTGGTTATCATCAACAGGGGCAGGTGCCGATCTACAAATGGCAGACCAATCCAATCAAAGACATGAGAAAAAGCCAACCCTCCTGACGGATCTTTATCCCAACCTCTGGGAATAGCATAATGATCCCTCGACAAGCGGACACCCCGATCGTTAAATCCAGGGATAATATTTGGAATAAACACCGTGTCTTCCCCGCAGGCTTGCTGATACTGATAATATATTTCTTTGACTTCCGTAAGAAATGAACTTCGGGACATATAACCAGAATACCTGAGACGCTGGGATTCATACATATTATATGCTGTAATGGCGTCAAAAGCTCGAATTCTATCTCTCTGGGGCATCTCGGTCCACACTGGCTCTTCTCCCGGGTCAGTTCCCTCCTTGACCACTTTCCAGAATACTTCATCAGCTATGATGAAAGGATCAAACCCCTCCCCTCTTAGCTTCTCGCGCAGCCTTGTGACTATCTCAACCGTATCTCCCTGAAAATTCCTAGTCAGATATAAAAATATAACCGGCCTATTATCAATTCTAAGATACGAAGGATTATTAAAAAATTGAGCGGCAATTTTACGGATATCTTCCAGAAAGAATTCGACTTTTTGTTCAGTCCAAGGAATAGTTCCATAGGCATGGTTAGTCCCTATTTTTTGAGTCTCATAGAATATACAAAACTTTATATCTCGGATATTGGAAGCCTTTAAAAAACATTCACTTATTGCCCGGTTCTGATAAGACCGATTCGGCCACCAATCAAGCACCAAAAAATCGATTCCGTATTGCGAGCACCATGATATGTGCTCTTCCGCTACTTTCAGGTCTCTGGAATTGTAAAATCCCAGGACCGGTTCCTGAGGGGGGACTAAATACTTTCTTAACAATCCATATTTATTAAAATTACGGGGAAACCAGTGATAATAATACGCTCCTATCAAATATCTCTCCTCAACCCGTGAACAGGCACCATGCAGGAGCAAGATAATAAAATAGATTATTATAGAATATAATAGATTTCTAAATCTCATATCAAAACAACATACAATACAATTGAACTGCGAGGGATCAGACGCTGGTCACTGGGACAAGATAGAATCGAGAGAAAAAAATATAAAAAGATAACTCATCTAATCGTAACGACAAAAACAACTATCCATACGATATGAAATTAACAGAGAAATCATATATATCAATCTGAAACCCCTCTAATTCTGACATAAGGACTACTCGCGCCAAAAAAATTATTCTCGGCTAATTCCGTATTTCCGCATAATTTGGCTCCGGCTTCCAACTCCGAGATCGGCATCCTTGATTCGAAATCCCACCAATCTCATAATTTCCGAAAGATAGAATACTCCATATTTATCTCCCTTGAAAATCAAAACTTTGTTTCTGTTTTTCATCCTCAACTCTCGCCAGAATAATTGAATGCCGGTGGTCTTGCCCTCTTCGATTTTTTTCTGTTGGTCTTTATTCCAATATCGAAAAGCTGTCGCCAATGCAAATACCGTCATCGTCAAAAAGGTATGAATCGCCACTCCCTCCCCTGTCCTTTTCGGGGGATTCTTGAGATACCATTTTTGTTTCTCTTCCCGCCAGAGACAGTTCTCAATAAGACTGCGGTCATCGTAAAGATCATAACCAATGAATGGATTGTTAACCGGAAGATCAGTTATAAATACGGCTGCTTTTCCTTTCCTCGGCTTGTTATTGTCCCATTTCTTTATTACTATGGCATTGAGAGGCTTGGCTTTGAAATTTTTTCGATTGGCGTGCCTGGTGTATTCGGGTGGGCCATAGCTGTCTAACATAGCAATGTCCTTGATTCCCACCAACTCGGTTTCGAGCTGTACCGGGTGGGCTTTCTTCCCTTTGCCCCGGGTTACCATACGTACCCGCTTCATACCTTTCTCTTTTAACTTCTTCAACAATTCCAGTACTCCAATCTCTTGCAGATAATAGAAAAAAGAGATTTGGTCAAGATTTATTTTTTTTTACAAGCTCCACATTTGCTATAATCCTTTGTCGTTTTACTACTTTTGGACGTCGATAGTCCTTATGCCAGAATTAGAGAAGCCACAGTCCCGATATATTAGTTTGCTCGCTTATTTATTTCTTGTTTTAGACAATAATCATTATGAATCGTACCAAATAAAATTTTGCCATTTACCGGTCTTCTTTATTCCATTCATTTCAATTGATTGTCATAAGCAGGAAGAGCGATAAATATGGAGTATTCTATTTTTCGAAAATTATGAGATTAGTGGGTTTTGAAGTCACGGTTGCTGAGCCCGGAGTCAGAAGCCAAAATCAAATTATGCAGAAATGCGGAATTATCCGAGGATAATTTAGTTGTCGCGAATAGCCCTTATGTCAGAATCAGAAAAAGTTATAAGAATGTCTTGACTCAAAGAAATAACTTTCTTAGGTTATTATTCTCATTATCGGGGTGTTAAGATTATAATTCATGGCTTAATAAACATTTTCGTTATAACTTAGTTTTAGAAAAAATCCCTGACAAGAGATTCTTGTTTCGGAATAATTATTTCATTGCAAACATATCAAGATATCTTGTATTAATAGAAAATGAACTTCAAAAAAACACTTTTGTTTATAAATTTATTTTGCTTATTTTTCTCTCTATCCTTACTCCACTCACCCGGAGTGAGCGGAGAAGAGATCTGGATGACCTGGGCCGATTACGCTAAAGATAAAAATCCAATTTATATAAGCCACTTAAATAACAATATCTGGAACCAGGTATTATTTAGTGCGAGTCTCAGATTCGAATCCAACTTTTCCCCAAACCTAGCGATTTCAAATAATCATAAACTGGGATTAGTTTGGGCAGCACGGATTGACAATAGTGCCCCTAAAATATATTTCAGTTCCCGGGTAGAGAAGGAGTGGTCTCCTCCCGAGCAAATCACAGTCCAAAATTCAGGCTGGCAAAGCATGCCTGCGGTCTCCTTTGACGACCGGGGTGTTCCCTGGGTAGTCTGGGCGGAAGTTGTAGGCTCCAGTACGGAGATCTTATGCTCTAAAAAAGAACTGGATAAATTTTCTGATCCTATTGTGGTCAGTTCCCCTGATGATTCACCCGACATTTATCCGGCCATCGCTCCCGATCCAGAGGGAGGAATAGTCGTTGTCTGGGAAGGAATGAAAGAAGGGAACGCGCAGATTTTCGCTAGTCGATTCCGCCAGGGGTCATTTGATCCAGAGGAAACAATTACAAAAGATTCTGAGGTGGATGAAATATATCCCACCGTCTGGATGGGCGCTAATAATAAACTCTTCTTCGCATGGAAAGAGAATGGGAAGATAACTACTTTCCGTCAGGATAATTCTCTTCATCTAAGTCTAATCGGTTCACAAAGCCAGGAATTAATAACGGAACAACTTCCCGAACCAATGCCTGATGTTTTTGTCTTATGGAACCAATCCGGACACTGGCGCCCGTTTCGCGAGCTTTGTCCTCGAATTCGAAATACCAAAACAATATCTCTTCCCAAAGGAACAACAACCCATTATTCCATCGGGCTCGGGGATAGCATTACTTATGGTAGTGATGCTGGATCTGATATAAGCGGTTGGTACGGCCCTGTTCTAATGGAAATGCTGGAGGATGAGCATCTTGGGGAAACATTTTATTCTTATAACGAAGGTTATCCAGGCGCGAAGACCCATGATTTATGCTATGGAGGAGGGGCTTGGGATCCTCCCTGCCCAGGCATTCGTGTTGTTATCGATAATCACCCATTGGCCTCGGAAATTATGATAATGGGGGGGACCAATGATATTACCCATGGATATTCAAGTACTTACATTAAAAATATTCTGGGCATAATGATCGACCGAGCCGTAGAAAAAGGTATCGAGCCGATTTTAGGTACCATTATTCCGGCTAATGATTCTGATAAGAATCCTGATGTATTCGCACCTTCGGCCGATCTCTGCCAGAATTATATTCCTCCACTGGCTGATGAAAAAAACTGCATATTAGCCAATCCCTGGCAACTTTTTATGGGTTATTATTACTCGGACCGTATCTACTACGATTGGAACCTTTATGGAGTCGGGACGGGCAACTGGGATGGGATTCATCCTAGCGGTCCAGATGGGAGTCTGAAGATTGGCGAGGCCTGGTTTGCGGCTCTCTCCGATCCGTCAACAACCCTGATACTTGATTCCGGCGACTATAATGGTAACAACACATCCGACATTGCCATCTTCAGGAAGAGCTCAGGGTTGTGGGCGATCCGCAATATCACACGGATATATTTTGGCTCTTCCTCTGACACCCCAGCCGCCGGCGATTACAACAACGACGGAACCACAGACATCGCCATCTTCCGAGGATCATCCGGACTCTGGACGGTTCATGGAATTACCCGGTGCTACTTTGGGGGAAGCTCGGACTTATCGGCACCGGGCGACTATAACGGCGACGGAGTCTGCGATATAGCTATCAACCGGGAAAGTACCGGCCTCTGGGCGGTACGGGGAATAACCCGGTATTACTTCGGCGCGGAGGGAGATATCCCTGTCCCCGGTTACTATCAGGGCAGCCGCATGAAGGATATCGCGATCTTCCGGCCCAGTATCGGATTGTGGGCACTGAGGGGATTCACCAGGATTTATTTCGGTTCTTCCGGTGATCAGCCGGTTCCCGCTGATTACAATAATGATGGGAGCTGGCAACCCGCGATTTTTCGCTCCAACACCGGACTCTGGGCAACACGAAACTACAGCCGATTTTATTACGGATCGGACTCAGACCACCCCGTTCCCGCCCAATACAATGGAGCGGGGGCAGAAACAACCATCTTCCGAGAGGAGATCGGACTCTGGGCTATCCGCGGTATCAGCCGCCTTTACTTTGGAGGCAACGGAGATACACCACTGGGCGCACGGGTGGCCAGGCCGATTACACCATCACCAACTCCTTCAGTCATACCGACACTTTCTCCCACTCCCACCCCGGGCGCGACCACTACTCCAACAACCACACCATAGGTTTAGCCCATTATCGGAAAACTGACAAAGAACTCATCTTGGTTTTCCGCGCGGGAACTCTCAATCAGAATTGTGAATTCTTCATGCCGATGAAATAATACTGGGTGATATTGAAAAAATATATTTAAAGTTTGTAACCTCTTTTATAATGAAATCAAATTTATTAGGCAAAATGCTTCTCCTTTCTCTGTCGATTCTGATCGGCTTTTTAATTTGTGAAGTGGTGGCCAGGCTTAATACCCGGAGTGATCAAGATGGACAAGCCTGGCTACACAAAAGAGCTTTACTTCCCTATCGTTTCCCTGCGGAGATGGTCCGGAAGAAAATGAACCATTACTTTCAAAAAAAATCAGAAGCCTATATAATCGATGATCCATTATTGGGATGGACAATTGCCCTCAACGGGTCTAACAAAAGCGGTATGTACCAGGCAAACTCCCAAGGGATCAGATCCTGTCCCCAAGAATACTCCATTAAACCTGATTCCGGAACCCTGAGAATAGCTCTTTTCGGTGATTCCTTCACCCATGGAGACGAAGTTACCTTTAATAAAACCTGGGGCAAATATCTGCAGGATGATTTGAGAAAGGCAAGGATAAAGGCCGAAGTAATCAACTTCGGTGTACCTGGTTACGGAATTGGGCAGGCCTATCTCCGATGGAAGTATTTTGGGCGGAAATTTTATCCTCGGTTCGCGGTCTTCGGGTACCAGCCTGAAAACACGAAACGGGTAGTTAATATCTTCCGCTCTCTGTATAGCCGCAACACCTGGCTGGTCTTCTCCAAGCCTCGGTTCTTTCTCAACCGAAACGGAGAACTGGGACTGGTCAACAGCCCGGTTATTCCACCTGAAAAAGTCGCAGATGTGATGAAAAATCTTCACAGTTCTCCTCTTGCTCGTTATGAATACTGGTATAATCCAAAGAATTATTCCAATTCTCCTATATTCAATAGCAGACTTATATCATTAGCATATACTCTTCTTACTAAGAAACAACACCGACCCGGGGGACGTCATGACAATCGTGGAGACCTCTCCTACTGGGATATTGAAGGGGAACCTATGAGGGTCAGTATTGCTATTCTAAGAAAATTTGTTCGGGAGGTGAGGGAAGAAGGAAGCATCCCGATTATTCTTCATATTCCCAAGTCTAATCATATTGAATGTTTGGCTAAACATGGAGTATCCCCCCCCCAATACCAGGTTCTCAATGAACTCAAAGAAGAAGGGGTCTGGGTAGTCGATCCGGCACCAGAGATGATAGGTAAACACCGATTATTCAAACACTCCCATTATTCCAGTAAAGGGGGGCAGATAGTAGCCCGGGTTCTGGCTGACGCCATCCTAGAAATACTGGAAGAAGAAAAAGAACTGAATTCCTACCCAGGACCGCCTTTCTCAACTTACAAAGAAAGGCATGGTGAATCATTGCTAAAGGAATACACAGACAGGCAAGAGATTACCATTGACATAGGAAATACCAACGATGAAAATTTTATCGATGGAGGATTTCACTCGCGAGAAATACATCTAAACCATACCTCTGTTCGCTGGACCGGACAAACCGCAGTTCTTCTGCTCCCTATCTACCCGAAGATAGGGAAACAACCGGTTCTTACCTTGGGGATAGTCAATACCGGTCCTACAAGGGATAATGCAACCGGCGGGATTACCGTAACGCTTGACGAAAAACAACTCGGCTATACCCCACTGAATCAGGGAGAAAATATTTATCAACTTACTTTATCGTCACCCATTAAAAAACCAGGAGTTGCAACCATTACCATTACCTTCTCTCCCTGGCAACCCAGCCAACTTTTGGGAACAAAAGATACCAGGCTACTGGGGGTTATGCTGGATTGGGTAAAACTGGAATATAAGTAGAACGGTACCATCTCTTCGCTGGGACAACATATTCAAGTGCCTGAAGATATCGGCTTTGGCAGCCTTCATAAATCTAAAACCTCGATTTTGCATGGCGGGCCAGAGATTACCCGGCAATGAGGCAGAGGGAGACCATGTGATACCCTCGGATGCCCATTACCCGGAGATAATAATAGTCAACCTGATCCGGAACCAGTCCTGCTTGACCGAGCAGCTTTTCCCACTGTTCAATCGCACGAAAATAGTTTCCCCGGTCAAGTTTCATCATCAGGCGATGATATATTTCCTTCTTCTCCGGAACCAGGGCCTCCTGGACAATAACCATCCCTCCCGAACTCAGAGCGGAGACGGCTGATTTTGCCACCTGCACAACTTCATTATCATTAAGGTGGTGAAAAAATGAATTAATTAAAATAATATCAAATCCGCTTCCCCATTGCACTCTCCCGGCATCCCCGATAATAAATTTATACTGAGGATATTTTTCGGCGGCGCGCTTTATATATCTTGCGTTGATATCAACACCGGTATAATCGGAACCGGAAAAAATACTGGCGGTATTGCCGGGACCGCAGCCCAGATCCAGGACCTTTAAGCCGGAAAAGTCAGCCCTGATATTCCGGATGGCGTCAAACTTGGACCTATCCACACCAGCGGCATGCAATTTATACAACAGAGGATTACTTAATAATAATTCAATAATTTTAGACAGTATCATTTGGACATAGCGCCTCCGGCGCTATCGTTAAAAAATAAGGACGTTGAAAAATAATAACGTTAAAGATCGTTGAAGACCGTTAACCCCGCGCAAAAGCAGGGAGGGCAATCATTGTTTCCGGCAAACAGCCAGGAGTGACGAACCGATCGGGAACCTCGACCGCAAAACCCAAAATGATTCGCCGGCGAATATCCGGGCAAAAAGCCAGTTTATGCCGAATCCCGGAATCTTAAAATTCCAATCAGCGTTATAACTTTTTATTGTCTTGTTTACCCCCTTTGAAATAAGCCTGATAACCATAATCAGGGGGAATAAAAAAGTACAGAAATAGGTCAGTCGCTCGATTCTCCAGCCTTCTATTTCCAGTAAAGATTTCAAGTGGGCTCGGGTGTATCTTCGCCTATGATGGTTGGCACGGTCGTGGCTGGACCAAAGCCAGGGAAGGGCGGGAACAGTCAGAAGAAGTTTACCATCATCTTTAAGAATCCGGTGATATTCCCGCAGATGCTGGTACTCGTGATCAATATGTTCCAATACGTCCAGGGAGATGATCAGGGAGATTTTATTATCGCCAAAAGGCAGCATTTCTTCTTCAACCAGACAAACCCGGCGGCAGCCGCGGTGTCGGCAATAGCGAACAGCACTGGATGAGATATCGACACCGGTCGCGGCTCCCAGATTTTCCAGCTGTTTTAAAGTAGCTCCAGCTCCACAACCGATATCTACTATCCGAGGACGATTGATATCACCAATGATTTGCTTCACAAAGTTGAGAATAATCTTCCTCCGCCCAACGAACCACCAGTGAGTTTCAACGGTGTTATCAAATATCGAATATAATCGGCTTTCCATCTTCATCGGGTTTTCCTACACCTCAACAAAAAATCCGGTAGCGGGATATGATGGTGAGCGGGAAAATGTTCCACTTCGAACCCCAGGTTTTCGAGATAGCTCTTCCACTCTTCGAGACGGCGGAAATTCTGTCTCCTCCCGCAGTTGAGCGTGCGGTCGATCAGGAAATGGGCGATATACTTCCATTTCGGGTCCGGCGTAACATCCTCCAGCAGGAGCAAACCTCCCTCCGGCAGAATCCGGCAGCAGTGTTCGAGCAGCTTCTCCTGCTGGGAATAGGTGAGATGATGGAGCATATCGCTGATCACTATCACGTCGAATTTTTCCCGCCGTAAATCCAGGGCGTCCTGAAGGCGAAAATGGATGTTGCTTCTGCCTCTAATCGAATTCCGGGCGGCTTCGAGACGGCGGACCTGTTTGTCTATTCCGGTAACCTCGCGGGAAGCGCTGCTAATGGCGAGATAGTTAGCAAGCAGGCCCCGGCCGCAACCGATATCCACTACCCGGGCTGCTTCGGGAACATAACCGGCGATCTGGAGGAAGGGACAGAGGCGCCAGCGTAGTTTTACATGCCAGCGCTCCCAGAACTTGAACCCATCATATAGACTAAATACTTCTTCTGGTATAGGAGGCAACATTATATTATATTTCTGCAAGATTCAGATAAAACTTTAAGTAATATCAAAGTTCCGGGCAATATTCCATAAATTTTATCTTTCTCCCATCAAATTTAAACTCTTTCAGCATTCTAAAACCGGACGGGGGAGGATCATCTTCCAATAAAAAATGTAACCCCGGAGAAATCTTAGGCAGCGCGTAGTCATCTATCACCAGATATCTTATCCCCCTCTTATTCATATACGTGATTAAACCCGGATAATCTCCCCAGTAAAAAACATTCCATTGGCACCCCGCGTAATAACTTATTCCCAGGCGAGCCATCATTACCTTCTCCTTCTGGATACCGGGAATTGAACTTTTTATCCAATCCCCCATGATTTTATATTCATAGGGAATCCCAATTTTTGCCCATTTGCGATAAATAATCCTGCTTGAACCTACCAGCATGAATACCATGGCAATTGTGAGTACTCCATAGAAGGCATATCGGCGAAAGGTTGCAGCCTGATCAACAACGCGTACGTGCCAATCAGCTGCAACTTTAGAGATAGCAATCAATACCAACGGAACGAAAGGGTAGATATAACGATGCTCAACGGAGACCATGATAAAAACAAGGGAGGGTAAAAATAACATAGCAAGAAAGACACGCGAAATGATATTTTTACCTCGGGATTTACCTTTTACTAAAGAATACGCCAGCAAAATTACCACTCCCACTAATCCCGTCATTAGTAACCAAGTCGAAATTCCTAGAAGACGGGCTGACTTCTCAACCTCCTGGAAGCCGTCGATAAGATTATACCGCACCAGTTCTATTAATGCCATAGGTTGGCTACAGGCAAGTTTGAAAAAACCAATCGACTCATGATGAAATTGGGTCTTCGAAGGATAATAAAGGTTCTCCATGTGGTGGAAAACTACCTCTGATGGGGGCATACCCCGCGCCTGCCCCAATAGCAAGGAAATGTCATTCGCGAAGGTAGTGCCGGTGAGTTGCCATTTCCCGGTTACCCCATGGATATATTTCCAGAAGGGGAAACAGATTACACAAAATCCAAGAAGAAGGCCGAATATATTTATCAAGAATCGTTTCCAGGCCCGAAATCGCTGAAGAAGCTGTGCAAAAAATAGGAATAGAATCAGAGCTAAAAGAAACATTATCCCTAAAGGATGGGTCAGAAAAGCAAAACCAATCACCATTCCCGCCAGGATTATCCCAGCAACCTTCTGTTTTCGGAATGCCACCCAGAATATCGCTATCCCTGATATAAGCAGGAAAGTATAGAGAGACTCTGAAAACGCCTCATCCGAACCGTAAACCAAGATAGGGAAAACTGCCACACAAATCCCGCTATACATTCCCGCTTTGAGCCCAAAGAGATGTTTCCCTAATAAATAGACTGGGATGACTAATGCGGCTCCAGCCAAAACCGAGACCAGGTGCGCGGCCATTACGGCATCACCCACAATTTTCAAAACAAGCCCGATCAGAATCGGGTAAAGTGGATGATGAATCGTATGCGGAACTCCAAATTCGGTAAAACCGTTCCCACTGAAAAGATTCTTGGCTAGAAGAAGATACGTCACCGAGTCGGTCCCTCCTCCCGTATCTATGAATCCAAAGACCGCCAGAGAAACGAGACGAATTATCAAGGCCAGAAGAAACAGATAAATAATAATAATTCCCTGTCTTGACATATCTCTTCTCTTTCTGCATATGCCTTAGAAAAAAATCTAGAGATCTTTTCTAAAACAATGTGTTATGTTTATTCGATAAAATACAGCTAGGAAAATAATCCAGCTATCAATGCTAAATTTGGTGGCTAATTATGCTGATAATCTGATATTATACGGCTTCAAGAAAATAAAAAATCCCTTGGTGAATTGCTGGCGGATGAGGATTTTACTCCTGGTAATCTCGCCGCCCAGTATGAAACCTTAACTTACTCCAAAATATCCATTATTGCATGGGTAATAGAATATATGTTGCCCTTATCATCCATATCCAGGTCATGATGAAACTGCATTGTATGTTCCCAGATAATTTTAGAATCCCAGCTTAATTTCATCAAGTTCAAATCATGGACAATGACATATAGGTTTCCCTGTTTATCTATTTCAGCATAATGCCAATCTTTAATATCACTATTCCAAGAATGAAGAATCTTCCCTT
>Ga0208279_1000515_pt1 | contig 30022 bp, 23 predicted proteins | sample AntAceMetag02UKM_FD_184766 | JGI IMG/M metagenome (GOLD analysis project Ga0208279, IMG submission 184766) | Saline lake microbial communities from Ace Lake, Antarctica - Antarctic Ace Lake Metagenome 02UKM (SPAdes) (version 2) | ecosystem: Environmental > Aquatic > Non-marine Saline and... | reverse complement strand
AACAGAAGCAGGAGAAAGAGGAGGTAAACCAACCTGAGTGGCTCGAAGACAGAGAGCGGCGGCGGAAAAACTTTCGGGAGAAACATTAATAGAAAAGGATTGGGTAGAAACACGCAATCCAATCAGTAAATTTTTAGCGGAATCGGGTCCCAGTTTATAACCAAGAAGAGGCAGTAAAAATGAAAAAATCTCGCAAAAAGGGGCGTCTTTATCGACCAGAGAAGCCTTGGCCCAAGGTTTGTTGGCGGCCACCGAAGAAATGAAAATCCAGTTGCCCCGATTGACAATATGACTGTTTTGGCCCAATTTGGTCTCGTCCCCCAACATAAAACAAACATCGGCACCGGATGATTGATTGTTGATGGATATTTTGGTGGTATCTACCTGAGGAGAATTAGGCTTGGTTTTGACCACTAAATTGAGACGCTGATTATTATCGTTGTAGGAAACTTGATCGATGTTGTCCAGGGGGTAATCGAGAGTGATGGTAAGGTCGTTATCCGAATAGGTATCGGTCAAAAACTGAAGACCGGAAAGTTTAGAATAATTTTGATCGGTTTTCTGAGGACAATAGACACTGACATTAAGGCCATTTTTTTGGAGAGTTAAGGCTAGGGCCAAAGAAGCGGCAATGGAATCGACCGAAAGGTTGGGACTGACAATCACCGCCGATTTGGCGGCTGATAAAAGATTTTTGATGGGAGAAACTTGGTAGTTTTTCATATTTGGCCTGCTTCCAAATTGATCGGAACTACTATTATTATTGTGGTTGGATTGAAATAGACTAGACCTGGGGGCCATGTTTATTTCTCCTTGATCTTGTAATAGGATATTATAACATCGCCCAAATGGAAGTCAATGTGGGGCTTAAAAGTGATTCCACACTCAGCCCCGGTTTTTACTTTATCGACTTCTTGTTTGCCCTGACGAAGGCTATCTATTTTGCTGTCTTTAATAATCTCCTCCCCTCTTTTAAGATGAATGGTGTCGCCAGCGGACAACTGACCCTGGGTGCATTTGGCTCCGGCAATTTTATTCTTGTTTATTTCAAATTGGGCTATGATTTTGGCTTGGCCGGTAATGGTTTCGTCAATAGTCGGTTCCAGCATCTTTAAGACTTGGGCGTTGATATCGTCGATAATCTTATAGATGATGTCTGATTCAAAAATGCGGACTTTTTGGTTTTTGGCCAGGTTTTTAATAAATTTGGCCACCTTGAGATTGAAGGCAAAAATTTGAGCCCCCGAGGATTCAGCCAGAAAAATATCATTTTCATTAATAGCCCCGACACCGGAATGAATAAGGAGAACGTCGTCACTAAAACTTTTTAACATGGCTTGGAGAGTGCCACAAGTATCGGCCTTAATAATGATTGGCAAGAGCTTGTTAGGGTCGGACGGAGAGACGACCGAAGCAGAAGGAAGAAGAGTGTCGGAAGAACAGTTGACGGGAGAAGGTAATGGGTGGTCGGCGACTTGAGAGGCAACCGGGGGAGGGGTGGTGAAACCCAAGACTTCAACAGCGTCACCGGGGCCAACTTGGCCAAGATGATTACTATTATTGCCAATCAAGGCTTTGATTTTGGTGGGCTTATTTTGAATATAAATAGTGTCGCCTGTTTTTAATGAACCTTGCTTTATTATTAAACTGGCTACGGCTCCACGATTTTTATCAATTTTTGACTCGATAACGAAAGCTTTAAGAGAGGCTTGGGGTAGGCTAGTAAGCTCCATGATTTCGGCATTAAGGGCAATCATTTCCAAAAGCTTGTCCAGCCCCTGTCCGGTTTTGGCGGAAACGGGCAAACAACAAACTTGACCACCATAATCCTCGGGGGTGATTTCCATCTCAACCAACTGACCCTTGACTTTGTCGACAGAGGCATTTTTCAGGTCGACCTTATTGATGGCTACGATAAAAGGTAGTTTTTGTTTCAGGATTAATTTGATACATTCTTTAGTCTGAGCTTTAATTCCATCTGTAGCCGAAATAACCAGAACCACCAGGTCTGTAACTTGGCTGCCAGTACGACGCATATTGACAAAGGCGGCATGGCCGGGAGTGTCAATAAAGGTGATGGGGGTGTTGGAACTGGATTTTCCTTTCAGGTGAACCTGGTAGGCACCAATATGTTGGGTAATCCCGCCTGTCTCTTTTTTCCACAGATTAGTCGATCTGATTTTGTCTAGAAGACTGGTTTTGCCATGGTCGATATGTCCCATAAAGGTGACAATTGGGGATCGGGATTGTTTTGTTGCTTTTTTGACCATGTAAAAATTGTAAAAAGAGTAAGTGAGGCATTATTTTTTTGCCGACTTGGCTTTTTTGGTGGTTTTTGGTTTTTTTTCTTGTTGTTGAGAAATAATTTTGATTTCCAAGCCAAGTAGTTGGCCGGCCAGTCTGACATTTTCCCCGCCGCCGCCAATGGCTAAGGCCAACTGATCTTCGGGAAGAGAAACTACTGCAGAGTCTTTTTCGACAGAAATAATTTTGATGTTTTCGGCCGGAGAAAGAGCTTGGATAATAAACTGATTGATATTGTCACTGAAGGCAACAACGTCGACTTTTTCTTCCGGAGGTAACTGGGCTAATATGGATTGAATACGAGAGCCTTTTTGACCAATACAGGAGCCGACCGGATCAATCCCGGGCTGTTTGGAAGAAACGGCTATTTTGGTGCGTTTACCGGCGGAACGAGCAATTTTTTCGACAACAACAGACTCATTACCAACCTCCGGCACCTCGCGGACGAAAAGTTGAGTAACAAATTCAGGGGCGGCTCGAGATAAAATTATATCCCGGCGACCGGTTTCGTCTTGGGCAATTTCTTTTAACAAAAAGACTCTTTTGTCCCCCACGTTCAAGTCTTCTCCTTTAACCCGTTCGTCTTTGGGACAAATTCCTTCGGTGCGACCGATAACAACAGTAAGCTTGTAGGGATCAACCCCGAGAACCGTACCCTGAATGAGGGAATTTATTTTTTGCCGGTAATCGGCGATAACTGAGTCTTTTTCGGCCTCTTTGATTTTTTGATCAATTACTTGTTTGGCGGTTTGGGCGGCGATGCGACCAAAATCCGGAGGAGTAACATCTTTCTTTTTACCTTTTTTACTTATCTTAAAAACACTGAAAGATCCCGTGTCGGCTGATAATTCTACTGAAAATTCTTGATCTTCGGGAATTTCTATACCCTTTTCTTTTTGGTCTCTTTTGTAGGCGGAGATTAAGCCTAACTCAATAGAATCCAGAATGGGTTGGATCTCAATGTTTCGCTCTCCGGCGATTTGAGCCACGGCGGCGGCGAATTCGGTTTTTGGTAGTCGTTTTAAGTCCATTTTTATTAAAAAAGGGGCTCTTTTCAGCCCCCAATCTAAAGACACATTAATAGTTGAGAGATATTATAACAAAAAAATGGAGCCAATAGTATGTATCGGGCTAAAGATCGAGTTGTTTTAAAAGTTGTTTTTGGTGACGGTTGAGGCGAGTGGGGATTTTGATAATAATCCTGATATAAAAATCACCGGTGCCGTAACCATTGATGTCTTTAATGCCTTGACCTCGAAGTCTAATTAGAGTGTTTGGTTGAGTGCCGGGCTTGATTTTGATTTTGATGGGCTCATTTAGGCTGGGTATTTCTATCTTGTCGCCTAAGACTGCTTGAGAAAAACTGATTTCAGTATTGACGAAAACGTCGTTGCCATCACGCTTGAAACTGTCATGAGGTAAGACATCAATATAGAGGATGAAATCGGAAAATTTAATCCTTTGACCATCACTGATACCGGCCGGAATTTTTATTTTTTTGTTTTTTCCCTTGATTTGAACCTGTTTTTGACAGCCATGGACGGCTTCCAAGAAAGTTAATTGGACTTTGTAGGTCTCCAGGCGGGGACCCCTGGCTTGAGAAAAAGAGGTGCCGAAAAACTGTTCGAAAATATCAAAAGGGTTACTAAAACCACCAAAAGAAAAATCACTGGCAGGACCGGCTTGGTTAGTGTAGGTGAAATTAAAAGGCCCGTTTTGACTGGTGTGGGTCTGGCCACCGAAAGGGCCGGCGGAGGCGGGGTCAAAGGCGGCGTGGCCAAATTGGTCATAGGCAGACTTTTTTTGGTTATTACTTAAAACTTCATAGGCTTCGTTAATGCCCTTGAATTTTTCTTCGGCATCGGCAGATTTATTTTTATCGGGATGATACTTTAGAGCTAGCTTACGATAAGCCGCCTTAATATCAGCCGTTGAGGCATTTTTATCAACACCAAGAACCTCATAAAAATCACGCTTCATGGCTTATTTTACAATTTCCCCTTCTTCGGCGTCAGCTTTGTCCGGATTATCTTTCTTTTGATCTTTTTTGGTTGACTTGGTCTTTGGCTGATCCGATGAGGGAGGGGCCTGGGGCTTAGGCTGATTAACAACAGCGCTGATAGTCTGAAGGATTTGACTGATTTCTTCAGCTATCTTGTCGAGGTCTTCTTTGGAAGTATCGGTTTTAGCTAAAATCTCTTTAGCTTGCTTTATTTTCTTTTCGGCCTGTTTTTTATCAGCCTCTTTGACCTTGTCTTTGTTTTCCTTAAGAGTTTTTTCTAAGGAAAAAATAGTAGCGTCAAGCCTGTTTCTGGACTCGGCCGTGGCCTGCTTTTTGGCATCGTCATCGGCATGAGATTCAGCATCTTTTTTCATTTTTTCGACTTCTTCTTCAGAAAGGTTAGTGGCATTTTGAATGGTAATTTTTTGCTCTTTAGCGGTTTTTTTGTCTTTGGCAGTGACACTCAAAATACCATTACTGTCGATGTCAAAAGTAACCTCTATTTGAGGAGTGCCACGAGGAGCTGAGGTTATGCCGTCTAAAATGAAACGTCCCAGTGATTTATTGTCAGCGGACATAGGACGCTCTCCTTGTAAAACGTTGATTTCCACTTGGGGTTGATTGTCTGAATAGGTGGTGAAAATCTGTGATTTTTTGGTGGGAACGGTGGTGTTCCTCTCTATCAAAGGAGTGCGGATGTTGCCGGCGGTTTCTATACCCAAGGTCAGGGGGGTAACATCAAGCAGGACCACATCCTTAACTTCACCGGAAAGAACGGCTCCCTGAACGGCGGCTCCCAGGGCCACCACCTCATCAGGGTTAAGATTATTGTTTAGGTCTTTACCAAAAAAGTCTTTAACCGTTTGTTGAATTTTTGGCATACGAGTCATGCCTCCCACCATCAGAATTTCGTCAATATCGGCGGTGGAGATTTTGGCGTCTTTAAGACACTTTTCCATTGGCTCAATGGTTTTTTGGATGAGGTCATCAACCATTTTTTCCAATTGAGAGCGACTAAGCTTAACGGTGAGATGAAGGGCTTGGCCGTCTTTTTGAGTAATAAAAGGCAGATTTATTTCGGTTTCAGGAGAGGTGGATAGTTCTATTTTTGCTTTTTCGGCGGCTTCCCGAATTCTCTGTAAGGCTTGGGGGTCGGTGGATAAATCGACTTGGTGTTCTTTGGTGAAATTATCCAACAGCCAATCAATAATTTTTTGATCAAAATCATCACCACCTAAAAATGTATCACCATTGGTGGCCTTGACTTCAAAAATACCATCACCGATTTCTAAAATGGAAATATCAAAAGTACCCCCACCTAAATCATAAACGGCAATAGTGCCTGATTTTTTCTTGTCCAAACCGTAGGCCAGAGCGGCGGCAGTGGGTTCATTGACGACACGCTTAACATTAAGGCCGGCGATTTGACCGGCTTGCTTGGTGGCTTGGCGTTGAGAATCATCAAAATAGGCCGGAACGGTGATGACGGCATCCTTGACATCCTCTCCCAAATATTTCTCGGCATCTTTCTTGGCTTTTTGTAAAATCATGGCCGAAATTTCTTGAGCGGTATAAACCTTCCCATCCACCTCGACGGCGGCGGCGTTGTCCTTGGAGGCAACGATTTTATAAGAAGCATGTTTTTGACTTTTGATAACTTCGGCATCATCAATACGACGACCCATAATGCGCTTGATGCTGTAAATAGTATTTTTGGGATTTAAGATCATCTGGCGTTTGGCCAAATCGCCGACCAATTTTTTGGTGGGCTCAACCACTGAGGGGATAAGATTACGGCCCTCGGAAGTAAGGATAATTTTGGGGCTACCCGACTCCATAACGGCAACACAGGAGTTGGTGGTACCTAAATCGATTCCAATTATTTTATTTGACATGGTATTAAATTATTGAATTATTAAATTAACAAATTATTAAGAAACTTGACGACCAACGACTACTTGAGCCGGCCGAATAACATGATTGTTTAAAGTGTATCCCCTTTTCCTGATGGAGACAATGTGGTCCTGTTTGCCGGCGGTCACATCAACGCAGTCCATTGATTTGGGGTCAAATTCCAAACCTTTGGCCTTAATTTCCTTTAGTCCCTGGTCTTCTAATATCTTGGAAAATTTATTGATAGTAATTTTGAGACCGGAGTCTTTGAGATGTCGGTGAGCCAGATAAAGGTCGTCTAAAATATCGATCATTTTACTGACAATGCCGACGGTAGCCAAAGTAACAAAAAGTTGGCGTTGTTTTTCTATTCTTTTTTCTAGATTAGAATAGTCGGCCAGTGATCTTTTTAATTTATCTTCTAAGAGGCTGATTTTTTTTGCCGTAGCAATATTTTTTTTGTTTTTTGGATTAGGCATAAAAATTTATTAACCGGTAATAGTAGAAACAAGATTAGCCAAATAGTCAACCACCGGAATAACTTGATGGAAGCGGAAACGAGCCGGACCAACAATACCTAAAATACCACGATGGGGTCCGGCTTGATAGGTCTGGTAAATAAATCCACAGGTTTCCAAATGTTCCATACCCAAATCTTCTCCGATAAGAAGACGGATTACTCGATCTCCGTCCACACCGTCTTCGTCTTTAACCCCGGCTTTGGTGATAATATCGAACCAGAAAGCAGTATTGTCAATCAAAGAAAGGACTGTTTTGGTCACATCAATATTAAAAAACTCCGGTTCTTCCAAAAGATTTGAAGCCCCGTAACTGTAAATGGCGTCCTGGTCGGTGGTGGCGATGGCCATTGACCGAGTCCGAGTGGCCAGTTCTTTGGTGGTCTCTTTTAAGAGTTTCTCGAACTGGTTACGGTAATCCCAAACTTTTTCTTTGGCTTTTATTTCTTCTCCGGCAGACATGGATTTGGTGTCCATTAAGTTGCGGACATAATATTTTAACCCCATAGAAGTGGGGGTGCGACCGGATGAAAGATGGTCTTTTTTGAGAAAGCCCAGCTGAATTAAGATGCTCATTTCGTTTCTGATGGTGGCGGAAGAAATACCCAGAGAATATTTTTTCTCCAAAGTTTCAGAGCCAACCGGGCAAGCGGTTTCGATAAATTCTTCGGTAATGTGCTTGAGGATTTTTATTTGGCGTTGGGTTAAATCGGTCATATTAGCAATATAATAGAGGGAGTGCTAAAGACTGTCAAGAGGGAGTTTGACGAATGAGAATAAGAAGACTGATGAAAAGGGCCGTGAGTAGACCTAAATTCAGATAGGAAAATTGGTTAAATAATAGCAACAGGGGGAAAAAAACCAGGTAAAAGGAAATGAGGAGGCGGAATTTTATTTTTTTTATAAATAGGCGTAAAGTGAAAAAAACAGCCAGGAATAAGATGATGAAAAATAGGATCTGAGCTGACGGGGTGGGGGTGGTGACGTTAACCAGTATGACTAACGAAATCCAAGTGAGCAGAGAAAGAAACGCCGATAGACGGCGACGGGGAAATTTGAGTTTCATGTTTTATCCGGCAGTGATTTCTTAGCCACCGGGGCTTCTATTTTAATTTTATCGACCACTCGCAATAGTTTGTTGGTACGTGTCATGTTGACTTTGTTGTATTGGCGACTAAGACTGTCGAGACGGGAACCGATTTTGGTAAATTCTTGATTATATTTATCAAACTCTTGCTCGAAATTACGAATATGACCAATAATGCTTTGGACGTTTTCTTGATAGCGAAAATTGTCATAGGCTTGAAGCACCATGCGTAAAATGGCAGTGAAAGAAAAGGGGCCGGCGAAGATGACTTTTTGTTTCATGGCACTTTCCCAAACATCGGTCATCTTGTCGTAGATAAAGGAAAAAATCATTTCGTTGGGGATAAAAACGATAATAAAATCAACCGTTTTGTCTTCGGTATTGATGTAATGACGACCGGTGACTTGTTTTATCTTGGCTTGGACATCTTGCTTAAAGGCCCTTAGGTATCGGAGGCGAGAAACTTTATCCTTTGACTCGGCCATTTTTTGTAAGTTTTGATAAGGAAATTTGACGTCAACATTAATATGGACACCATCAGGGAGTAAAATAGCAAAATCAGGCCGGGTAGAAGATCCAGTTTGCTTTTTGTTGAACTTGTAGTTAACTCCCTTGACAAAACCGGCCATTTTTAAAAGATCTTCGGCTACCTTTTCGCCAAAGGCGCCACGAAGTTGGTTGTTGGACAAAACTCTTTTTAGGGCCTCGGTGGTGGCAGATAAGTCTCGAGTAATTTTTTGATGAGATTTTAGTTCGGTTTTAAGGCTTTCAAAACTACCAATTCTTTTTCGTTCGGCTTGTTCCAATTTATCAGAGTTGATTTTGAGTTCTTGAAGGACTTGCTTAACGGCGGCTTGGATGGTTTCTTTTTTGTGAGATAAATCAGCCGAGGCTTGACGGGATTGGGCATCAAGCTTTTGGTTGGCCATAGTAACCAGGGATTGATTGGCCTTGTTTAATATTTCGGGAAATTTTTGATTGAATCGAGAAAAAAAATCTTCGGTCAGTTTGTCCGGCTGAATTTGATTTTTTCTAAAGACAAAAAAGTAAAGACTGAGGGCGAAACTGAGACCGGCAAAAAGGCCTAAAAAAAGATATTGCAACATAATGGTTAATTTTACAACAAAATACTGAGATGGTGAACTATAATATGTTAATGGAGAGAGAACGATGTCAAAATGGACCGTTTGGGGATGTATTTGAGAGGTTTAGGAGGGGAGTCGCTATAGAAAACTTGGACCCTGGAGACAAGAGTCTGGTTAGTAAATTAATGAAAATGGTGATCCCTGGAATTGTACCCGAGCACACGGCTCGTTACCAGATGGCAGCTAGATTAGCAAAAGAAATCGGTATAAACAAAAGTTCGGTGATAGTGGATGCGGCTTGTGGCCGTGGTTATGGTTTGCCTATTTTGCAACAAACTGGAGCTAGAGTATTTGGAGTAGAATTGGGAAAAGAATATGCGGTAGCGACGAAAAATAATTATGTTGATCCTGATCCAAAAGCAGGGCAGATGGGGGTGGGGGTGGGGAATGTAATACAGATGCCGATAGGGACGGAAATAGCTGATATGGCGACTGCTTTTGAAATTTTAGAACATTTACCTAGAAAGCATCAGTCAGTTTTCCTGAGGGAAATTGATAGGATTTTGAAACCAAACGGAGTAGCCGTAATATCGTTTCCAGAAAGGTATTCATTTGGGGAAAAGGATGGTAAGTTGGCAAGGGCCGGTGTGGCCTCTAACCCTCATCATTTGTACGAACCGACAGTGGAAGAGGTTACACAGATGATAGCTGGAACTAGTTTGGGGATTGTCGACGAACTGGGTCAGCTCGTCGTCGACGAAAAAGAAGCTCTCCATGTTAAAAAGATAGCACGATATCTTCCGATTTGGCCGTTTTATGTGTGGGGAATAAAAAGAGAGGTAAAACCTCAAAAGATGGACTATACCAAACAAGAGACAAAAGGGCAAAACAAGCGAATAGCGTTAACGCATATATTTATTCTACAAAAAACGGTAAAGGCGGTGTAGTCGGTTAATTTTACACTAGTCAGTTACTTGACGACGGATACTTGAATGTAGGTGAATTAAAATTTCGTAAGGAATAGTCTCGGCCAGTCGGGCTATATTTTTTATTGAGTTTTTGTCGGTCGGGTTGGGACTGATAATTTCAACCGAGTCGAATATTTGGGGAATAGTGTTTTTAAAGTTAATACAAGTTAGATTCATGCAAATCCGGCCGGCGATGCGATAGAAACGGCGACGATACTTGACTACGCCGTGATTACTAAGACGGCGATCAGACCGATGTTGGTGGTGGTTTTAACGGTAAATGTGCGGTTATAGCTAATGGTGTCACCGGATTGAACCAATCGGCGATTGTTGATAACGGTGGAGGTCTTCGTGATCACGACACTTATACCCTAAGTGATTAAAGTCGAGATTAAGAATCTTTTGATAAACCTGTTTTATAAGCAATCGGAGATTATTTATATCCTCCGGTTTGAAGTTAACTTCTTTTTGAATAAACTTTCCTTGTTTATTTTTTTGGATAAAATCAATCAGTCCGGAAGTGACATGAAAGGGAAAATTGGGATCGTTATCAGCTAAAATTTTATAAAAAACCAATTGACGATAATAGTCACTGTCAGGACCAACGCTTTTATTGTCCGGCTGACCGGTTTTGTAATCAATCACATGGGCATGAGGTAGATTATTGGTAGAACCGGAGATCGGTTGGATTCGATCAATTTTACCGGTGATAGGAATGCCATCAATAAAGATTTTACTTTGGGTAAAGTCATACTCAGAAAGACAGTCGGAAGAAAAAGTTTTTTTGTAATGGTGATAATAATCGGGTAAATTGGCCAGGGCGATCGTTAGAACATCTTGATGGTCGGCAGGAGATAGATTTTCTTTTTTTAGAGCCGATTTAAAAACTCGGATAAATTCTTTCAAAGAAATCAGCTGTGATTGGCTTTTTAGCTGATCGTATAGATATTTGAGGGCGAAGTGGACGGCGGTACCAAAAGAAAGATTTTTGTTTTTAACCGCCGGAATGCGAAGAATGGTTTTGTAGTAGAAACAAAAAGGACAGGTAAGATAGGAATTTATATGACTGATATTGAGGCGATAATGATGGGCCAGATAATCCTTTAGATAAAGTTTGGCGGCCTGACGGTGAAATATCTGATTTTTTGTCGAAGAAAACCTGACGGTAAGGGCGGAGGTTTTTAAGTCCCGGGGTGTTTTGACCGATTCGATTAAGTCAGGTTTGATTTCCGACAAGAAAATCGAGGGTAGTTGGGGGCGGCCATTTTCTTTTGTCTTGGAATAAGACAGATGGATTTGTCTTTTGGCCCGGGTCAGAGCCACATAGAAAAGACGGCGTTCTTCTTCATTGGTGTCAGTCACTGAAGACATGGTCTCTGTTTCGATAATACCCGAAGGTAGTTTGAGAGAGGAGTAAGTACGGTTGTTTCCCCATTTTTTGTCAACTGACTGAAAAATAAAAACATGGTCAAATTCCAAGCCTTTGGCTTTGTGGACAGTCATAAGATTTATAGCCTCAATATTTTGGTTAAAATTATCCTTTTGGATGGAAATATTGTTTTGACGCAAAAGATCCAGACGATCAAGAATTTGAGAGAGCGAATGACCTTGATCAAATTGTCGATGAAGGAAGTTGTAGAACTGATCCAACTCCCCGATGGCCACAATATCATTTTTTTTGAGTAGATAAGGAAGGTAGTTGAAACGGCGAATAACGGAATTGAAACTTTTGTCAAAAGGTAAATTGGTTAAGTCTCGATGACAGTCGGTTAGGTTTTTTAAAAAATTTTTGAGTTTTTGGGTAGTATCTTTTTTCAGTTTTAGGGGTGGTGTTTGGATGAGGTCAAAAAGGGGTAGACGATGGCGATATGAGTAACGGGATAGTTTGAGTAAATCAAAAGAGTCAATCTTGGTGAAGGGGGAAATTAGCAAATCAAAAAGAAGTCGGTCTTGAGAGGGATCAGCCAGAAACTTTAATAGTTTGGTTAATTGTTGAATGTGGACTTGGTCAAGGATGCTATTGCCGGAGGAAATTTGATAAGGAATGGCCAGATTGTCTAAAAGGGGCAAAAGGCTGAGAGGATCTTTATTGGTTCGATAGAGTAGAGCAATTTGACGGGGATCGACCCCTGAAGTAATCAGTTTTTTGATTTTTTGAGCGATAAAATAATTTTCCTCTAAAACGGATTCGGCCACAAAAAGATTGATGGGGTCAGGATCATAGCTTTTTTGAGAAACAAGAGTTTTGTCGATACCTTTTAGTATGTGGCCCAATCGATTTTTATTGTGGGCAATAAGAGAAAGACCGGAGTCGAGAATAAGCTGATGGGAACGATAGTTGTTTTTTAGGGCAATCAGTTGAGGTTGATAGGTTTTTTGAAAATTGAGTAGATTTTCGATGGCGGCGCCTTGGAATCGAAAAATGGATTGATCGTCATCACCAACCACAAAAAGATTAGGAGAAGAGTGATATGAGGTCAGGTATTGAAGAATTTTGTCTTGGGCCGAGTTGGTATCCTGGTATTCATCGACTAGAACATATAAGAACCTCTCTTGGTATTCCAACAAGAGGTTGGGGTCTTGAGAAAAAGCCTTGATGACGAATAAAATCATGTCTTCAAAGTCGTACTTGGCAAGTTTCCTGAGAAGGCGTTGATAAGATTGGTAAATTTTTTGTAAGGCTTGTTGACGGTCGATTTGTTTTTGTAAATCCTCGATGATTTTTAATATGGCATTTTTAAAATTAATGGCCGGATTTTTGGCCCGACCAATGTCAAAAGTTCCGGACGAAAATAAGTTGAGTTGGGTCTGGAAAAGGGTTTTGAGAGATAGAGGGGAGACCTTGACCAGCTGTCTGACAAGGTCTTCGACCTGAGAAGATAATTGCTTATTAAGACGGAGAGATTTTAATTGTTGATAGAGAGGTAGGGATTTTTTTAAAAACTGTTTCTGACCATTGATGAGTTTCTTCAGCTTTAGGGGGGTGACATTTTCCCGTTTGAGGCTTTGAATGGAGGAAATGATTTGTTTTTGGTAGAAGAGGGGCTCGCCAAAGGGCCGAATGAGGCAGTCAGCCGGCATTTTTTGGAGTAATTTCTGAATGATTTCCAATCGATCGAGTTCATCCAATGATTCTCGACTGCGAGCAGAAATGAATTGGTCGGGGTGGGTTAGAATGATTTCGTTGCAAAAAGAGTGAAAAGTATGGATTTTTACTTGGTAGGCCGGAGGGCCAATAATGGATAAAAGGCGTTGACGCATGTTGAGAGCGGCGTTTTCGGTAAAGGTTAGGCAGAGAATGTTTTGAGGTGGGGTTTGGGTGTTTTTTAGAATATTGGCGATACGAAGAGCAATGGTTTGGGTCTTGCCGGTACCGGCCCCGGCGATAACCATAACGGGACCCTCAATGGTATCAACGGCTTGACGCTGCTGGGGATTAAGACGATCGTATTCTTTTTTAAAGTTGGAAGAAGTCACTAGTTTATTTTAACAGGGAAGTTATTCTTTCCGTTGAAAATGACCGCAATGAGGGGTTTCGTGATACAATATTTTTTATTATAGGTTTCAAATTATGACCATCGAGAGAGAAAATGATATAAGTCCCTCCTGCGATTCAGGAATAAGGGTTCGTGAGGTGGCTTTAGGACGATTAGACGCCGGAGAAGAGATTAAAAGAATTTTTGCATCAAAAGACACGATAGCAGCAATGAGAGACCAGCGAAAAATTTTTGTTCCTCATGAATTTATGGTTTCTCTAAGAGAGAAAATGGACGATGAAGAAGAAGGGGGAAAGGCTTTTGAAAAGTTGTTGTGGATATCGGTAAAAAGTATACGAGGGGCGGTTGAAAGGTTTCGAGGATTGGGAATTGAAGATGAAGACTTGGTAACAGAAGCATTTTATAGTGCGGGCGTGGCCATTCTTAACTGGGAACCCGAGGAGAGTAAAGGACGGAATAAATACCTGAGTGGACAAGTTTTTAGACATGTAAGTTCGAGATTGAGACGGATGGTGACGGGAAAATATCATATCGCGGTGACGAATGTTGATGTTGTCAGGAGATATTTTATGGCTCTTGATACTTGGGAAGAGGAAAATGGGAGGCCAGCAACCACTGGGGATTTGGAAGAAATAAGGGAGATTATAAGGGAACTAAACTTGACTGATAAATATGCTGACCTGGTGACACAAATACATCGTGGTCATTTTAATATAGAAGTAGACTCTCGAAATGAAAGTGGTTTCGATGGAAATCCCGAAAAGATTGTCTTGTCCAAATTGGTAAAAAAGGAGATATTGGTCCTTTTAGCAAGGAAGCTTGAATCAAGAGAAATGGAAGTAATGGAATTGTGTTTTGGACTAAGAGACGGAAAGGCTTGGAATAACGAGGAGGTGGGAACGAGACTAGGGGTGGGCAGAGAAAGAATTAGACAAATAAGAGCGGAGGTTCAAAGTAAATTACAAAGACCATCTGTAAAAGGACAACTGAGAGATTGTTTGGCTCAGTTGATTTGTTCTCGCAATAGTTGGTGAACCAGTTGGGGATTGGCGGAGCCACCGGAAGCGCGCATGACTTGGCCGATTAAAAAACCGATGGTGTTGGAATTTTTTTTGTAGTCCTCTACCGCCTTAGGGTTACCGGCAATAACTTTCTTGATGATTTTTTCTAGCTTGGTAGTGTCGGAAAGTTGGAATTGACCTTTTTTCTTAATTAATTTGATAACATTTTGGCCGGTTTTGGCACTTTGGTAGATGTTTTCTTTAGCAGTGGTCCAAGAAATCTGATCAGATAAAACCGCCTTGACGGCTAGAACCAGATTGGCAGGGGTAATTTTTAGTGATTTTTGAGGAAAATCATTTTTGCATTTTCTGACAGGTCCGTTGATTAGGTTGGCGACACCTTTTATAAAATCCAAACCGGAACTATCTTTTATGGTGCGACCAAAAAGATCGGCCAAAGTCTGATCTTGGGCCAGCAAATTAGCATCATAATCCGACAACTTGAGGGCTTTCCATTTTTTAATTTTGGCATCGGCCAGTTCGGGGATGGTTTTCTTTATTTTGTCGATTTGTTTTTGGGTGTAAGTGATGGGCGGGATATCGGGTTCGGGAAAATAGCGATAATCAGATGAGCCTTCTTTGTGTCGCTGAAGGAAAGTAACTTTTTTATCGGCGTCCCAACCATGGGTGGTTTTATTAACGTCATCTTTAATTTGACCGGTTTTTCGGAAGGCTTTAAGTTGACGGCTGATTTCGTAATCAATGGCATTTTGAACCCCAGTAAGGGAGGCAACATTTTTTATCTCGACCAGAGGGGTGTAGTAGGTCTTGCCATCTTTTTGGATTTTTAAATTAACGGTAGGTTCACAACGCATGGAGCCTTTTTCGATATCGGCGTCGGAGATGCCCAGATAACGAACCAGTTGCTGAATTTTATTAAGATATTTTTTGGCTTCAATGGCGGAAATGAGATCGGGTTCGGAAACAATTTCTACCAAAGGAACGCCGGAACGATTGAAATCAATTAGGACATAGCCGCCTTGATGAATTGACTTGGCGGTATCTTCTTCCATGTGGACCCGATTGATACGGATGGTTCTATCCCCTACTTTGATATGTCCACCGATAGACAATGGTTGCTGGTATTGACTGATTTGATAGCCTTTGGGTAAATCAGGGTAAAAATAATTTTTACGCTCAAAAAAAGAATGGCGGTTAATGCGACCGTTGAGAGCCAAACCGAGCTTGACACAATAATCCAGGGCGGTTTGATTGGGAACCGGCAGAGCGCCGGGTAGAGCCAAGCAAACAGGACAGGTGTGAGTGTTGGGGTCAATGTGGAAATGCTGGGCAGAACAAGCACAAAACATCTTGGATTTGGTTTTTAGCTCCAAATGGACTTCGAGACCGATGATGGGAGTGGTTTTCATAAACTTGGACTTTTTAGATGATAATCGGTCAACTGTTGAAACTGATGGCCGAGGGAGAAAAGTTTGGTTTCTTCAAAATAATTACCAATAAGTTGGAAACCAACCGGGAGTTTTTTGTCAGTGAAGCCACAAGGCAGAGCCAGAGAGGGTAAGCCGGCCACGTTGACGGGACAGGTGTAGACATCGGCCATATACATTTTCAAAGGGTCGTTAACTTTTTCGCCTATAGGCCAGGCCGGAGTGGGTGAAACCGGAGCCAGAATAACATCGACCTTGGTAAGGGCGGTGGCGAATTCGTTTTTGATCAGAGTGCGAACTTTAGCGGCTTTGGTGTAGTAAGCATCATAATAACCGGCCGATAAAGCGTAGGTGCCAATGATAATCCGGCGCTTTAATTCGCTTTCCATGTATTTTCCCCGGGTTTCCATGTAATGACTCAAGAGATTCTTGGTGTCTTTTTTGGAAGAACCAAAACGAATACCATCATATCGAGCCATATTGGCGGAAATTTCACTGGGGACTAGGACATAATAAACGGCAAGACTTAAGTCGGTACTGGGGAGAGAAATATTAATTAAGCTGGCGCCTTGTTTTTTTAAAGTGGCGGCGGCTTGAAGGACTAGTTTTTTGACTTGAGAATCAATGCCGGTGGACAAATATTCGCGGGGCAAACCAATTTTTAGACTTTTAAGTTTTGTCTGATCAAGCAGATGAGGATAATCGGGGACAGGAGTGGTGGAAGTAGTAGCATCATGAGAGTCGGCGCCGGCGGTGACTTGAGTAAGAAGGGCCAGATCGTTGACATGGCGGGCAAAAGCACCGGGGCAATCAAAAGAAGAAGCCATGGCAGTAATACCATAACGAGAATTACGACCGTAAGTGGGCTTGATGCCGGAAAGGCCACAAAAAGAAGCCGGTTGACGAATGGAGCCACCGGTGTCGGTACCTAGAGCAAAAGTGCAGAGATTGGCACTTAGGGCGGCGGCGGAACCGCCGGAAGAGCCACCGGGAACTATGTTTAAATTCCAAGGATTTTTGGTGGTAAAAAATCCAGAATTTTCAGTGGAAACACCAAAAGCAAAGGCATCGGTGTTAGTTTTACCAATCAGGACGGCATCCTGATCAATCAGTCGTCGGTAAACGGTGGAGGAATAAGGGGGGATATAATTTTTTAATACTTGAGAAGCGGCGGTGGTTTTGATGCCTTTAGTCAGATAAATGTCTTTAACGGCCATGACGGCGCCGGCCAGTCGGCCCAGTTTTTTACCCTGTTTTATTTTTTGATCCAGTTTTTTGGCGGTAGCCAGAGCGACTGAATCAGTGACGGTAATAAAGGCCTTAATTTTGGGGTCGATTTTTTTAATCCGGGACAGATAAGCATTAACCAACTCAACGGCAGAAAATTTTTTTTGACGGAGGGATTGACGAATCTGGCTGATAGTTAAATTATTTAAATCCATTATTTTGAAATGGGACTTTTAACTCGAAAATAACCGTCTTGGGTATCGGGGGCAGTGGCTAGAACTTGATCGGATGATAAGGATGGGGCCACAATATCTTGTCTGACAACATTGGCGGTGTCGATAATTTGAAAGGAGGGCTTGATGTTTTTGGTGTTGGCTTTTTTTAGAATTTTAAAATAGTCAATGACAGAGGAAAGTTGTTTTAAAAAAACTTTTTCTTCCGATGGGGTCAGTTTAATTCGAGCCAAACGGGCGGTGTGGCGGAGGCTTTTGAGATTAAGAGAAGACATGGACTATTTTATCATCTGGAGAATGGCAGTTTAGTTTTGAGGCGGAGGAGGCACCAACGGCATTTATCAACCAAATTATAGAGACGATAGAGGTTGGGATCGAGAACCAGGTCATAAGTGCCAACGAAACGAACCAGTTGGCCGCCAAAACCAAGCTTGAAACGATGAAAGCCGAAGGCCGAATCTTTTGGTTTGGCCTCGGGGCCCAGGGAACCCCACATATCAAAAGTTTTACAACCGATACTTTTGGCAAATTTGATCGACTCCCACATGAGAAGTGTAGGGGCCATAACTTGACGATTGACGGGAGCAGAACCACCATAAGGATAAAAAGCCCTGTCGCCACAAATAAAAAGCATAAAGGCCGAAAGGGTGTGGTTTTGATAGGAGGCCAGCATTAAGCGGGGGATATCGGTTTTTTTTAGTAAGCGCCATTGATCTTGGTGATATTGACGGTCATGTAAATAAAAACCCTGGCGAACGGTAGTGTCAAAAATCAGGTCGAGGTATTTTTGAAAAGCAGTCGGAGTATTTTGGTGAGAAATTTTGACACCGTAGCGATTGGCCACCCTGGTGTTGTAGCGAGTTTTGGGTCGCATGGCGGCTAAAAGTTGATCTTCTGATTGGGTCAAGTCGATGATGTAAGAGTGGGGGTAAAAAGCTACCTTGGGAGAGAGGTACAGATCTTTAAAATGGGGCAAGGAATTAATAATGGAAACTTGGCCCGAAGAAGAAAATTTCTTATGGATGACATCCGGTTCAAATTTAACAAAAATAGCATTTTGTTGTTTGGCCAGTTTTTTGACAGCAGACAGCATGGCGGCATTAATGCGGGGACCACGAAGAACAGTACCAATGGTATAGGAGGTTTTGGGAAGACGATGGAAAGAGACAGTATAAGCCGAAACTATTTTATCTTTATCAAAAACACCCAGACGAAAAACTTGGTGTCCCTGATTAGCCTGAAAATCACCCCATTGCCAGGTTTGAACCGGATGACGAATAATTTTGTTGTATGATTTTTTTTCTTTGGAATAGAGAAGTCGGGTAATCATGGGTTAAGTTAGTATATATCAGGGTCGTAGATTAAGTCAGAGTCGGAGGAGGAGTGGGAACGGTTCCAGTCGTTACGAGGTCGACCCCAGCCGTTGCGGGGTGAACGATAGTCACGGACAATACTGATGGGCTGCTCAAACTCGGTCAGGCTATTGGGGATGTCAGACAAGAAACGGCTGGGTTCACCCATGGAAGATTTGCCAAAATACAAGCGATTGGAGGCATAGCTGATATAAAGGTGGTCTTTGGCTCGAGTAATACCAACATAACAAAGACGGCGCTCTTCTTCGACCTGATCCGGGTCAAGCAGGCAATTGGAGTGAGGCAGAATCCCCTCCTCAAAACCGACCAAAAAGACTACTTCAAATTCCAACCCCTTGGAACCATGCAGGGTCATCAGACGAACTCCGGATTTAGAATCTTTTTTCTTGTTTTTTTCTTGGAGAGAATATTCCTGTTGGACCAGGGCCACATTTTCCAAAAAATCCATAAGGTTGGGAAAAGTAGTGGCGACTGATTTTAGTTCCTTAATGTTTTCAACACGACGCTGATCGTCGGCATCCTGTGATTTGAATTTTTCCAGGTAACCGGAATGAACTACCAAAGACTCCAAAATCTGGAGAGAGGTTAATTGAGACAAGTCCATACTCTGAAGCTGGGTATCAAAACGACGGAGGCGACGAACTCCTAAAGTTTTTTTGATGCGATTGAATGATACTTGATCGTCGGGATCGATGGCAAAACGAAGCATGGACAAGATGTCTTTGATTTCGGCTCTTTCATAAAACCTGGTACCACCCAGAAGAACATAGGGAATGGAGTGGCGCAAAAAAGACTCTTCTAGGGTGCGTGATTGGGCGTTCATGCGGTAAAGAACGGCCATATTTTTTAGCGGAATGTGAAGATTGTGATGAATAAAATCAATCTTCTCGGCGATAAAATCAGCCTCGGCAATTTCGGATTCGGCTTGATAGATTTTAATTTTGTCGGGAGACTTTTTGATAGTAAAAAGTTTTAAAATGGGATGGCCGGAGTTTTTGCTAATAACGGCATTGGCGGCGTTTAGAATGATTTGAGTAGAACGATAATTTTGCTCCAGATTAATGACGGTGGTATTTTTGAAATCAGCGGTAAAACTTTTTAGATTAGTGAAATCGGCCCCCCGCCAACCATAAATGGCTTGAGAAGCATCGCCGACAGCGGTGATTTGACGATCTTGTTGGGCCAAGAGCTTGGTCAACATATATTGAATTTTGTTGGTATCTTGATACTCGTCAACCAAAACGAAAGGGTATTTATTTTGATATTTTTTTAAAATTTTTGGGTGTTTTTGAAAAAGCTCCAAGGTTTTGAACAAAAGATCAGAAAAGTCTAAAGCATGAAATTCATCAAGTTTCTGCTGGTAAATTTTATATATCTTGGCGGCCTGACTTTTCCAAAAACCGGTATTGTCAAGATAGGGGTCTGTCGGGGTTTGAAAATTATTTTTGGCGTCATTAATAAAATAGAGAAGCGGTTTGGGTTTGAATTCTTGACGACCAAGACCAACATCGAACAAGATGGTTTTGATGAGGGACTCCTGATCACCACTGTCGTAAATAACAAAATTGGGAGGGATGCCAATATGGTGACCGTCGATACGAAGTAGGCGGCAACAAAAAGAATGAAAGGTACCAGCAAAGAGTTGCTGGTTTTGCTTCATGGCAGGTGAAAGTCGCATCATCCTTTGTTTCATTTCGTTGGCGGCTTTGTTGGTAAAGGTGAGAAGCAGAATTTGGCTGGGGGTGGCTAGACCTTGTTTGACAAAATAGGCGGCTCGATGAGTCAGGACTCGGGTTTTGCCGGAGCCGGCACCGGCTAAAACCAATAGAGGTGAGCCTCGATGAGTGACGGCTTTTTTCTGGGCCGGATTGAGACCGGATAAAATGTCTGGCATATCTACCGTGGGACTTTGTATATTTTGGTTTGGCCGAATTGGGCCACAATGGGGAAATTAAGTTTGACAAAATTGTCCTGATTAAGGTCGGGGTATTTTTCCACTTCTTTGTCACCGACAAAAATATAGGCAACGGCATATTTCTGCAATAAACGGCGAACCTGATCGGGATCGTTACTTTGATAAATTTGGGCCACGTCGGCCTGACGGGCGGCAGGTTGATCGTAACCACCTCGCCATAACCACTCATGAACAATCCAGCCAACGACGGTGGGTAAACCGGTAGCGGAGGAAACTTGATTATAAGTGGTATAACTGTCCCCCACCGCTTCCAGCATGACCGGCTGGCCGGGAATATTTTGATTAATCCATTCAATGGCGGCCAGATTATCGGGATAAGAGGACTGGAGGAAATCAAGACCCCAGAGACCTTGGTATTGCTTGAGACCATAGTAAGATTTAACGGCAAAGTAGGGATAAATAAGATGGGCGGCAAAAACTAAAAGAAAGATGAATTTATAAATAAACTTGAAGGGTGAACGAAGCAAACCGGTCAACCGGACCAAAACATAACCGGCCGACAGGGAGTACATAATAAAGGCCTGATAGACTAATTTAAACATAGTATTGCTACGACGGTGCTGGTAGATATAAATGTCTTTTAGATAGGCGACTTCAGGGAAGATGATCAGTAGAGTGGCGGTAACGACTAGGGCTAGGACAAAAATATCAGAAAGGTTGATTTTTGATTTTTTGAGGCGGATAAAAATATAGATGATGGGAAGATTGATGAGCCAAAAACCACCATGCAGAATAAATAATTGATAAAGAGGAGAACGGGCATCGGAAAGACGCAAACCCTCGGTCATGGGTTGGAAATTGAGAGAAAAGGGCAAGGTGAAAAGATACCAAAAAAGAATAACCAGCAGACCATTGACTAGAGTTTTGACCAAGGCAATTGTTGGTCGGTGTCGTTTTAGATTGATAAATAAGGTGGAAAGACCGAAAAAGAGACCGTAGACAGCGAAATCCCAGGCGTTGGTCATAAAAGCGATAGATAAAATAAGAGCGGAGGGAAGGAACAATCTCCAAGTGATAAGAGAGTTGGAGGCCATCAAAAAGGAGGCGAAAAGAAAGGCAACGAAGCAAAGAACCAGGGGAATATCGTTCATGTGGCCATGAAGATCGGCTACTACAAAACTGTAAAGGGGAAATTCGTGGATGGTCTTGTCTTCGGTAACCGGATCGGCGCCGATGAATCTGGTGGCGTCAGGGTACCAATAGGATTGTGAGGCTTCCCTGATGGCGGTGGGGGTGAGAAGGAGGCGATCGTTATTTTTGATATTAATTTTGGCGATTTTATAAACAGCGTGAAGATTACCGCCAAAAGTCAGTAAAAGGGCGGAAAGAAGGGCCGGTAAAATAATCTGACGAAAATTTATTTTTTTGATGTAAGAAAAAATCAGATTAGAGGTCAGGCTGAAACCACTGACAAAGGTGAGGGCGCAAACAGTGGCAATGGAAAGATTGTAAGTAATAGTAGAAGGTATTTGAGAGACTTTGGTGATTAAAGTAAAGATGAGATGGCCAAAATAATAATAATTGATGGGTTGGCCGGCAAACCACATATCGGCGGGTGGCATGAAACGAGTTCTCAGAACTGAGTTGACAAAACCCCAGTCCATAAATTTTTCCAGACCTTCAATGTTGGGAGCAAAACCACGAACATAAGACCAGAGGGCAAGAATGAGCAGAAAGATTAATTCCTCGGCAATGAAGGTTGGGTAGTTTTTTTGGATAGTTTTTTTGAAAGTAAGAAAGTTTTTACCACGAGAGAGATAGTAAAAATTAGCTAAAATGACAAACAAAATGACGGCGAAAATTGATGGATTGGTAAAGGGTAAAAACTTATAAACACTTAAGACAAAAATTATATACGTAAGTAAGGCCAGAGAGACTATTTTGGAAAAAATGTAACCTTTGTCCCAAAACTTTTTAAAAACAAGAAAAACGAGGGGCCAGGAAAGACAGCCCAAAGAGAAGAGTGTCAGCCACCAAAAGGCAATATGTTTCAGATCGGTAAACATTTGAGTATGCCTTGTATTATATCAATGAGGAATTGTGGTGAATTCAATTGGTGAGTAAATAGCCAAATAAGATAACCGATAGGCATGGCACCAAGGACATCAATGGGATAATGAAAACCGGAGATGACTCTGAAGACGATAAGTGGAACAGTAAAGAGGAGGTAGGCTATGGGAGAAAAGGCGGAATATTGGATAATAAACAGATAAAAGAAAACAGTTTTGATAGTGTGCCCAGAAGGAAAGGAGCCATTGGAGTACCATGTCTTAATAAGACCCTTGGGGGTGAGGTGTTTTTTTTGGTAAAAAGGACGGAGCCAAAGACGTTTAGTTTTAAGATATTTTTCGACTAGTTCACTTAGGATAGAAGCGATAAGGAGTTGAAAAAATATATTTGGTTTAAATTTGATAAGCAGAAAGGAGATAATAATGAAAAGTATCCAGATTAGATAGTTGCTAATAACTAAAACAGAGTGACCAAGGGGAAAAGAAGAAAGTGAAGAAAAAAAGTCGCGGCGGGGTTGCCAAAAAAGGATTTTATTTCTGATCATTTAGATAAAATTTAAATAATTGACCCCAGTCTGATTGAAAATATGTTCGAAGGCGGGGTTGGCCGACGAAATTGTACCAGTAAGTATCATGATAAAGGTTAGAGGCGGTATAAGACCAGGGGGTAATAAAAGAATGAAGGAGTAAATTTTCCAACCATTGGGGAAAACAGCCATAAATTAATTTTTGACCTCGAGAAGCAAGGGTGTCAACCTTGAACCCAACTTTTAGATTAGGTAATTTTTTGAGACCGACAATTTTGGGGTTGATATCACCCAAAGCCAGTTTGTCACTAAGAGTGAGATATTTGATGGTTCGGGGATTGAAACCAATGATTTTGGCGGCAGTGGCATCGAGAGCGACTTGGTCGTGACTGGCCAAAATCAAATTAGCAGGTTTCCATTTCATGGCTCGGGGGCCGGGACCAAAACCGACGACAGAACCGTCCATGCTGGCAATTATGTTGGGGTGGAGTTCCTTTTGAATGGCCAGAAGATCAACAATAGCTTGATGAATATAACGGTGGCAGTAATGGCGCTTAGTATTTAACATGCCAAAATAATTTTTGATGGAGCCGGTGGTGGTGGTAAAAACATGAGACTTGAGAGTACAAAGAGTAATTAAGGGTTTACCCATAATTATTTCAGGGAGCAAGATACCATCCGGAAAAATTTTGTCTAAAACCAGCATCTTGGCTTTGGGTTGGTATTTGACGTATTTTTCTTCAGTAAGATAGTGAATTTTGACGCGGTATTTTTTGGCCACTTTGTCCCAAGCATGATTTTGAGCCCCTTGTTTAACTTTGGTGACAACAGTTTTATTTTCAACGGGAATAATGTTTTTGGGACTAACACCAGAATCAATCAACCAGCGGAGGATGGCCTCAAAATGCCAAGGAGGGGTAGAGACCGCCGGGTAAAATTTGGTCCAGGAAAGGTTAAGCTTAATGATGGAAGGAGTGTCTCGAGGTCTGGGGAAATTTTTTAACAGACGGGCATAGTCTCTGAAGATGGTTTTGGAGGAGGTTTTTTCGATGAAAACGGCACTGGACATGAGATGATAATAGCATGAGGAGGGTGAAATTAAGGAGAGTTGCCAACCAGGAATAACTGGTACCCTGTCAAATGTTTTTCCGGATGATTCCAGTCCAGTTGGGTAAATTCTAATGAGGGATTTTTGTCTAAAAAATTTAGACCATTTTGATCTGTCAAAAATAAAAACGGTTTGGCGACGGAAAGAAATTCAGGTGAAGAATGAATGAATTGCGGATCAATTTTTCCTTTTGAGTGGAAATAAATCTGTGGCAGCAAGTGTTTAGGGATATGGGCATACACAGGATAATTGTAAGAATGCTGAGAATAATATTTATAGAAGAAATATTCTGGTTTGAGAATTTCTTTATTTTGAAGGATGTTCTGAGTAAGGAATGAAAAAATGTTAAGACCAAAAAGTAGGAGAATGATTAGGACGTAAGGCAATTTGGCTTTTTTAGATGACTTGAACAACAAATTAATCCCCAGAACTACAAAGATTATAGATAGGGGGAAAAGGTGGATTAGTCTTTGAGGAGCAGGTGGAGCTTCTGTTAACAACCCTCCGGTAAGACTGGTGCAACAAAATATGGCCAGGAGCTCTAAATGTCCTTTCTTTTTCCATTTAAATAAGGCATAAAAAAAACCAAGCAGAAAAAACGAAAAGACGAGGAGGTTGGGAAAGAGGGGTAGATTGACATAGTGCATCCCAGACCCGTTCATGCTTCCGGCGTGAAACCCTTTAAAAAAATGAGTGATTTGGTTGACAATGATTTCTCTGGTGGTGATGGCAGTGTCGGTTGATAGACTGAGGGCGGAGGAGCGACCGGTTAAAAAATTGTATTGTGTCAGGGAATGATAAAAGAATGGTCCGATGGCTGGGACAAAACCCAGAAGAAAGGAGAGACTGTTTTTTACAAGTATTTTCTTCTGGCTTCGGTACCAATAAAACAAAAAGGTGAGAGACAGGATCGGAATGAGGACGGACGACAAATAGAAATACATACTTAAACCGGCGGTAATGCCGGCGAAAATAAATATGGTGTTTTTGGGGGGAATTTTTGTTTTTCTGGTAAAGGTGAGGAGGAAAAAAGTAAGTAGCAAGAAAAATGTGGACTGGATGTTTTGATAACCAGTGAGGCTGAAGTGGATGGAGATAGGAAAAGTGGAGTATAGAAGAACGGTGGCAATGGCTGTTTTGTGGCTAAAGTAGGCTTTGGTAATTAAGTAGAGCAAGACGGCTATGCCAAAATCAGTGACAAGGGAAAAAAACTTAAGAGAGGGAAGGCTGGGGCCGAGAAAATAAATAACTGCTCCTTGAAGAAAATACCAAAGAGAAGGAAAACGACTGATGGGCCCCCCTTCTGATCCCAAGAGATTCCAGTTTTTATTAGGAATCCCTTTCTTAAACATCTCGAGGGCGTTTCGGGAAATGATGGCTTCGTCGCCATGAAAACGGATTATTTGAGGATTTAACGGTAACAGGAGGCGGAATGCATAAATCAAAAGGAGAAGTGATAATAATCGAATAGTTGGCTTCATTTTGTTTGTTTTTGAAAAATCATGACTTGAGGGTGATCGTAAACAGTAAAGGATTCGTCGGCGGATTGATCATTTATGGTTATGCCGAGGAAATTAGGATATGAGGCAAACTCGGCCACTTTTCGATAATTAAGCTGACCGGAAAATAAATCTTGATAATACTGAGTTGTTTGGGTGTAACAATGACCAGGAGGCAGGTCAGCACAGTTGGTTAACCGAGAAAGAGGGGTATAAAGGCGATTGCTAGCAATGATAAGATAGTCGGATTCCTCTAGTTGTTGGTTTATTTTCTGCCACTTTTGGTCTGTGTCCGGATCATAAAGGGGCAAATCAATATATTGGTATGAATGGTAACCGAGAGGAAGTCCGTCATCCCAGTGTTCTCGAGCAATAGTACTACCGGCGGGGACATTTTGAATTATCCAGTCAGTGGCTTGGACTCTGGTATTGGGTTTGGCATAAATGGAAAGAAAGGCCAAAAGGTAGAACAGGTGGGGTAAAAGAAAAATGAGAGAAAGTTTTTTTAGTTTTTGGGCAGCAAAAGAAGCCAAAATGGCAAACACGGGGTAGAGAGGAAGATAGTAGCGCATGAATTTGACGGCAAAGCGACCCACGACAAAAAAATAAAAAAGGCAAAAAAGGAAAACGATCAAATGAGGAAGATGAATATGCTTAGGTTTTTTGATAAAAATAAAAAGACCCAGTAAAACTAAGAGGGAAAAAGCGGGACCGAGGCCCCATAAAAAAATGTTTTTAAGGGGATAGAGATAAGCAAGAGTGTTGACATATTGAAGAGTATAAGGAAAAACAAAAGCATTACCGGTCATGGCTCTTTGTTGGTTGATTTGTGTCCAAAAAGTGGGAAAGTCTAAAAAGGCAAATGGTTGAAAAATAAAAGAAAAAAGCAGGGTGAAGAAAAGAATTAAAAAGGAATTAATAAAAATGGTTTTGATTTTTTTTAGACTGAAAAGAGAAATGACTAGAGGCAAAACAAGAAACAGAGCAGAAACTTTGGTGCTTAGGGCGGCGGCCATACCCAAACTAACCAAAATGATATTTTGAGGCCGGGGTTTTTTGGCAAAAATAATAAGACGCCAAAGAGTAAAAAATATAAATAAGTTAAGCAAAGTATCGACAGCATAGAAGTGAGACAATTGGACGGGGAACACTAGGGTGGCATAAAAAACAGAGGCGATAAGGGACTGACGGCGGTTTTGAGTAAGGGTAAAAGTTATTTTGAAAATTAAAAAGATTAACAAAGAGTCGGCCAAAGCCGAGATAAAACGACCAAAAAGGTTTATGTGATCATAGGTGGCAATTGAATGAATGAGAGGAGACAGGAGAGTGGCGGTGCCCTTAAGAAGATAGAGGGGCAAAGATCCGTAGGCAAAAAATTTGGGATTAAGACTGGTGAGAGTAATTTTCTGGACGGTCATAATAATCATGCGTTCGTCAGGATGAAGATGGTGACCTGAATCCCAGTTAAGCCCATAAATACGGAAGACAAAGGCCAGGAGGATAATAAGAAATAGTGTGAATTTATTTTTGAGGTGTTTCACGAAGTTAAAATATTTTGATAGTCAGAAGAATCTAAAGGAGTAGTTTTTTTATAAATCCTAATGACAGGATTGTCAAAGACTGACCAAGTTTCCTCGGCGGATTCAGAGTCTAAAATTAAACTATTAGATAGGGAAAATTGTTTGATTAGAGTGAAACCGAGATTACCGGAGAAAAGAGCTTGATAATAGCGATGACTAACGGGGAAATCATCACCTTTTTGATTCTTAAAAACACGACGAGAAGGAATGAGGATGTACTCGCTTTGGTAAAGTTGGTGGGCTAGATTGTCGGCGGCTTGGGGTTGACTGTCGAGAGTGAAAAAATCAAAATTTTCTACTTGATAAGGGTTTTGGGTGCTGAGAGGGATATTAAGGATATTACCGGCCTCAGAAAGAATATGGCTGTGAGGAGGAAAGTTTTGGTCAATCCAGTTTGAGGCCGTCAGTCTGACATCGGAGCGGAAATAAATACTTAAAAAAAGAAAGCCGGGAATAAGGCAGATGAGTAACAATGGATAGAAAAATTTAGACTGACTTATTTTACCCAAAGCGTAACTGGCCAACAGGGGGAAAAGATAAAAGAGAGGAGAAGCAAAACGGGTCCATTTGGTATAAAGCCGGCCGGTGTAGAGAAAATAAACTAGAGAAGAAATGACCAGGATTAACAGAGGATAATTTTTTGAAGAAAGGTTTTTGATATGACGAAGTAAGAGATAGAGTCCAACAAAAGACAAGATAAAAACAGGCAAACCGATGGTGTAGGGAAATATTTTTTGAAATTGGAAGAGATAGGCAGGGGCGTGTTGAAATTGGCTAGTATAAAAAACTTTAACGGCGCCGGTAGCAACAGAGGTTTCATAGCGCATAGTGCCAAGAAAATCGGAAAACGATATGAGGCTGTAGGGAGAAAAAAGAAGGAAAAAGAGAAAAGAAAAAGCGGAAAAGAGAAATGAATATATAAAAAAAATTTTGTATTCCCGTGAGAGAAAGAAACGAAAAAATAGGGAGAGATAAATGGGGGCGATAAAAATTAAAGCGATAATTTTGGAAGCCAGACCTAAGCCGCTACTAAGGGCAGAGATAAAAATTAAAAGAGACAGACGGGAACTTTTGATGAGTTTGAAAGAAAGGTAGAGGTTGACGGTAAAAACAAAAATTAAAAATGATTCGGTAGTACCAAAGTGGGCTAACTGAATAAGTCCGGGAGAAAAAATAAGCAAGAGGATGAAAATTTTGGCTGATTTTTTTTGGCGAAAAAGAACTTGACTAATTTGATAAAAGATTAATACGGAGAGAGAAGAAAAGAGAGCGGAATAGAAACGTAAAATAAAAATGGCTGAATTAAAACCGGATTGTCGAAGGGCTTTTTGGGTAAAAAAGACCAAATAAAGAGGAAATTGACCATAAGCAAAAAAGTGAGGATTAAAATCAGAAAAAGATAGACGGGTGACGGCGGAGGCCATATTATTTTCATCGGGATGAAAGAAGAAGCCCTGACCCCAATCTAGGTTAATAAAACGAGTGAAAAGAACCAAAAAAACTGTGAATAGAAGAAAAAATCTGGGAAAAGGTGACTTTTTAGAAGACATAGATGACAGTTATTATCATCAAGCCCCAGGTCAGAACGGAAAAAAGCAAGGGTATGTCAGTGATAATAATCCTCTCTGGTCGCTCGCCTTCTTGCATCTCAAAGATAATTTGACCGTAACGCATGATGCCAAAAATTACCGGAGCTAAAGTTAACATGTACCACTTGCGATCCAGGGCGGCAGGATAGTACTCGAGGAGAAAACTATGAATTAATCCTTGAAATTTGACCGGTTCCTCAAAAAAGGTGAACATGGCATAAGTGATCATGGTGCAAACGGCAAAAATGGTGGTGTAAAAATTTAATAAAGACTTTCCATAACCTTTTAAAGCTGAACGAGCGATAGCTCCTGTTTTAACAAACTCACTTCTGCGCTTGCCACTGGCGATGAAGAGAGAAAGAAAAATAACGGTCAGTATTATCCAAACTGGCAGGTGAAAACCTGTAGCAACTTCTCCGGCATAAACACGAATGATGAAAAATATGGAAATACCAAGAATGTCGAGTATGGCTTTTTTCTTAAAAATAAGGGAGTAAGAATATTGAAGAAGGGCAAAAATAAAAGCAATCAAAAGGAATCCGGAATTTATAAAAGTGGCGATAAATAATCCGGTTAAAAACAGAACAAAAGCCATGATTAGGGCTGTGGATGGAGAAACAGAGCCACGAGCGATGGGACGATTCTTTTTGACAGGATGGAGGCGATCAGCAGGAGCATCAATAATGTCGTTGATTAAATATGATGAAGAAGATATGGAACAGAAAACAATGAAACCGAGGAAACTCTTAATAAAAATTTCCGGTCTGGTTAGTTGACCGACTAAAATAAGAGAGGCAAATAAACTTAGATTTTTTATCCACTGGGACGGACGCAAGGACTGTATCAGGGCAACAGGGTTATTTTTTTTGCCGGTAGCCATTTTAAAGTAATATCAAAAATCCAAGTAGAGTAATTATACTGCCGACAATAGTAAGTATTTTGGCTGGGAAGTCAACACCAACAACGGGGAGAATTATTCTGGTGGGGGTGGGGCCTTCGGCAACATAGGCGGGGGTATCAGTGGGCATAGGGGTGCTGGCAGGGACAGAAGTGTTAGTTGGAACTGGGGTGGGAATATCGGTGGGGGTGGGAGTGTTAG
>Ga0208279_1000511_pt1 | contig 30300 bp, 17 predicted proteins | sample AntAceMetag02UKM_FD_184766 | JGI IMG/M metagenome (GOLD analysis project Ga0208279, IMG submission 184766) | Saline lake microbial communities from Ace Lake, Antarctica - Antarctic Ace Lake Metagenome 02UKM (SPAdes) (version 2) | ecosystem: Environmental > Aquatic > Non-marine Saline and... | reverse complement strand
CTTCTGGCGAGAGAATCAGGGAGGAACGACAGTGCCAACCGAAGCAATGGTGGCCCTAATTGGCCTGGCTGTGGCTCTGACAACCATTCTCTCGATTCGTTTCGGCCGCCAGATTGCCAGGGGTCTCTTTATCATCGGCGGGCTGGCAGCCGTGACCGCCATCGCTTATGCCCTGGCTGAGCAGGCCTGGGCATCTCGCCAGGCGGCCAAGGCTGCCAGCATCGCGGCGGCAGGGGAGAGTGTGGCCGTGACCCTGCTCGCCACGCTGCTCATACTCGTGGTGATTCTGGCCGCCGCCGCCGTAGTCTATTTGTTATTCAGGATAAAGAGGGCGGAAAGGGGTCGAGGGAGGAAATGGCTTCCGGGCCCCAACGCCCGGTGGCAACAGGTCGAAGAAGCAGGCGGCAGTGCATCGCAGGCGACGGCGCTGAACCAACTGATAATGATGGAAGTTCTGCGTACACTACAGTCTCTTCGCCAGCCGCAGATGCAGCCGCCCTGTCTGCCGACAGGCAGGCCATCTCTGCCGGGCCAGGACGTCTACGCACTACCCGCGTGGGATGACAGCGGCGATGATGACGACCTGCCAGACCTGCTGAGCGGTGGGAAGCCTACGGTCAACGCTACGACGTCGAGCACTACTTCCGCTTTGGCAAACAGCGACTGCTGATGGCTACTTACCAAACACCGGATGTAGAGCACGAGGAGAACTGGATGTGGATCGTGGCATTGGCCGATGCGCAACTCTGGCTTGCCCGCAACGTGGCTGAATCGCTGCCGCGTCCTTGGGAACGGTATCTGCCTGAAGCGGAAAGCAAGACCGCTTCGCCGAGCACTGTCCAGCGGGACTTTGGGCGAATTATTCGGCAGATTGGGACACCCGCCCAGCAGCCCAAACCCCGAGGTAAATCCCCAGGGCGGGCCACAGGAGAGCAGCCACCGCCTCGAGATCGCCACCCGGTCATCAAGAAGGGCAAAAAAGCCTCTAAACCGGTCTGAAACTGCTTGTTAACGTTCAAACTCGCCTTTGGCTGGCCGATCTACTTACGACCAGCGGTCTTCACTTGTCCAAAGTCCAATTTAATAGAACTATAACATATTCGTCACCACAAAGTGACCTCCGTTCGCTATACTATGTACTATGACCAAGGACTTACTGGAACTTGGGTGCGACGATTGTTCGTCGGAATTCCGATTTCGTGCCTCCCACGGCTTGAAAAAATGGGGGAAATCTGCTTGTTTCGAGTGATTTTCGCAGATATTTGCTCCAAAAGTGGCAGTTTTTAGGCTTGTTAGCGCCAGCCACGAGATGGGGTCAACCTTTTCCGACGATCAGTCGTCGCACCCCTGGAACTTGGGCTGGTTGCCAACCTTGCCGATATCCGCTATACTATACTTACAGGATGATGACACAAATTGCCCCAGGGTACATTCTTGCGTAGGAACCCCCTAATCAGACGCGAAGGAGTCAAGGGATGGAACTCAAAGAGTATTTTCGGACTGCGCAGAGGTGGTGGTGGTTGATCGCACTCTGCACGTTATGCGCAGGGATAGCCTCCTTCGTAGTGAGTAGTATGCTGCCGCCGGTCTATGAAGCCAGCGTAATGATCATGTCGAGCCAATCAACGAACACTGGCATGGTGGATTACTCCTCTTTGCTCGGCCTCCAGCAAATCATTGAGACCTATCGGGAACTGCTGCAAACACGGCCTCTGTTGGAAACAGCCATCGCCAACCTGGACTTACCCTATTCTCCTAAACAACTGGCCAAACGCGTCGATGTCAACATCATCCCCGAAACCCAGTTGCTTGAACTGAAGGTGGAGGACAACGACGCGCAACGCGCGGCAGATATCGCCAATGAGATCGCCCTCACGTTTCTTCTTCAACGTCCCGGTGAACAAGAATTTCAGGAGATTGATAATTACGAGCAGAATGTGGTGGTGCAAATGAGGGCCCTGGAGCAGGAGATTGAAGAGACTGAGGCGGAGATTGAGCAGTTGCGCACCTCGTCCCGCTTGCAGGCGCAAGAGGAATTGAATGCCCTACAGACCCAGCAATCCAACCAGCGAACGGCCTATGCCAACCTCCTGTCTGCGTATCTGAATATCCGTGCCATGAAATCGCGATTGTTGGGTGTGGGCGTCGTAGAACCGGCCGAGCCCCCCAGTAAAACCATCCGTCCTCGCAAAGTGCTTAACACAGCGGTCGCGACGATGGGCGGCTGTATGATCGGTTGCGCCCTGGCCTTTCTGTTAGAGTATCTGAACGACACTCTGGAAAACGCCGAGGATGTGCGCGATGCGCTCGCCTTGCCCAGCCTGGGAACGATCCCTATTGTCACGTCCTGGCAAAAGAACGGCCATGCTCATGTCAAGGGGGAAGAATGGCAGACCTTGGAGGCCTTCCGCATACTGCGCACGAATATCCAATTCGCCAATGCAGATAGCACCACAGTCAGCACGCTGTTGGTTACCAGTCCTGGGCCGGGGGAGGGAACGACCAGCATCGTAGTTAACCTCGGCATGGCCATGGCGCAGACTGGCAACAAGGTACTCCTGGTGGATACCGGCTTTCGGCAACCCTATTTGCATCACGCCTTTGATGTGCCGAACCTGACAGGACTCACTTCTCTGCTATTAGATGATGATGTGGACCTAGAGGGATGTATCGTTGAGACTGACATTCCTGGCCTCTATGTGCTTCCCAGCGGTCCTGTGCCCTCCAAGCCATCAGAACTGTTAGGTTCACAGCGAATGGCCCGCTTGATCGAAGAACTTCAGTGGTTCGCCGATATGGTCCTGTTTGACGTCCCACCGGTCCTGGCGAGCGCTGACGCGATGGTGCTGGCCTCGCAGATGGATGGAGTCGTATTGGTGGTTGACAGTCGCTCCACACGGCAAAGGGCCGCGATACAGGCTCTGGAGATGTTGCGCAGCGTGGAGGCAAAAGTGCTGGGGGGGATCCTAAACAGGGTGCGCACTGGATCGTCCGAACATCACTTCCAATATCGCTCGGACGGTGAAAAACCGAACAAACCCTTCTGGGCGCGGTGGCGCAGCCCAGTGGACGTGGTCGGAAAACGCACCGGGGAAGAGAAAGAGGAAGAAGTGCTGGATAACGAACGTGATGCGTCACAGCCTACGACTGTAGACTGAGGTAGAGGCAGAAGCGATTATGTTTGCTGACAGGCACTTGCGGGGCACATATGTTGTGGTGGCCTTTGTTGCAACCGGGATATTCTACGGGGCCGCAGTCGCTGCCTTGACGGATAACTGGTATCTGGCCGTTGTAGCGGTAATCGGCTTGATCGCAGGGATAGTTACGTTCATCGAGCCCGTGTGGGGCCTCTATCTGTTTGTGGCAACTATGTTTGCTGAGGGACTGCTTATCGTGACTTCAGGGTTTACCGCGGCAAAACTGCTGGGGATTCTGGTCTTTGGAGCCTGGGTCGTACATTCCCTCGTCATCGAGAAGCATTTCCAGATCGTGCTGCCTGTGCAGTGCTGGTTCGTCATAGGGTTTGTTGCGTGGGGGTGGTTGTCGGCGCTGTGGGCCCTGGACGCCCAGTTGGTTTTCAGTCACATACCAACCCTGATCCAGTCAGTCGGGCTCTATATCCTGGTGGTTAATCTCGTGAACTCGCCCGAAAGAGTCCGCAATCTTCTTTTCATTATCATCATGGTCAGCCTAGTGCTATCGCTGCTGACCATTTTCAACCTTTTTTCGGGAGAGGTAATCGCGGGGCGGGCTGACGCCAGAGAGGTCAGCGGGGACGACCCGAATTTCCTGGCGGCCCACATTCTCCCTACCGCGGCTCTGTTAATGGCGCTTTTCAGCCAAGAGACTCGGTTGAGCAGGAAGCTGTTTCTCTTAGCTGTCTTGCTGCTGGCCGTGGTAGGTATCCTGTCCACGTCTTCGCGTGGGGGAGTGGTTGCGTTGGCCGTCATCCTGATATTCAGCCCAATGCTGGATCGTAGGATGTGGCGTGTTGTGTTTCCAGCCTTGCTAGTGATAGGAGCAATTCTGTACCTTCTACCTGAGACAGTCCTGGGGCGGATTGAATCCCTTTTCACCCTATCCAACAGGGGCACCGGACGGCTGGATATCTGGTTGGTTGCATGGCACATGTTCCGTGTTCACCCGCTCTTGGGGGTAGGGCTGGGCAACTTTGGGATGGCGTTTAGACGATATCTTGCTGACACGGTTGGCTTGACGACGCACCTTTTTCTACCACCAACAGTGGACCCACACAACATCTATATCAGCACGCTGAGTTCGCTTGGTGTGATTGGGTTTGCCCTATTCATCATCGTAGTGGGGCTATCTGTCAAGAACGGCCTGGTCGCCGTGTTGCGCTTGAAGCGAAAAGGTGATCCTCACCTGACGACCCTGGCGATAGGCGCATACTTGAGCCTGTTGGGAGTATTGAGCGCGGGCATGTTCATCGACCTGGATGATCAGAAATACTTCTGGCTACTCCTGGCCCTGGCAGAGGTGATGCGACGTTTGTCGCTGGCGCCGGCAAGGGAGGACTCTCGTGATAGCAACAAACGTGCATGCCGTAGAGAGCGTAGGGAACATCTTCCTACATAAAGGTTTAAGAGGACAGAGGCAATCCAGTGAATGGCTCTAAATCATACCTGAAAAACGTCTCATTGAAATTCATGAGTGGAGCGATAGGGTTCATATTGAACACTGCCTCTGGCATGATCTTGGCGCGTGTGTTGGGGGTTGAGGGCAGTGGAACAGCAGTACTGCTCCTCTTGATACCGAACACACTCGCCTGGTTTGCCAATCTTGGCGTTGGCCGGGCAAACGGCTACCTTGTAAGCGCCAAGAAGCGCACGCCGCAGACACTGATGGGCAACTCGCTCTCTTTGGCAGCAATAATCGGCCTGCTGGCAGGAGCGGCCGGCTGGATAGCGATGCCTCTATCCCTGCAGTATCTCTCTGACAACAACATAACCAGATACATGCTGACTCTAGCCTTCCTCGCTGTTCCGCTGTCTCTGCTAGAGATGTATCTGGAGGGGCTCCTCGTGGGCCTGGAGCGGATCGCCCAGCTTTCCCTCGTGACGATCATCCGGTTTTTTTCCCTGTTGGCCCTAAATGTGATTCTGGTGTTGATTTTAAGACTGGACGTATGGGGGGTTATCTTATCTGCCATTGCCACGCCTGGTATCTGTGTTGCTATCTACGCCTACTTCTTGAGGAATGAGGCACGGATGCGGCCAGGCTTTGACCTGAAAGCGCTAAAGGCCGCGCTCGCCTTTGGCATTCAGGGACATGTGGGGAACATCCTGCACTTTCTCAATCTCAGGCTGGATGTCTTCATGGTCAGTTTCTTTGCAGACGTAAGAAGCGTTGGACTCTATGCCGTGGCTACGGCTCTGGCTGAGCTGCTCACATACTTCTCCGCTGCATTCAGCTTTGTCCTGTTTCCCAGGACGGCCTCATCGAATCCGGAAACCGCAAGCCGATTCACACCGAAGGTAGCTCGCCTTTCGGCGCTTATCACCATCGTGGCAGCGGTGGGACTGTTCCTGGTGAGCAGACCGCTGATCGGACTCTTTTACTCCGAAGAATTCTTGCCCTCCCTGTATCCCTTGTGGGTTCTCTTGCCGGGCATGGTCAGTCTCGGCTATGCGGGGGTCATCTACAGCGATTTGGGAGGTCGGGGAAAACCATCTTACAGCACCTATGGCGCAATGGTCTCCCTTTTCGTGACAGTGGGGCTTGATTTCTTGCTGATTCCCCGGTGGAACATCGTTGGTGCTGCAATGGCATCGTCAGCGGCTTACACAACCAATGCCGTCATGGCTGTGTATTTCTATCTCAGGGAGACCGGAGCTAAACCCGCCGATCTCCTATTCATTCGCAAAAGTGACATGAGAGTTGGACTCGACGTAGGGTGCGAAATGGCCCTGTCGCTGAATCGGGCGTTTCGCGCATGGTGGCCGCTTAGAAGCTGACCTCTTCCCTCACCTACCTGGAAACCTCTACCAAGAAGCGACCTGGAGAGAATGATGAACAAGCAGCAGAATCTCACCGGCGTTGTCCAACTCGTAGACAGACTGGTAGCGGGGGGCATGGAGCGCATCGCTGTTGACCTGGCAAATCACCTTCCTCAGGAGCGATATCGATCGTATCTCTGCACAACTCGAGCGGACGGATCACTTCGCGCAGATCTTGCCCCTCATGTCGGCCATATAGGCCTGCGTCGAGAGCATCGTTTTGATATGTCAGCTTTGAGCCAGTTTGTGTCCTTTGTCCGAGAGCATCGCATTTCGATCATCCACGCCCACAGTTCAGCCCTTTTTGTTGCGAGTTTGGCGAGCCTGCTGCCGCCTTTCCCCAAGATCGTATGGCATTGCCACTCGCTGCATGACCTTTCGGCCTTGCCCTACTTCTTCATGGTTCGACGTGCCCAGGCGGCTATTGCCGTTAACGATCCAACTCGTCAATGGATTCGTCAACGCTTGATATACCCGGCCGACAGAATCTGGTATATTCCAAATTTCTCCACGCTCTTTGAACGTCAGTCCAACCCAGGAGAACTTCGTGTCGCCCTCCCGGGAACATGCGGAAGACGCATTGTCTGCGTAGCCAGTTTGTATCCATTGAAGGATCAACTCACCCTGGTACGTGCAATGCCGGGCGTGCTCGGCCAGGTTCCAGATGCTCATCTCATTTTGGTTGGAGCGGACTGGCCCGGATCTGTCTATGCCAACGCAGTCAGACAAGAAACCAGGGATTTGGGTCTGCTGGACAACAGCGTGACGTTCCTAGGATTCCGCCAGGACATCGCTGCAATTCTGCCGGAGTGCGACATTGGTGTTTTAAGCTCTGTGTCTGAGGGGCTTCCTGTGGCTTTGTTGGAGTATGGCATGGCGGGGCTTGGAGTCGTTTGCACCCGCGTCGGACAGTGCGCGGAAGTACTTGATGATGGCCGGGCTGGCCTATTGGTTCCGCCCAAAGACCCGTCCGCTATGGCTTCAGCCTTGATTTCAATGCTGCTTGACGCTCCACACCTACGCATGCTTGCTGAGCGTTTGCAGGAGCGGGTGCAGTCCCACTACAGTCTCGAACAAGCGCTTGTGCTGATTGATTCCATATACAAAGAACTCGTAGAACCACAAAACTCGCCTGCCAAGCCTGTTAGCTCGTGCGAAATCGGTGGCTCAGACGTGCCCAACGTTGACGGAATGAGAAAAGGAGAATCAGATCTGTGCAAACTCTAGAAAGGATGATGAAACGTCAGAAGGTCGCTATCATAGTAGCATTGGTGTGTTTGATAATTGGCTTCATAAGCGGAGTGTATGTCGGAAGGCTGAGAGGCATTCCTTTTGTGGCAACGCTAACGGAGTGGTCAATAGGAATCTATGTGGGCGAATCTCCTTTCAGTCTTGTTTCTCCCGAGAATACGAGCAATCCAGTTTTGACCGCTAAAGATGTAACAGATATACGTGCGGACTTTGTTGCAGACCCCTTTATGGTCAAGGAAAACTCCACCTGGTACATGTTTTTTGAGGTCATGAACGCCGATACCGATCAGGGAGACATCGGACTTGCGATGAGTGATGATGGGTTGAATTGGGCTTATAGACAAATCGTGCTTGATGAACCTTTCCATTTGTCCTATCCCTACGTCTTTAAGTGGAAGAATCAGTATTACATGATTCCAGAAAGCGTTTCAGCACACTCTATTCGATTATACCAGGCGGTCAGTTTCCCTACACAATGGTCGCTTGTTGCGACCTTACTGTATGGAGACTACGTAGACCCGTCCGTTTTTCGCCGCCACGGTATGTGGTGGATGTTTGTCGGAACCAACCCAAAAGATAACGACACACTCCGGCTTTACTATGCTGACGATCTGATGGGCCCTTGGACTGAACATCCCAGGAGTCCTATAATACTGGGAGATGCAAACATAGCCAGACCAGGAGGTAGGGTTTCAGTATGCAATAATCGAGTCTTCAGATATACTCAGGATGGCGATCCTAAGTATGGTAATCAGGTGCGAGCGTTTGAAATAACCAGGCTTACCGCTGCGACCTATGAAGAAAGGAAAATGACCGAAAATCCAGTGCTAGGAGCAAGCGGGGTTGGTTGGAATGCAAAAGGAATGCACCATCTTGATCCTCATCAGATCGACGAAAACAGATGGATAGCCTGCGTGGATGGTTTTAAAGAAGTCTTGGTTTTCGGATTCGGATACTAGCATACTGAGGTGAACATCATGATAGCGGCCTTGTATAGATGGATAGCCAAACTCTACCACATGATTGATGACTATAGATACCGCGCCCGCATCAGGGTTCTGATAGATCGAGGGTTGATCATAGGCAAGAACGTGACCCTGTCCAAGAACGCGGTGATAGACACCACGTACCCGTATTTGATTCGCATTGGTGATAACTGTTCCATTGCGGAGCATGTCCGCCTGCTCGCACACGACGCTGCGACATTCAAGTTCACCGGTGGACACACCAGGATAGGGAAGATTGAGATCAGAGACAATTGCTTCATTGGCGACCGATCCACCATACTGCCGGGTGTTACGATCGGACCAAACGTTCTGGTGACCGCAGGATCGGTTGTCACCAGAGACCTTCCCCCGAATTCTTGCGTGGCCGGCATACCAGCCAGGCCCTACGCCAAGTTCGACGCGTTTATCGAACGAAACAAGGAACGAATCGAGAATGGGAGCGTTTTTGAGTTCTCAGATCTGGCTGACCAGCCAGACAGCCTGGATGAACAGACTAAAGCAGCAGTCTGGGAATCCGTCCAGAATGGCCGCCAGGCATACGTAAGAGGGTACACAGGCAGAAACCCCTACACATGGAATGTAGACTGAGACGACAAGAGATTGCTCGACCGGCGAGATGCTCATGAATCTGGCGGTCTTCGTAGACCAGGTATACTGGTTCGATGGCCAGGCCTACTCGACGGATGAGGCCTACGTTCGGTTTCCATCGAGTTTCACCAGCGATTTCGATACGCTGGTGTTTGTTGGGCGACTGGCCCCCGACCCCGGGCGCAAACCCTACGTCCTGGATCATCCTGCCCTCACAGTGTGTCCGCTACCTTACTATGAGAGCGTATACGATTTCTGGAAAGCCGGCCCCCGCCTGTACAGGAAAATCGAGCAGGTTGTCCAGGCCAACGCTGACAACTGGGACATGGTGTGGGTTTGTGGACCAAATCCGGTTGGGCAATTCATCGCCAGGCAATGCATCGACTTGGGATGTCCGGTCTTCTTGGTTGTGCGCCAGAACCTGGTGCGGCAGATGCGTTTCGTCAACAGTGGCCTCAAGCGAGTCTTGGCTGTGACCATGGCCAGGTGGCTGGAATGGCGCTTTAAACGGCTGGCAAGAGGCAGAACTGTCTTCACCGTTGGTCAAGAGATGGCAGAGGCCTATGGCGCTGTCACTAAGCGGGTGCATGTCCACTTTCCGTGCCTGGTCGGGGAGGCGCAAATGGCCGCGTTTTCTGCCATGCCGGCTGAGCCTGACCCGGGTCGTCTACTATGTGTGGGGCGGCTGTCTTCTGAGAAAGGATACCATCACCTGTTGGACGCGCTGGCCCTGCTCAAGGCACGCGGCGTCACGTGCTCCCTGGATGTTGTTGGATCAGGCCCGCTAGACAACGCGCTGAAAGCACAGGCGGCGGCGCTAGGGCTGGAAAATGAGGTCACTTTCCACGGCTACGTGGCTTATGGCCCAGAGTTGTTTGCCCTGTATCGGAGGGCCACGGCGTTGGTTGTGCCTTCTCTCAGCGAGGGCTTTCCCCAGGTCATCAACGAAGCGCTTTGTATCGGTCTGCCCACGGTGGCCTCGGCTGTGGGCGGTATACCGGCATTTCTCACCCATCTTGAAACCGCTATGTTGGTGCCACCCGCCGACACCTCGGCGCTGGCTGAGGCCATCGAACAGGTCCTGGACTCGCCCAAATTGCGGGAACTGCTACGTCACAATGGTCGAGCCTTGATGCGCGATAACACCCTGGAGGCCCAACGGGATCGTATGGTGCAGGCTATCCGAAATGAGGTCTTGCCCGAGAGACAGCATACCTATCGTTCGGCGCTCTCAGACTATCCCGGCGGGTCCCCGCCGGCCCAGCCCACCGTGTCGGCTGTGATACCGGTGTACAATGAAATTGCCCATATTAGATCGGTGGTTGAAGCGCTGTTGGCCCAGGATTACGCGGCTCTCACAGAGATCTGGTTTGTTGACGGCCAGTCAGACGATGGAACTTTCGAAGAACTGCAACATCTGAAGGAACATGATGCGCGAATCAAGGTGTTCAGCAACCCTCGCCGTAACCAGACAGCCGCCATTAACCTGGCTTTCTCTCAGACCCAGAGCGACGTGGTCATTCGCCTGGATGGGCACGCCCAATATGCGCCGGACGTGATCCGCCAAAGCGTGCGGGCGCTGCTGGAAACCGGGGCAGGCGGAGTAGGCGCTATTGCTCGCCCCCTGGCCTCGGACACGCTGGTTGGTCAGAGCATCGCAGCAGCACACGAGAGCAAGTTCGGAGTGGGGGTAGCGAAATTTCGCCAGACTTCGGCCAGTGGTTGGGTGGATACCGTGTGGAATGGTTGCTACTGGAAACACGTTGTTGACAGAGTCGGGCCGCTGCGAGAAGATCTGCCGCGCAACGAGGACAACGATTTCAACGCTCGTGTGCGCGCCCTGGGCTACGGGCTGTATCTCTCATCGGATATAGAGGCCTACTACTACCCGCGCCAATCTCTGCAGGCCCTGTGGCGCCAGTATATCACAAATGGGATCGGAGTGATGCAGACTTTCTTCGAGAACCGGCAGGCCATCGGGCTGCGTCATCTGGTACCGCTGACCTTTGTGATGAGTCTCCTATTGCCGCTTGTCGTGTCGGTCTTTTGGCCACCTGCATTACTGGCGCTCATTCCGGTCTTGCTGCTATACGTTCCGGCGCTCATCCTCTTCAGCGTGATCGCCTGGCGCAAGAGACCGGGGCGCTACGTCCTACTTCTTCCCGCGGTCTTTGTTGTTCTGCATATCAGCTATGGTCTTGGGTCCATTCAGGGGCTCTGTCAGCTTGGGTACCGTGCACTGAAACGTCGCCGGTGTCCCCCCCACGATCTGTCTCACAGCGTATTTTGATTTGACGCCGGAGCAGATGCGCTCTATCATGCGCGGCTGTTGTGATCAATGAGTGGACTGGGCTGAGTTTCCAGACTGAAGGTGTCGTCGCGCGCACCGTCGGGAAGAGATAAGCATATGAAGCGACATACCGTTCTACTTGTGGCGCTGATGCTAGTAGTGATCTGCGCTGCTTCGGTACCGATGCTGGTGCCGATGCCTGTCCCGACCGAGACGCTCCCCTCGACACGGGAACTCTCAGATATGCCGACCGTGACGGTGAAGGCAAGCCTGCTTGCCAATGATACATTCTTTCCCCTAGGTTTTATGGGGGTGAAGGAAAGCGACTTCAATCAAATGGCAGCCAGCGGTTTTAACGTTGTCCATCCGTTTGCAGGCGAGTGGGCCAGCATCGCCTTTTGCGAGGAGTACCTCCATCAGGCCGAAGCGGCCGGGCTTCAGGTCATCATGGACCTGCTCCCATGTAAGGCGTATGCTGGGGGGTGGGACGAACAGGGGTGCGGCGAATGCATCTCAACACTGGCGGCTCACGACAACTTTGCTGGATGGTTCCTCCCTGATGAGATAAAAGACTTCGAAGTCGCAGCCAATCTGTACGAGTGGGTTCAGAAGTACGATCCACGCCAGCGGCCAGTATACGGCAATCCTGGTTCGTTTGACTTTGAAACTATCCAGCGCTTTCCAGCATTCAGCGATTTCCTATGGGGTGCCTGGTATCCTGAATACGACGGACTGCCCAGGGCAGACGTGACCCGTGGCACCAGGCTCAGCGCTGATGCATGCCGGGGCACAGGCACCAGGTGGGGGACCATCCTGCAGTTCTTCGACAGTGCCGATTTCGGGAGAAGGGGTGGCTACCCGACCGCCCACGAACTGCGGTGCGATAGCTACCAGGCTATCATAGCCGGGGCCACAGGTTTGTGGTATTTCTATTATGATCTGGGCCAGGGCCTGGACGGGCTTCTGGCAGAGACGGAAACGATTGCCGATGAGATCATCGGGACGGGAGAGCTCGATGAAGTGATTCTATCCCCGGATGTGCCCCAGACCATTGCCAGGACCATACTCTCGGGGCCGACTCAAAGCCCCCCTATCCAGGGTGAAGTCTACGATTCAATCCAGACGCTGCAAAAGGAGTATCAGGGCATCTATCTCTTTGCTGTCAACGTCGCCACCGATATCGTAGTAGTGGAGTTCAGCAACCTGCCGGCAGGAATAGAGGTGGAAGTTCTGTTTGAGGGGAGGAGAATCCCGATTTCAGATGGTACATTTCGCGATAGCTTCGCTGAGGCCGACGTCCATATCTATCGGGTTGTTTCAGATCCTTAGCCGTTTCAACATTTGGGTAGTGTTCCTCGACGGCTGAGATAAGCATAATCTCGCCTGCCGTCGGAAAGGGATAAGCGTAAGCATATGAAGCGACATGCTGGCCTATTGATGCTGCTGATTGCGGTGAGCTACGCCGCCTGGATGCGGATACCCGCGCTGGCCCAATCGACAACCCCAATGCGCCCGCCTACGGGCACGCCCACCCCAACCTGGTCATTGGGCGGTGGACCGGACACCGAGACCGTCACCTCCACAGTCGCCTCCCAGCAAGGGGAGGGACAGATTTACTACGTGGCGACAGACGGGAGCGATAGCAATCCAGGCACGGAGGCGCAGCCATTCCGTACCATCAGCAAAGGGGTCAGTGTTCTTGGCCCTGGAGATACGGTCTATGTGAGACAGGGAACCTACCACGAGCAGGTTGCCATCTCTAGCTCTGGAGACGACGGTCTGCCGATCACTGTGTCAGCCTATCCTGGTGAAAGTCCAGTGATCGACGGGCAAAACAGCCTGCCGGGAGCAGGGAGAGGCCTGGTTGACATTAGTGGAGATTACATTGTTTTCGATGGATTTGAAATTAGGAATTCGGCCTATGTGGGTGCAAGAGTAGCAGGAGATTTCGCCGAAGCGCATAACCTGTATGTGCACCACAGCTATGAACATGGTATACTCATCCAGGGCACTGGCAACTTAGTCGAGGGCTGCGAAGTATGGTGGAACTCAACGAGGGCTGAGTACGGTGATTACAGTGGCTGGTGGTCAGCAGGGCTCAGTGCCGCCCGTCATCCGAGTAATGCCACTATTAGAAATAACGTGGTCCATCAAAACTGGGGTGAAGGGCTCTCCGCCTTTGAGGCTGATCACATCACGATAGAAGATAACGTTGTGTATGACAACTGGACGGCAAACGTCTATATATCAGACGCAACCGATGTGCTGCTTCAGCGCAATCTGGTTTACGGCGTTCCAGGCAGTGCCGTTGATCAGACAGGCAGGCTTAGTGCCGGCATCGCCCTTGCGGATGAACAGAGTGTACCCGACTCCCGTGGAATAACCATCATTAACAACGTAGTAGTGAACTGCCATTGGAGTCTGTACTGGTGGTTGCATGTATCCGGTAGCGGCCTAAAAGACAGCCTGATTGCTCACAACACATTTGCAAATTCGCGCCACGTTAATTTCCAAATAGAAGGGGGCAATCACCTGGACACCAGAATAGAAAACAACATCATCTTTCAGGATTTCGGTTTGATTGCCTCGGCACCGAACGATCCTGACCTTCATTTCTCTCACAACTTATGGTCAAGAGTTCCACCGCCAAGCACCTCTGGCCCTGGCGACGTGCTTGGAGATCCGCAGTTCGTAGATGCCTCAGCATACGATTTTCACCTTCAACCGACCAGCCCGGCTATTGATGCGGGTATTGCATTGAGCGAAGTCCCAGACGATTTCGACACCGTTCCCAGACCATACGGCGCAGGCTATGATATCGGCGCTTACGAATCTCCCTCTCCGGCCGAGCTAGCCAAAGTGACCGACCTGCGGGTGGTCGCTGCCGTCGGCGATACGCCCAGCCTGACCCTCACGCTGCGCTGGACCGCCCCGATCGCGGCGGTCACCTATACGCTGCGCAGCAGCAACACGCGGCTCACCGCAGACAACTGGAGCGGCGCCCCCCTCCTCGTCACCATGCCCTTTACCGCGTCCGAGCCCGGCAGCAGCGAATGGCTGACCACTCCCGTGGACTATGCGGGTGACACCCTCTACCTGGCCCTCAAATACCAGAGCGCCGAAGGGGCCTGGTCGGCCCTGTCCAACAACGCCTTCTGGTCCGAGATAGACATCTACCTGCCGCTGATATTGAAGGATTATGTCTCATCATCGCGAAGTTCCTACCGACACACTGTCTGCAGAAACCTGCTCAAAATCAGAGAGGACGCACCATCATGATCAAACGGTATCTCTACACAGGCATAGCCGTGATTGTCGCAATGAGCGTGATGTTCGTAGCGCTCTTTGGCAGGCAAATCTGGAGCTGGCTGAAAGGGCGGCTATCTCGCCCGCTACCGGTGAGCACCGAGCCGATTGAGGCCGACGGTACATATACAAACCTGCTCCTCTTGCATCACTCCACCGGGCGCAATTTGATATCGCAAGGCAACGTGCGCGCACTCTTCACCGAGAAAGGCTACCAGTTTTGGGACCACGACTACAACACCATTGGATTGACGCGACCCGACGGCACGCACACACAGACCAGTTACGATATTCCCGAAATCAAGCCTGGGGTCAAAGGCGGTGGTAACACAGACCCGGAAGGTCTGGCCGTCCTTTTTGCCCAGCCGGTGCATAGTCCGCCCGACAATGCCTTCAGCCGCTTGTTGCAGCACGAAGTGCTGATCTCTAAATCCTGTTTCCCGAACAGCGCTATCAAAAGTGAGGAGATGATCGAGCAGCATAAGACCTGGTATCTGGAGATGCGCGACGTGATTGACCAACATCCTGACAGAGTATTCATTTTTCTCACCACGCCGCCATTGCACCCGGCGGAGACTACGGTGGAACAAGCCGCCAGGGCTCGCGCTCTGACCAAGTGGCTTCAGTCAGATGAGTTTCTAGCAGGGCGTCCAAATCTGTTTGTCTTTGATTTCTTCGATTTGCTGGTCGACCCGGAGACCAATATGCTGCGAAGCGAGTACCAGCGCGATCCCAACAGCACGGACTCGCATCCGAACGTTTTGGCCAACCAGATAATCGGTCCGCTCTTTGTAGATTGCGTTGATGAGGCCATCCAGGCTTACCGCGCTGATCACTGACATGGGCGAAATCCCGACAACTGCTGACATTTTGAACCACCGGCTGCCGGATTGCCATATCCGGCAGGAGCGGCTGAGTACTAACGAGCGATTTGTGATACAAGGAGACGGACAATGACAATGCAAACAGTTTCCGATTCAGTTGACGCGCCAGTGCGCCCAGTACGCGAGGAGTTTCTACCTTTCAATCAACCTGACATCACTCAGGCTGAGATTGACGAGGTAGTGGATACACTGCGCTCCGGCTGGATCACCACCGGCCCCAAGACCAAGGAGTTCGAGCGGCGCTTCGCCGAGTACGTCGGCGTCCGCCACGCCATCGCCGTCAATTCGTGCACGGGGGGGTTACACGTGGCCCTGGCTGCGGCGGACATCGGCCCAGGGGACGAGGTGATTGTGCCGACGATGACCTTCTGCTCGACGGCCAATGTGGTGGTCCACCTGGGGGCCACTCCCGTCATCGTGGACGTGGAACCGGACACGCTCAATATCGCTCCGCGGAGCCTGGAGGCCGCCATCACGCCCCAGACAAAGGCGGTGATACCGGTGCACCTGTATGGGCATCCTTGCGATATGGACCGCATCAACGAAATCGCCAGGGCGCACCGGTTGCTGGTAGTCGAAGACGCAGCGCATGCGGTGGCGGCGGAATGGCAAGGCCAGCGCATCGGCTCGTTCAGTCCAGCCACGGCCTTCAGTTTCTATGCCACCAAGAACCTCACCACAGCAGAGGGGGGGATGATCACGACGGACGACGACGAGTACGCCGGACAGATGCGTATCTGGACGCTCCACGGCATCAGTCGCGACGCCTGGAAGCGCTATTCGGCTGAGGGCTCGTGGTACTACGAGGTCTCCGTCCCTGGCTTCAAGTACAACCTCACCGACTTGCAGTCGGCGCTGGGGTTGCACCAGTTGGCACATCTGGAGGCGATGACACAACAGCGTACAGAACTGGCTGCCAGGTACGACGGCGGGTTGTGCGACTTGCCGGAGATCGAGTTGCCCGCCGTCCGATCCAACATCCGACATGCCTGGCATCTATACGCGATTCGATTGCGACTGAAGTCGCTGAAAATCAATCGGGCCGAGTTCATCGAGCGCCTCAAGGCCGAAGGGATCGGTACCTCCGTGCATTTTATCCCCTTGCATCGCCAGCCCTATTACCAGAATCGCTTTGGTTTCCAGCCGGCAGACTTTCCGGTGGCGGATGCTGCCTACGAGCGCCTGATTTCGTTGCCCCTGTACACACGGATGAGCGAGCGTGACGTGGATGACGTAGTCGAAGCGGTACGGCGCGTCGTGCAGCGCAACCGGCGGTAGGTCGGTGGGGAACACGGCGCGGCCTCGCCTGCCCTGCCCGACTGCCCTACTTCCCGTTGGGCGAACAAGTGTTGAATAGATTGATGACTGCCCATATTTTGGCCCTTTGCCAGTTCTCTTAACGTTTCACGAATTCTTAGCCCTTTCGATACCTGTTCGTTACCGTCGCCCTGTACAGTAAAGCAGCCGGCCCGGCATTACAGGAGTTCGACGAACAATGGCTTGTCAATTCTCTCAGATTACATTATAATGGGGAACAATGTCAGATTTGTGGGATAAGCTCCAAGCGGACGACAGTCCGCGTCTGAAGCCTAGCCGTCAAACAGGACATCAGAAAAAGGAGTATTATGAAAACCAAGAAACTATTCGCCGCCTTTATCTTCGGCCTGGGGTTGACCCTGGCCCTCTTGTGGCTCTTGGGCGGCGGCTTGTTGCCGATTGTCCATGCGGCCACCTTTGGCGTCACCCGCACCGACGACCCCGTGCCCGATGGCTGCAGTGGCAGCGACTGCTCACTGCGGGAGGCCATCATTGCGGCCAACGTCAATAGCCAGGACGACACGATCACCCTGGGGACCGGCACTTACAATCTGACACTCACCGGGGCCGATGACGCTGATCACGGCGACCTGGACATCACGGAAAACAACGCCCTGACCATCACCGGGGTTGGCCCCAGCCAGACGATCATTGACGCCAATGGTATTGATCGGGTTCTCGAGATCCACTCCGGCGCAGGCACGGTGGTCATCTCTGGGGTGAGGATCTTCAACGGTAACGTGCTCTATGGCGGCGGCATCTACAACTATGACGCCGATCTGGTCCTCGTCAACACCATCGTCATCAGCAACTCCGCCGACTACGGCGGCGGGGTGTTCGTCTACGAAGGCAGGGCGACGTTGAGCGGGGGGCAAATCCTTAGCAACACCGCCAGCGGTGACGGCGGTGGGGTGTATATCGATGAGAGCAGCGCCACCTTCACCCAGACCAGCGACAGTACCATTGCCCATAACTCCGTCATCACCAACGGCGGCGGGGTGTTCGTCTACGAAGGCAGGGCGACGTTGAGTGGAGAAATCCACAACAACTCCGCCGACGACGGCGGCGGGGTGTACGTCTACTCTGGCACTGTGACGTTGAGTGGGGGGCAAATCCTCAGCAACACCGCCGTCCGCGGCGGCGGGGTGTTCGTCGATCAGAGTAGTGCCACCTTCACCCAGACCGGCGTCAGTACCATTGCCCACAACAGCGCCAGCGGCAGTGACGGCGGCGGACTGTTCGTCTACGCCGGCCAGGCGACGTTGAACGGGGGGCAAATCCTCAACAACACCGCCGCCACCCACGGCGGCGGCGTGTGCCTCGCTGAGAGCAGTGCCATCTTCATCCAGACCGGCACCAGTAGCATTGCCCACAACAGCGCCGGCAACGACGGCGGCGGGATGTACGTCTACCATGGACAGGCGACGTTGAGCGGGGGGGAGATCTTCAGCAATACCGCCAGCGACTGCGGCGGCGGGGTGCACCTCGAGTTGTCCGGTGCCACCTTCGCCCAGAGCGGCGCCAGTACCATTGCCCAAAACGTCGCCGACTACGGCGGCGGACTGTCCACCTACGCCGGCACCGCGACATTGAGCGGGGGAGGAATCCTCAGCAATACCGCCAACGAGGACGGCGGCGGGTTGTGCATCTTCCGATATGGCACTGCGACGGTTAGTCGGGAGGAAATTCGCGGCAACATTGCCGTCCGCGGCGGCGGCATCTACATCATTACCGGCACGCTGACGTTGGCCAACACCACCATAAGCCACAACGGGACCACTTTGGGCAGCGGCGGCGGTATCTATAACGAGGACGGCACAACCACGCTGAACTGGTGCACCGTTGCCAACAACACGGCGACCAGTGGAGGAGAAGGTATCGACTGGGTGACCAGGACAGTTACTGTGACGAACACCATCGTGGCCTATAACGGGGCGGCCAACTGCAGGGTCGCGCTGTTCTCAAATGACTACAACATGGAAGACACCAACACCTGTGGCTTCAGCGCTGGCCATGATCAACATACCACCGATCCCATGCTTGGCCCGCTGCAGGACAACGGCGGCGATACGTGGACGCACGCTCTGCTCGCTGGCAGCCCGGCCATTGATGCCGGTGACGACGCCGGCTGCCCGGCCACCGACCAGCGCGGCATCCTTCGGCCTCAGGGTGCGCACTGCGACATCGGGGCGTACGAAGCCCAGCCTGAACTCTCCCCGATTAAGACCGCCGATGACGACACCCCCGATCCGGGCCAACTCATCACTTACACGATTACCGTCGACAACAGCGGCGCGCTCACGGCCACCAACGTGCTCATCTCCGACACCCTGCCCAACGACCTGACCTTCGCCGGGCCGGTCACGCTTGACCTGCCCCAACCTGCGGCCATTCTGGCTACCTCCGCCATGAGCCTGCCCACTGTGGCCAGGAACGTCACCATCAGCATCGGGCAGCGCATCACCCTCACCTTCCCGGTCACCGTCAGCACCGGCCTGACCGGTGGACTGGTCATCACCAACACCGTCGCCGTCACCAGCACCGGAGTGATCACGCCTCAAACGGACGCGGTGCCGTTGACGGTCAACAACGTCGCGCCGGTGGCCAGCGATGCGACCCCGTCCACCGATGAGGACACTGCCCTCCCCAGCACCCTATCCGCTGACGATGCCAACGACGACAACCTGACCTATGGCATCTTCACCGGTCCTGTCAGCGGCACTGTCACCATCACCGACACGGACACAGGGGGCTTTGTCTACACCCCGACTAACCGCATCAGCGACTATGCCGACTCCTTCACCTACATTGTCAGCGACACCGGCGGGCTGACCGACACTGGTACCGTTACCGTCACGGTGACCGCCGACAACGACGCGCCGACAGCCAGCGACGACACCGCCTCCACCGACGAGGATACCAACGCCACGGGAACCATCTCGGCCAGCGATCCGGACACGGACGACACGTTGACCTACAGCATCACCAGCGGCCCTACGTACGGCAGCGCCAGTATCAACAGTACCACGGGTGCGTGGGTCTACACGCCGACCAACCGCACGGCGGACTACACCGACGCGTTCACTGTCACCGTGACCGACAGTGGCAGCAACACAGCCACGGCCACGGTCACCGTCAACGTCGACGCCGACGCCGACAACAACGCGCCGACTATCTCCAATATCGTCAACCAGAGCACCTATGTGAACACACCCCGGGGGCCTATCGCCTTTACCATCGGGGATGTGGAGACGCCCGCTGCTGACCTGACGCTCTCGGCCGGGTCTTCAAATACCACGCTGGTTCCCATCAGCAACATCATCTTCGGCGGTTCGGGGGCCAACCGCACCGTGACCATCACGCCGGCGGCGAACCAGACGGGGACGACCACCATCACGATCACCGTGAATGACGGGACCGACACTGCCGACGATACCTTTGTCTTGACGGTCACGCTACGTTACGTCTACCTGCCGCTGATCTGCAAGAACCAGTGATATAACGAGCGAGGCACAGACGCGAAAGCCCCCTGGCCTTGAAACAGGCCAGGGGGCTTTTTTTTCCTCAGGGTATCGTTTTAAGAAATAACTTCCTGTTTTCGATTCGAGCAAAAGTCGTCCTGAGCCTGCCGAAGGACGACTTTTGCGGTCCTGCGGTCCTGTGGCCCGAAGAGCCGCTCGGAATCACCCTTCGACGAGCTCAGGATGATTTCTCGCTAGACATCAAAATGGAAGTTACTGGAATGGAGTTGAGAGCCCCTTGAGTTTCACGAGTTTCTAATCTTTTCGATACCCGTTCATTACCGCCACCTGATATAATACAATAGCTGACCCAGCATTATCTATTAAGCGGTAAAGGAGCGATATATCCTAATGGCCAAGCGCATCTTTGATATCACGGTTGCCCTGATCGGTCTGATCATTCTCGCCCCTATCCTTGTCGTGATTGCGATTTTGATCAAACTCGACTCACCTGGCCCTGTATTCTTTAAGGGCGAACGAGTAGGTAAACATGGAAAGATTTTCCATATTCTCAAGTTCCGGAGTATGGTCCCTGACGCTCCCCAAAAGGGCGCAGCCATCACCTGCAAGGACGATCCAAGAATTACCAGGATAGGCAGGATTTTGCGGAAAACCAAGTTGGACGAACTGCCCAGTCTGGTCAACGTCCTGAAGGGAGAAATGAGCCTGGTCGGTCCCAGACCAGAAGCGCCCGTCTGGGTTGAGCGCTATACACCCCAGCAACGATTTGTTTTGACGCTCAAGCCCGGTATTACAGGATTGGCTCAAATTAAATATAGAAATGAGGAAGCATTACTGAGCGGCGTCAGTCTGGAGGCAGAGTACCCCAGGATCATGAACGACAAACTGAACATAGATCTAGACTATGTGGAGAACCACTCGTTCATCTTGGACACACGTATTCTCATGGAAACAACAGCGGCGCTTGTCAGACGATCCTAATCGGATCAAGATTCCTGACTCTAACGAGGACTGGTAACTATGGTAACCTACAACTCAGATCTTCTCAAGCAGTACATACGCAGGATTGGCCTTGACCTGCTGATCATCCCCTTTAGCTTCTACCTGGCTTGGTTTATTCGATTCGACGGTCATGTCCCAGCAGAGCAATGGGGAACACTGATCAGATGGGCATTGCCGATTGTTTGTGTCTACATCATTATCAACCTGACATCTGGCATCTATCGGCGACTATGGGCTTATGCCAGTTTCCGCGACATCGTCCTTCTGTCTGAGACAGTCGGTCTGGGCACGTTGATCGTGGTTGTGGTCAATTTCGCGCTTACCAGTTACTACCACTATCGTTTGCCAACTGGCGGTCTCATTATCGGTGGCCTTTTGACTCTGGCTCTATCCACAGTTGCCAAGTACAGACGCCAATTACAAGCCATTTTCTTTGCCCCCTGGGATCGATCGAATGGTTCAAATCCAGAGCGGGTGCTGATCATTGGTATCAATGAGACAGCCCAGCAGTTGGCGACCCAAATATATCTGGGGAAAAGCAAGGTGGGTTATGAACTGGTCGGCTTTATAGACGGTCCTAACGGCAAGGGCATGAACTTCAATGGCGTGGAAATACTGGGTTCACCAGATCAGATTCCAACATTGGTATGCGACAAACAGATTGATGTCATCATCATCGCTCGCCGGCCCTCCAATCGAGAGGAGATGTGGCGGCTTATCTCCACTTGTCGAGAAACCACGGCCCAGGTCAAAGTCTTGCCCGATATCGGCGAAGTCATCGAGGGCCGCTATGAGGATCCGCTTGCCCTTCGGGACGTGGGCATAGACGACATCCTGGGCCGCGCGCCAGCGACCGCCAATGTTGAATCGTGCAAGCGCATCCTGGCAGACAAAGTGGTTCTGGTAACCGGCGCCGCCGGTTCCATCGGCTCGGAGCTATGCCGGCAGGCCCTGCGTTTCGAGCCACGGTTATTGCTGGCTCTGGACAACAACGAAACCGGGTTGTATGAATTGAACCTGGAGCTCAATCAAGATGGGCGATTCCCCCTGCAATTGATTATGGGCGACGTTGCTGACTGGCACAAGATGAACGAGGTCTTTCAGCAGTACAGGCCGCAGATTGTCCTCCATGCCGCGGCCTACAAACACGTGCCTCTGGTGGAGAGCCATCCCGACGAGGCGTTGCGGGTCAACATAATGGGGACAGTCATCGTCAGCGAGGCGGCGCACGAATACGAGGCGGAGCGCTTCGTTTTCATCTCCACCGACAAAGCAGTCAAGCCCAGCAGTACAATGGGGGCCAGCAAACGCGTCGGCGAACTATGGATGGAGGCCATGGCGAAGCAAAACGGTACCATCTTCACTGCCGTACGCTTCGGCAACGTCATCGGCAGTCGGGGGAGCGTCCTACCCACCTTCGCCCGGCAAATCGAGTTGGGCGGCCCGGTGACGGTCACACATCCAGAGATGTACCGCTTTTTCATAAGCATCCCCGAGGCCGTCAGCCTGGTTCTCGAGTCCGCAGCCTTCAGCCAAAGCGGCGAGGTTTTTATGCTGGAAATGGGAGAGGAAGTATCCATTCTCAATCTGGCACAGCGAATGATCCGCTTAAGGGGCTTGCGGGTTGATAAAGACGTCGAGATCGAGTTTGTTGGGATACGCCCCGGAGAGAAGCTCCACGAGGAGTTGGCTTACAACTGTGAAACCAGAAAAGAGACATCTCATCCGCGCATCCACAGCCTCCGGAATCCCGATGAACCGATAGATCACGACACGCTTCTGGGCGTCATTTTGATTCTGGCTCGCACTTTGCGATTACCCAGGGGGGAGCAACGTGTGCACAAAGGAATCTTTCAGATCGCATCCCATGACATTGATGGCTTTCTCAACGAAGTAGCCGGCCTGGACCTGACGCGAGACTGGCGTCAACTGACCAATCGTGTTACAATAGAGGCGAAAGCAGAGGAGAAAGTTGTACCTCAATTCGCGTCAGTCGCATCGCGGAGAGGGCAGGATCTGCGCCAAGGATATATGAGCGAGTCTCTTGTGATGCAAGCACAAAAGGAGCTTAACCAACCCACGGTAAGCTGAAGAGGATTGGTGCTGTGGATGAGCAGTCTGGCTGTTTTTCGTGCGGAGGGTGCATTGTTATGCTTTGGGCTGCGCGATTCTTCAGCAATGTGGCGCGCTCTATCCGCAGTGCCCGACTTATGCCCCATCTGGGAGTTTGGATCTGGCTCTTGTGCCTGTGGACACTGATCTCGACCGGGGAAAGTATGGCCAGCGACCTCCCCCCCCAAATAACTAACCAACCAATCTCCCCGCTCCTTCTCCCGCCGAGTGACCGGCTGGTGGGCCAGTCGCTCGCCAACAGCTTCTCTTTCGGATCATCGGTGGGTATTGTCACCTCTGGGGGCGACGCAAACGTCCCCCTGCCCGTCGATCTGGACAAAGATGGGCAGGTGGATATGACTTACGGTGATGGCTCAGCTCTGCAAATAGCGCGGAACACAGCCGGGCTGAGCGGGATGTGGAGCACAATCCGCAGCGTGGGGACAGCAGCAGGAGAGATTGTGGGGCTGGTGACCGGCGACCTGAACCGGGACGGTCGCCCGGACCTGGTGACGGCAGCGGGTACGGAGATCCAGTTGTGGGGGAACCCGGGGGCAGCGTTTGACCAGGCGTGGGTTGTCGGAACCAGCCTGACGGTGGGCGTGCAGCACGGCGCGGTGGCTGTGGCTGATTTGGACCGGGATGGGGCTTTGGACATCGTGGCCGGCGGAGCGGACGGCATCGTGCGGCTGTGGCGCAATCCGTTAGCGCTCCAGGGCGACCTGACGAATGCCTGGAGCATCGTTAAGGAGTTGCCTGCGCTGGGAGGCGCCATCACGGAAGTGGAGATAGGAGATCTGGACCGCGATGGCCGGCCAGACCTGATCGTCGTTAACGGTGGAGCCAGCCCAAGCATAAGCCTGTGGCACAACCCTGGAGCGGCCTTCAGCGCAGACTGGGTGGAAAGCGTGGACCTTTCGGGCGGAGGCACCCTATCCCTACCGGCAGCAGAGTGCCTTGTCGTAGCGGACCTGGACCGCGATAACCGACTGGACCTGGTCGTTGGAGATGAGATTGGCACTGTGTACGGTTTGCGCAATCCCGGAACGGCGCCGTTTAGCGGGGCTTGGGGGACCTGGGTGGCGCTGGGGAGCGTTGATGGCGCTTTGAGCAGCCTCATCAGCGCAGACCTGGACAACGACGCAACTCTGGAGTTGATAGGCATTGTGGAAAGCACGCCCGCCCAAGTAGTCGCCTGGGAAAATGGCGGGAATCCCTTTGGCACAGCCTGGACAATGAGCCCGATCGGGACAGACGATGGCTCCCTGGCCGGCGTGTGTTCGGCCGACCTGGACAGTGACGGCGATCTGGACATTGTGACCGGTGGTCAGGGGGGGGTAAAGGCATGGCCCAACCGACTAAGCCCCTGGGGAGTGGGATTTGGTAGCACCGGGCACAGCGTGGGAATGGGAGCCATCAGCAATACCCGGATTACGGCCCTGGTAGTGGTCGATCTGGATGGAGATGGAGACTCGGACCTGGTGAGTGGGGAGCAATACAGTGACCGGATCATGGCCTGGCAGAACGACGGGACACCGTTTGACGGAAGTTGGACGGGACAGCAAGTGAAAATGGCGCCAGGCTGGGGGGAGTTGTTGGCGCTGGCAGCCGGCGATCTGGACAACGATGGGGACATGGACCTGGTAGCCGGGTATTATTCCGATTATGGGCCGAAGATTTGGCAGAACGATGGGACACCGTTCGAGGAAGAGTGGTCAGGGCGGCAGCTAGGGACCCAGTACATGGGTACGCTGGAGTTAGCGGATATAGATGGAGACGGGCGACTGGACATCATCAGCGGGGGTGGAGGATACCCCAATGCCTGCGAGGCCAATCCGAACGAGGACAATCCGATTACAGTGTGGTACGCGCCGACGTCGCCGTTCAGTGACACCTGGCAGGCGACGGAGGTGGGGCTGGCTTACTCGGTGCTAGACCTGGCTGTTGGCGACCTGGACAACGATGGAGACTATGACATCGTCATCGGGACATGCAATGCGCCTGCGGTAGGGGATGTGGGCAACCCAGTACCTATGGATCAATGGACAGATGCCTATCAGATACGGGCCTTTCGGAACAACGGCGGGGATAACTGGACCGCCTTCGACGTGGGGCGCGATCCGAAGACTGAGACGTTGCCGCACATATCTTCTCTCGGCCTCTATCACGGTTACTGGGGCGCTGCTGTCACCGACGTGGCGCTGGTCGACCTGGACGACGATGGGGACCTGGACATCGCCGCCACGGAGAGGATCGAAGGGGATTTCCAGGTGATGGGCTGGCAGAACGACGGCACACCGTTCAGCGGGGAGTTGTGGGCGCCGTCGGCTGTGGCTAAGGGAGAAACCCACAACTGGTTACTAGATCATGTCTGGTGGGTAGAACCGGGGGATTTTGACCGGGATGGGGACCTGGATCTAGTCGCAGGGAGTGGACCGGGCGAAGGTGGGGATGGTGAGCCCTACCAGGTGATGGTCTGGCAGAACAGCGGCGTAGCCTTTGGGTCGGCGATATCAGAGACCGCCTGGGTGCGTCACAATGTTGGAGTGCTGGGAGAGCAGACACGGACGGGGGGGGTGGCGGATTTTGACCGCGATGGTGATCTGGACCTGGTCGCGGGTACGTTTGCCGAGGAGTCGAACGAGATCAGACTATGGGAGAATCACCTCGACCCTGATCTCGCGTTGGATATCGCGCCTAGCAGTCAAGCCGTGGTAGCGGACCAGGTGGTGGTGACCTATACCGCGGTAGTCACTGGTCTGTATGGCTTTAACCAACCGGTCGACCTGTGGGTCAGCGGGCTGCCGCTTGGCCTGGAGGCGACCTGGAGTCGCAACCCCCTGCGGCCGCCAGACAGCAGCGTGCTAACCCTAACCATGGCGCCCGATGGCCTGCTGGGAGACTACCCATTGCTGGCAGTAGCCACGGGGGGGGAGTTTATGCGCACGGCACCTTTCACCCTGACCGTTATTGAGCAAACAGACCACCAGGTGTATCTGTACCTGCCGCTCATGTTGCGGGCCCATTAATAAGAAGAAACAAGGAGACACAACATGAATGTCAAGTCGGCATTATTGAGATTGGCTTTGGGGCTGGGGCTGTTGACCCCGACCCTCGTCGTCGGACTGCCCGGCCGGCCGGCCCGAGCACAGACCCTGGCCCAGACCTGGTACGTGGATGGAGCCTGTACTGTATGTGGTGCTGGTACACTAGCCAGCCCGTTCCAGACCATCGGCCGGGCGCTGAACTCCGCCGGTGATGGTGACACCATCCTGGTAGCCCAGGGGACGTACATCGAGAACCTGTACATCAACGCCCCAGTGACGCTGATGGGCGGCTACGCTGCCACCTCCCCCACCTGGACACGAGACATCGCCCGCTTCGAGACGATCGTAACGAGCGATGATGAGGCGGTGCCGGGCGACTGGGATGGCGATTGGCTTGGTTCTCCCAACGTCATCAAGGATGTTTCGACTTACAAGATGTGGTATTCAGCAGGTAACGATATGGACGGGGAGAGCATCGGCTATGCCGATTCACTCGATGGCGTCCACTGGGGCAAGCGTCGCGTGCTGGAAGCCGGCCCGTCGGGCGCGTGGGACCAGGCTGACGTTGCTGACCCGGCCGTCCTGGCGACGGGCAGCGGCTTTCAGATGTGGTACGTCGGCCTGGGCGCGGTTGGCGAGAGAGGTATCGGCTACGCTTTCTCGTCCGATGGTCTGACCTGGGATAAGGATGACGGCAACCCGCTCCTGCGCCCTGACTCTCACGACGCTTTCTCTTTCGGCTTCCCGACGGTCGTCCAGGATGGCCCCAGCGACTACAAAATGTGGTATTCGGGAGGAGGAAATATCTGGTTGGCAACCTCGTCCGACGGCCTGAACTGGGACAAGGTGACCGCCCCGGCGCTGCCGCCGGGGTCATCCGGGATATGGGATGAGGCTCAGGTCTATGCTCCCCAGGTGGTCGCCGTTTCAGGGGGATACGAGATGTGGTACACCGGCGAGGATTGGGCGGAGGTGCAGGGCATCGGCCGGGCCACATCGAGTGATGGCGTCACCTGGGATAAGGACCCTGGCACCCCGGTGCTGACCAGTACGATATCCACCTGGGAAGAGGGGGTGTGCGCCTACCCGGCGGTGATCAAGGAAGGGGCGACAGACTACAAGATGTGGTACCGGGGGGGAACGAGCGACCAACACGCTTTCGGCCAGGCCACGTCGAGTGACGGTCTCGCCTGGGCAAAATACGGTGGCAACCCAGTCCTGGCCGGGGGTAGTCCGACCCAGTGGGGAAGTTCAGTGGTCACCTTCGGGGGAAACAGCGGCGAGGCGGTGCTGGATGGGCTGACTATCACCGGCGGGTCCGCATGGGAAGGCGGTGGTATCTATATGGCTGGGGCCGGGGTTATGCCGACCATTCGTAATTGCACAGTGACCGGCAACGTTGCCGGGAGTGGCGGCGGCGGTATTTATATCTGGGCAGGCGCGCCGTTGATCGAGAATACAGTGGTAAGCAGCAATACGTCAGTGGCTCGCTTGGCTTGGGCCGGTGGGATCTACATAGGCGATGCCTCGCCCACCATCTCCAATACGCTGATCACAGCCAACGCGGCCAGGGAAATCGGAGGTGGGTTGGTCATCGAGCACGCTTCACAGCCCACGTTCCTGACCACGACTATTGTCAGCAACACAGCGAGAAGCGGAGGCGGGATTCATCTCACCGGCGGTTCGGCCCTCAGTGTCTACAATAGCAGGATTGACGGCAACACAGCCAGCCAGATAGCTGGCGTGTCGGTTGCGGGCAGTACCCTGGCCATGACCAACACGTTCATCGTGGACAACAGCGCCACGGCCGGTGGGCCAGGTGCTATGGGCTTCTGGCGTTCCTCCGGCAGGCTGGTCAACGTTACAATTGCCAGCAACAGCGCCAGTGACGAGCCCGGAGGCATCTCCTTTGCCAGCGATCAGCCAGACGGGAGCCTCGTCATCCTCAACAGCATCCTGTTCTTCAATGGCGACAATGACCTGATCTGCTCGGGCAGCACCTGTAGCGTCACCTACTCTGACGTGCAGGAGGGCTTTGCCAACAGCACCAACATCTCGGACGATCCGCAGTTCGTGGACCGGACTGGAGGAGACTACCATCTGAGAGGCAACTCGCCGGCTATTGATGTTGGGACAAGTACAGACGGCGCGCCGGCTACCGATTTCGAGGGCGACCCCCGGCCTGCTGGAGGCGTAGACATGGGCGCCGACGAGTTCACCAGTAAGTTCATCTTCTTACCACTGATTTTCAGGAACTCCTAGGTGGTATTGGGGAGATCAGGCTATGACGACCTATGAAGCGATTCCCTAGATGAAAATCTATCAGAAACTAATGAAACTCCTGGGGAGTACGGTGTTCGGTGCATTGTTGCTGGGAACTGTCTTTGTCGTTAAGGCCCTCAACAACCCCAATCCACCCAGCGAGGTAGTGAAGTTAGTCTTCGTCCACCATTCGGTTGGAGACAACTGGCTCAACGACGGCGATGGTAACCTGGGCGCCGCACTGGGGGACAACAACTACTACGTCAGCGACACTTATTACAATTGGGGACCCGATAGCATCGGTTCGTATACAGACATTGGGCACTGGTGGCGCTGGTTTCGCGGTCCGAGCAGCAGTACCTATCTGAGCGCCCTGTACAACACGACCAACCAGAACGCCAACTACACCCGTCCAATGGCCGACCCCGGTGGCGAGAACGAAATCATTATGTTCAAGTCCTGCTATCCTAACTCTAACCTGGAGGGAAATCCGGACGATCCTCCGACGACTGGTGATAACCCACTGCGTGGAGAGTCCGTCTCGTCGCCATATCACACCGTTGGCAACGCCAAGGGCATCTACAACGACCTCTTGGAATACTTTCAAACGCGGCAGGACAAGCTTTTCGTGATGATCACCGCCCCCTCCGTGATGGACGAGACCTATGCGGAAAATGCCCGCGCCTTTAACAACTGGCTGGTCAACGATTGGCTGGCTGACTATCCCTACCGCAACGTAGTCGTCTTCGACTTCTACAATGTCCTCACCACCAACGGGGGTGACGCCGACACCAACGATTACGGCTGGAGCACGGGCAACCACCACCGCGTGGTCACGACCACGACACCCATTACCATCGAGCACATTACCAATGGCGACGACGATGCCAGTCCCAATGTACTCGAGTATCCCTCCTTGGGCGGTACAGATAATCATCCCAGCCCCGCCGGCAATCAGAAAGCCACGGGCGAGTTCGTACCCCTGCTCAACGTCTATTACAACTGCTGGAAATATGGCGACTGCTGGTATGATGTGGCCGATTGGATCTCTGTAACCGCCATCACCGATGTGGTGAGCATCTACCCTGGTGAGGCGGCGACTTATACCCTCTCGGTGACCGCCAGCGGGGGCTTCACCGCGCCTGTGACCCTCACCCTGCAGGGAGCACCATCGGGGGCAACTACCTCATTTGACCCTAGCCCGGTCACCCCACCAGGCACCAGTCAACTGTACATCACCACCACCGCTTCCATCGTGGCGGGAACTTACGCGATGACGGTTACCGGCACATCCGGGGAAGTGAGCAGCATCACTCACCTGACTCTGACCGTGAACCCGCCTTTTCATCTGATCGCTCAACCTGACGCTTGTACCGTTCTACCCGGCGACACCGCTGCATACACCCTCTCGCTGACCGCCAGCGCGAGCTTTACCGCGCCTGTGACCCTTACCTTGCAAGGAGCACCATCGGGTGCGACTGCCTCATTTGACCCTAGCCCGGTCACCCCACCAGGCACCAGCCAACTGTACATCACCACCACCGCTTCCACCGTGGCAGGAACTTACGCGATGACGGTCACCGGCATATCCGGGGAAGTGAGCAGTATCACTCACCTGACTCTGACCGTGAACCCGCCTTTTCATCTGATCGCTCAACCTGACGCTTGTACCGTTCTACCCGGCGACACCGCTGCATACACCCTCTCGCTGACCGCCAGCGCGGGCTTCACCGCG
>Ga0208279_1000509_pt1 | contig 30435 bp, 33 predicted proteins | sample AntAceMetag02UKM_FD_184766 | JGI IMG/M metagenome (GOLD analysis project Ga0208279, IMG submission 184766) | Saline lake microbial communities from Ace Lake, Antarctica - Antarctic Ace Lake Metagenome 02UKM (SPAdes) (version 2) | ecosystem: Environmental > Aquatic > Non-marine Saline and... | reverse complement strand
ATCAAATTTGTGGCTGAGTCCCTACAAACTTCATTTTCCGGGGATCTTCCCAGTATTTGCAACGACTTACGTCAAATTATCTTCTAAATTTAATGTTTTTTTCAACTAAAATGCGAAAGTCGGGCTAAGAGCCGGCAAGCTCTCTGCTGAAAAATTCATGAGCCCACAGGAAGTCGCAGCCGGCGTTTCCAGCGGCCCGTTCGTCGCTCTCCATGTCCCCTATGAAAAGCGTGCGGGCGGGAGAAACCTCCAGCATCCGCATGAGACGCTGGAGCATCAGGGGATGCGGCTTCCTGCAGGCACAGCCGGCCGTCGGAGAGTGAGTGCACATCTGGATCGTGCCCGGAGGAGGAATACATCCCGTGATTTCAATCATCATATCCTCCAGGAGGCGGTATGCCATCCGCTCGCTGAGATAGCCGTAATGCACGCCGGCCTGATTACTGGCTATCCCGAACGCGGCGAATTCCCTGTCGATCTCCAAGAACTTCTCTTTGACGTTGGGCAACAGCTCCCACTGATCGTCCGCGTTCGGGCATTTCTGGCCGGACACGGTGCATCGGCGCAGTGTCCCGTCAGCGTCGAAAATAATCAGCCGGTGCTTTCCGCGCTCTATCATACCTCGTACCCCGGTGCAGGCCGCCGCGAGAACAACCCCCGGGGCCGACTCACGCGACCCCGGGGGCATTGGACAACATCGCAGAAAAGAATAAGGCCTCCCCCGTTCTTGCTTACTGCTACTTCTTCTTGGAGGCGATTATCGCAAGCCGTACGAGACGGATGAGCTCGTTCCTTCCTCCGACACTGACGTTGGCGGAATCGCCGCGGAACTCCTTCACCACGCCGATTCTCTCCTTCCCAGAATCAGTCTTCCAGCTGACGAGGTGCCCCACGCGGACCTTGGTCTTTATGCCGGGCTTCGTGCTGGACTCCGACGGAGGCATCTGCGAATATTGATACCATACCGGCTCGACCTGGCCTCCGGCTCCCACTATCAGGATGGTCGGGGCGCCCGCGGGCTTCACGGCCTTCTTCCTCGCCGCCTTCTTCTTCGGGGCAACCTTCTTCACAGTTTTCTTCCTGCCCGCCGCCTTCTTCTTCGGGGCGGCCTCCTTCACCGTTTTCTTCCTGCCCGCCGCCTTCTTTTTCGAAGCGGCCTTCTTCACTGTTTTTTTCCTTCCACCCTTCTTCTTCTTCGGGGCGGCTTTTTCTTCAACTTCCGGCGCCGCCTTTTCGGATTCTTTCTTCATAAGCCTCTGCACCTCCTTGCGCTTACCTTTACCCTTCGTTTCTTCTTGAAACGAGTCTTCGTGCGGGCCCGGCCCGTCACGCATTCCTCTCTCCGTTCTTCCCATAGCCACCTCCGATTATCACCATTCGGCAGCTTGACGCAATACCCCTTAAATCCCCTTGCCGGGGAGGCGCGGCAAGCTGCGTTTGATAGTTATTATAGCAAAACCTCTGCCGTTTTTTGCAAGTTTTCCTGTTTTTACCCGCCTTGTTCCGGGCCGGAGACACGGGCCGCCGTTCAAACCCTGCTGAAGCAGTATTCAAACTCGCTTAGGCAAAGGACCGCGATGGATCAACTGCCGTCAGCCTCAATGTTACCGTCAACCCACCGGATAAAACTCTCGACAGTAGTAAATGTCGCTAACGGCCCCGCTCTGTTCAGGGCCGCAGCATCAGTTGCGGGAGCCCAGGCCGCCGCGAGCGGTATTACATCGGCCTCTTTTGCAGCTTCCACGTCATAAGGCGTATCACCGATATACGCAACCCGGTCCGATGGGATGTCCCATCTTTCAACCACTTTCCTGATCAAGTGCGGCTTTACTGCGCCGGCGGCGGAGCCGGTTTCCACCACCTCGAAGTAGCCTGTCAAATTGAAATCCCTGAGGGATATAGCCGTTGTAGGAGGTCCCTTTCCCGTGACAATACCAAGAGAGACCCCGCGCTGTTTAAGCAGCCTCAGGGCTTCTTCGATACCGGGGAACGGCCCGTCCAGCCGGGCATGGATCTTCTCGTATATTTCAGAATATACCTGCAAACAATCCCGCCACCTGTCCGGCACGACCCTCTGAAAAATGCCCTCCTCAGTGGCACCGAATAAAGCCGCGATCTCCTGATCGCTGTAGCGCCGTCCCAGGAACTGTTCGAATGCCTGACGGAATGCCTCGCACAGAACGGCCATGGTGTCTCCCAGTGTACCGTCCATGTCAAAGATAATGCCTTTCACCTTCATAACAGCCCCGTATCAGCCGGTTCCTTCAATACTCCCGATCGCTCATCACCTCATTGCGGGAAGCAGACGGTATTACCTCCCGGGGACCGGGCGCGCTCTCTCGCTCACCGGGCCTTTTCTCCAACTGCTCTACCGAATGGTTCCTCTCGCGGAGAAGCTTCACGATGCCTTTCTCCCCTACAAAGTGACCGCCGCCGATTACGACGAAATAGGTCCCGGCGGTCTCAAGGTACCCTTCGATCGCGTCGGCCATGGTGACGTTGCGGTCATCCAGAAGCCTCTTCCTGAACGGCTCCAGCGCGGGATTTTTCGACAGGTTCTCCCGTAGGATCCGGTTCATGCCGTCGGCGTCGCCGGCCATCCAGGCGGCAATCATCTTTTCCATCACGGCGCCGGCGTTCGGCAGCTGCTCCAGCGTCTCGAGCAGCGACAGCTCCTGCTCCTCTTTCGAGCCGCCCCCAAGAACGGCTATCTGCTCCGCCACGGACTCCAGCTCCAGTATCTTCTTCTTCTGCGCGGCGGCCCTGCCGATAAAATACAGGTCAAGCCCCATCCCCGGATCATACCCCAGCCGCATGTACTCCCCCATCACCAGGATAAGGCCCAGGTACCACGGCTTCATCTTGTTCACCATGGCCAGCGACATGCCGCGCGTCTTCAGGTGCGCCGAGAGCCTCTCCACCGCTTCCGCCGAAAGATTATCCTCGATAGTTTCCTCGCCGGGATACGTTCCTTTCTGCAGCATCAACACCGCGGCCAGGGCGCGTTTCCCCTCCGACATATCGAGCTCAACCACGAGGACGTCCGACTCCCCGTACGCATCCTCGATAACGCTGCAGAGCGGATACATCTTTTCGCGGGACATGTGTATCGAGCCCAGGAGATACACCGAGGCGGTATCCGAGCCGACCTTCCAGAGAAAGCATTTTTCCGGCTTCTCCCCGGCCGCCGCGCCCGGCGCCGCCAACATGCACGCGAGCACCGCAGCAACGAGCCCGTTAACCATCCTGCCCATCGCTATCCTCCCCCCAGACCGGTATTCAAGGCCTGAACCTCTTCCAGAGCCGGTGCCAGCGAGCAGCCACCCGGCCGCCGAAGACGGTGCCGGGCAACCACCGCTCCACCCAGCGGCTCCGGTCCGAACTCTGGACCGAAAGACGCTTTGTCACCGTCCGGCCCGGCACCGGCGGCCTGTTGCGCAGCACCAATTGCGCGAAATTACTGGTCACGATACCATGCTCTGCCAGCAGTTCATCTATAAGTATCATCAGCTTGATGATGACCTGCCTTTCCACTCCCCTGTCCTCCATGAAGACTTCGGGGATTATTCCGCGCTCCCAGAGAGGCATCAACAAGCCCCCGCCATAATCACAGCAGTCAACCAGTTCAAAGTTGTCGCACAGAACCGATACGACTTCATCCGACCTGATTGCCTCGGACGGGTCGCCCTCGATCATGGACTCCATGAGAGGAGACGTCACATAACGGGAACGGCGCCAGGACGGCGGCAGGACGGCCATGACCCTGTTTATAATCTCCAGCTGCTGCACGGTCAACTGAAAGCGGCTCGGTCCGACAAATTCGTTGATAAAAATGTAGCTGCCCGGTTTGAGGGCCCGCCGCAACTGACCGCACACATGCTCCAGCGCCTCAACGTGATGCATGGCGCCGATAGAGAGAGCGATATCATAGCGGTTCTCTTCCAGAGTAATTGTGTTTGCATCGTCTACCCAGTAGCGCACACGGCCGCCCAACCCGTCTTTCCCGGCCTCTTCCCGGGCGATCCTGATCGAGCCCGGCGAGATATCGAAGCCATCCAGGTGACAACAGACGCCCGCGGCCAGCGCCTGGCGGTCGCACAAGCCCGCCCCGCAACACAGACTGATCGCGCGCTCACAAGGGCCGTCCTCGAGAAAATTCCGGGCCAGCCACTCGAGCATGTTTCCGGCGTGGGGGATAATATTGGAATTGATGTAAGCATCAATGATGGGGTGATGACTCCAGTGGCGCCTGGGGATACCGCGGGCCCACTCGCTCTTATCCCACCTCCTTGCAACGCGTTCCTGGTTCACTGTCATTCAGGGCCTGCCCTTAACTTTTCTAACATCTCCAGCATGTCTTTGCAATACCATCATCGTTGCGAAGGAGCAGTTTTTTCTGTTGTTTTGTGTTGACACCCCCACGGCTTGTTGTTTATATTTGTCGTTATAATTGTGAAAAATTTCACAAGATGAGGATTCCCAGGACAACAATTCACCGGCTCTCGATATACCTGAGGTGCCTGCACGACCTCCGGGAGGAGAAGAGTGAGACAATCTCGTCGGAGAAGTTCGCCTCGCTCGTCGGAGTCAAGCCGACACAGCTCAGGAAGGACCTGGCTTACTTCGGCCAGTTCGGGACACGCGGCCGGGGCTACGATGTCGATAAGCTGGCCTCGGGCATAGTCCGGATCCTGGGAACCGGCAAAATCAGGAAAGTGGCCATTGTCGGCGTGGGGAGCCTGGGCTCGGCGCTCCTCTCCTACCGGGGCTTCAGCAAAAGGGGTTTCGAGGTCGCCGTGGCATTCGACATGAAAGCCGGCAAAATCGGCCGGAGGAGCAGATGGCCTGAGATCCTTCCCGCAACAAGAATGGCGGCGGAGATAAAGAAACGAGGGATAAAAATCGCCGTAATCGCGGTCCCGGCGACGGCCGCCCAGAAGGTGGCGGATAAGCTCGTCGCCGCCGGCGTCAGGGCGATCCTCAATTTCGCCCCCACGAGGCTGTTTGTGCCGAGGGGCGTGAGCGTTGAGAGCGTCGACCTGGCGATGGGCCTCGAAGGTCTGGCGTACTCGCTCAAGTCAAGAGGCAGAAGTCAATAAGGTTAATTCAAAATCCTGATGATGGATAAGCTGTTCCTGAAAGACAATGATTATGCCGGGCTTCTGAAGGAGCTGGCGAGGGAAGGAATTGTCTACGCCTCGGTGGAGGAAGAAGGGGAAAAGCCCCACATCAGGCTCATAACCGACGATTACGACGGTCAACTGAAGCCGGCATCCATCAGGGCAGTCGAGCCGCTGAAAGCTCTCCTCTTCCCTGCACTCGAGAACGTCGGCGCCTACATGGGCGGGGCGGACCCCGGAGAAGCAAAACAGCGGGCTTTTATCATCGGGGCCAAAAGCTGCGACCTCCGCTCGCTTGAAATCCTCGACCGCGTCTTCGCGGGCGGTGACTTCGAGGACCCCTTCTATATCGAAAAAAGGGACCGTCTTACAATCATATCGAGCGACTGCACCGCGTGCGCGGACGAATGCTTCTGCGGGCTCATGGACATCCGCCCCTACCCCACCGGTGAATACGACATGAACCTGTCGAAAGTGGACGGAGGCTTCGTCGTCGATACGGGAAGCGAGAGGGGCGCGGAGATCGTCAGTAAACACAAAGAATTCTTTTCCGGTGCGGCGGACGGACAGGTCGAGGAGAGGGAGAGGAACCGCGAGGCAATCTCGCTCGCCCTCGAGGAGCAGGCGGAGGGCCTCCGGATAGATGCCGACCTCCGCAAGATAACCTCGGAGGGATTCGAGGACGATGTGTGGGAAGAGGAGGCCGGGCGCTGCGTCGAGTGCGGCGCCTGCAACTTCATCTGCCCCACCTGCCACTGCTTTATCCTATCCGACCATGCGGGCGGTAAAGGGTACGAGCGCATGAAGCGGTGGGACGCCTGCCAGTACGCGGGATTCACCCGGGTTGCCGGAGGAGCAAGCGTGCTGCAAAGGCGGTCGGAGCGGTTGAGAAACAGGTACGACAAAAAGTTCATCTTCTTCCCGGCGCTGATGGACAGATACGCCTGCACCGGGTGCGGCAGGTGCGTCTCGGCGTGCCCGGGCAAGATCGACATCAGGGAGATTCTCAAGGTTTTGTCGTCGCAAGCTCTTGCGCGGCGACAAAGGTGAGACGTGAAAAAAAGAACGTTAAACGTGTGACGTGAAAGATAATACGTGTAATGTTTAATGTGTAATGTGTGATGAAAAAAAGATAAAAAACCACGGATTATACGGATTTAACAGATTAAATTACAAAAAGTGCAGGGGCGCGAAGAAAAAGTGAGAAATAGAGCACGTTGAGGCTTATAAATTGAATAACCCATACTTACCCATAGCGGCCACGATCGAGGAGATCATCGAGGAGAGCGCCTCCATCAAGACCTTTGTCATAAGGCCGGACGAGGAGATAGTATTCGAAACGGGGCAGTTCGTCGAGCTCACTGTGCCCGGCGTAGGCGAGGCGCCGTTCACCCCCTCCTCTTCCCCGAGCGTCAGCGAGCGGATGGAGATAACCATAATGGAAGCCGGGAGCATAACACGGCTCCTCCACGGCATGTCCCCGGGGGCAAAGGTCGGCCTTCGGGGCCCGTACGGCGTCGGGTACCCCCTGGAGAAGTTCAGGGGAAGGCCCGTGGTCATAGTCGGTGGCGGCGTCGGCCTTGCTCCGCTGCGCTCTCTCCTTCTCGCCCTGATGGAGGAGATACAATTATACGACACCATATACCTGAAATACGGCGCGAAAACCCCCGGCGACATCATTTACAGGCGCCTCATACCTGAGTGGGCCGAAGTCGAGGGCCTCGACGTCACACTCACGGTCGACGGTGGCGACGAGGACTGGAAGGGGAACGTAGGGGTGGTAACGACCATACTGGACGACGGCAGGATCGACCCGGCGAAAGCCGTTGCGGTGGCCTGCGGCCCCCCGATAATGATGAAGTTCGCCACCTCCAGGCTGCTTGAGCTCGGCTACAGGGAGGATGAGATCTACCTCTCCATGGAGAGGAACATGAGCTGCGGCATCGGCAAGTGCGGCCACTGCCGCCTGGGCGAATACTATATCTGCAAGGACGGACCCGTCTTCACCTGGAATAAGATAAAACATGTGGAGGAGCCCTTCGCATGAGCAGGAAGAGGCTCCTAATCGACCTGGACAAGATCAACCGGCACCCCGAGTGGACGGTCCGGTGCTCGTACGAAGGCCACCCCCGCAACAACGGGCTCAGCTTCATCAGGGAAATGGCGACCTACGCCCTTGTCTGCAGGAGGTGCGAGGAGGGAACCTGCATCCTGGCGTGCCCGAAAGAGGCATTGGAGAAACAGGAGAACGGCATCCTCAAGCGATACAACATGCGGTGCGTGCAGTGCCGGTCGTGCAGCTACGCATGCCCCTTCGGTACTATCGCGCCCGAAATCGTCCCTTACAGGACGTCCACCTGCGATTACTGCATCGGGCGCCTGAGAAACGGCGAGGCGCCCCTCTGCGTCCAGACATGCCCCGAGGGCGCGATTCAATACGGCGATTTCGAGGAGAATCCCGAGGAGAACGCCTTCCTAGTAGGGGACAACATGGTGATCCGCGCCGCCTCATGGGAAAAGGAAGAGACGGCATGACGGCCCTGCTGTTCTACGTTCAGGCATCGGTGGCCGCCGCGATAATCGGCCTGATCACAAGCTGGTACGACAGAAAGCTGACCGCCAGGATCCAGTGGCGCGTCGGCCCTCCGTTCCTCCAGCCGTTCTTCGATTTCCTCAAGCTCCTGGGCAAGGAGACGATCGTCCCGGCGGCGGCATCACGCACGACCTTCATCTTCGCCCCACTCTTCGGCCTCGCGTCAGTCGGCGTCGTGGCCGCCATACTGATGAAGCAGGCTTTCTATCCGGGAACCTCGTTTGTGGGCGACCTTATCGTCGTTATCTATTTCCTGGCCATGCCCCCCGCGGCGACCATCATCGGGGGATTCGCGTCGGGAAACCCCCTCGCATCGACGGGGGCGAGCAGGGAGATGAAACTGATACTTGCCTACGAGCTCCCGTTCATCCTGGCAATCATCACCGCGATCATAAAGACGGGGACGATCGAGATCGGCCAGATTGTCTCCTTCCAGGCGGCGAACGGGTCCCTGGCGCTCTCCCTATCGGGGGCGCTCGCCCTTGCCGTCGGGTTCATCTGCATGCAGGCCAAGCTGGGCTTCGTGCCTTTCGACATGGCCGAGGCCGAGACGGAGATCATGGCCGGGACGTTCATCGAGTACTCCGGCCCCCTCCTGGCGGCGCTCAAGCTCACGAAGTTCATGATGTTCACCGTCATGCCCTGCTTCCTCATCACGCTCTTCATGGGAGGATTCTCTTCCGGCATCATTCCGGGACTGTTAAAGTACATCGTTTTGGTCACACTGGTCGTCCTGGTGAAGAACACGAACCCGCGCCTTCGCATCGACCAGGCCGTTCGCTTCTTCTGGGGTCCTGTCACGGGAATCGCAATCGCGGCTATCGTATTGGCGTTTTGTGGGTATTAAATTTCAAGAAACCACTGAGAATACTGAAGACACTGAAAAATATCCACGAATTATTGGAAATCCGGCTTATTGACGGGCACTAATTAGTAAGAGTTAGACAGAAAACAAGAATAACAGCAAAGGACACAGATGAACGCAGATCATCAGGATTATAAACACGAGGACTTATCTGCGAGAATCTGCGTAAATCTGCGTCCCTAAAAAACAATGCAAAGATGAACTGGAAGCTTTATTCGCTGCTGAAGTCGCCCTGGGTCTTTCACCTGAGCACCGGGTCGTGTAATAACTGCGACATCGAGATACTGGACTTTCTCACTCCGAGATATGACGCGGAGCGGTTCGGGATCCAGCTCGTGGGAAGCCCCAGGCACGCCGATATCCTCCTGGTCACCGGGGCGATGAACAGGAAAGCGGCGCCCCTGGCTAAGAAGATCTACAACCAGATGGCTAAGCCGTGCCTCGTCATAGCGTTCGGGGCATGCGGGTGCACGCAGGGTATATTCGAGGGGAGCTACGCCGTGGCCGGCACCGTTGATAGCGAAATCCCCGTGGACCTCTATATCCCCGGATGCCCTCCCCGCCCGGAAGCCATTATCGCGGGGATAGCCAGGCTCATAAGCTCGATCAAGGAGAAAAAGGAATAGGACCGTGAAGGAAATATTGGGAAAAATGAAGCATAAGCTGGGCGTGAAGGTCCTCGACATCAGGACCCATTCGCCGGCCAGGATATATGTAGAGCTGGACCCGGCAGACATCCGGATCTTCGCCTCTTTCATGAAGGAAGAGGGAGTCAGGTTCTCCACGGCCACGGGGATCGATACGGGAGACGCATTCGAGATCCTCTACCATTTCAGCGACGACGGGTCCGGGAAAATCATCTCCCTGAGGGTGAGGATATCCGGGAGGGAAAACCCCTGCATAGATACCATCTCGGACATCATCAAGGCCGCCGAGTGGATCGAGCGGGAGATATGGGAGATGCTCGGCATAAATTTCAAAGGCCACCCCGACCTGAGAAGGCTGCTCCTGCCGGACGACTGGCCGGAGAAAGTATATCCAATGAGGAAGGACTATGTGCTGCCGGAACACGAGAGAGTAATAGTAGAGAATGACGAAACAACAAAGCAAGACACAAGAAACAAGGAACAAGATACAAACAATCACCAATAACCAATAATCAATCACAAAACAAATTCGGATTTAATCCTGCTTTATAAAAAAGCCGAGTTTGGCTATTAGTATTTCGAATTTGGATATTGTTTGGTTATTGCATCTTGTATCTTGGTTATTATCGCTCACTGAATTGACACGACGAGAATTTAAAGAGGCATTAGATGACTAAGATTATTCCAGTCGGGCCGTATCATCCGCTGCAGGAGGAGCCGGAGTTCTTCCAGCTCCACGTGGACGGTGAGAACGTCACCGACATAGATATAACCATAGGCTACAACCACCGGGGCATCGAAAAGCTCTCGGAGGCCAGGACGTTCGACCAGTCGGCCTTCCTAGTGGAGAGGGTCTGCGGCATATGCTCTACATCGCACCCCTTCGCCTTCGTTCAAGCCGTGGAAGACATCGGGAAGATAGAGGTCCCCGAGCGGGCCCTCTACATAAGGTCGATCGTGGGAGAGCTGGAGAGGATTCACAGCCACCTCCTCTGGCTCGGGCTGGCCGGCCATTTCCTCGGCTACAACACGATCTGGATGTGGGCGTGGAAATGCAGGGAGACGGTCATCGACATCCTTGAGCTCATAAGCGGCAACCGGCAGAACTACGCGATGTTCAAAGTCGGAGGCGTCAGGCGCGACATTGACGACAACGACATACCCCACTACCTGAAATTGCTGGACGAGGTCGTCCCGGCCCTCAACCTGTTCAGGGGCGCCGTAACCGACGACCCGGTTATCAGGGCGCGGCTGGTGGGCGTCGGCGTGCTCTCCAGGGAAGAGGCCGTCAGCTACGCCGCCGTCGGGCCGACGGCGCGCGCCTCGGGCATCGCCATCGACGTCAGGAAGGACGAGCCCTACGCCGCCTACGACAGGATCGAGTGGGAAATCATCGTCACGGAGAACGGCGATGTTTACGACAAGGTCATACTCAGGGTCCTCGAGATGCTCGAGTCCGTCAAGATCGCGCGCCAGTGCCTGGAGAACCTGCCCGGGGGAGAGATCGACGCCAACGTCAAGGAGATACCCCCCGGTGAGGGGATAGGCCGCCACGAGGCCCCGCGCGGCGAGGTCCTCCACTACGTCCTGTCCGACGGCTCTAACATGCCCGTCCGCCACAAGATCAGGGCGCCCAGCTTCCAGAACGTGCCGACGAACAAGGTCGCGGCAGTCGGGGAGACAATATCCGACGCCGCGATCGTCCTGGCAGCCGTCGACCCCTGCTACTGCTGCACCGAACGGATCGCAGTCATCGACACGGGGGGAGACAGAAGGGCCGCGTGCGGGGACGAGCTCATCCGGCTCTCACAGGAAAAGACGCGGCGGATAGCACGGAGAATGGGAAGGGAAATCAAGTAGAACCATGAACCCGCTCCTGTATCCCGTGATACTCCCCGTACTGGCCGGGTTCCTATGCCTGTTCCTCCCCCGGAGGGCCAGGGGCGCCGTTAAAGGGGTCGCTGTCGCCGCTTCCGCCGGCTGCCTCGTCCTGACAACCCTCCTCCTGCTGAATAAGCCTCTCCTGTGGGAAACGGGCGGGATGCTCATCCTCAGGCTGGACAGCCTGAGCGGATTCATCCTGCCGGCATGCGCCTTCTTCACCGTGATCATCATCGTTTACTCGCTGAGATTCATGGATGGAAAGGCGAACCTGAAACAATACTACGCTTACATCCTCTGGACGCTGGGAGCGGCCAGCGGTGTCATCCTGGCGAACAACACGCTGGTTCTCCTGGTTTTCTGGGGGATCCTCGGCATGACGCTCTACCTGCTCATCGAGCTGGGCGGCCCCGCCGCAAGCCCGGCGGCGAAGAAGACGCTCATCATCGTGGGGGGCTCGGACGCCCTCATGCTCATGGGACTGGCTATCGTGTGGACTTCGACAGGAGCGACGGGAATGGACAAAATCAGCATCTCCGCGACATCGGGCTGGACCATCACCGCGTTCGTCTTCCTGGCCCTGGCGGCGTTCGCCAAGGCAGGGGCGATGCCGATGCACACGTGGATACCGGAGTCGGCGGAAACAGCCCCGCTGCCCGTGGTAGCCTACCTCCCGGCGTCGCTGGACAAGCTCCTGGGCATATACCTCCTGGTCAGGGTGTCGATGGACATGTTCAAAATCGCCCCGAATTCGGGCCTGTCCGTATTCCTCATGCTCGCGGGCGCGGTCACGGTCATCGCAGCCGTCATGATGGCCCTCATCCAGCACGACCAGAAAAAGCTTCTCTCATACCACGCCGTCTCGCAGGTTGGATACATGGTCCTCGGCATCGGCACCGGTATCCCCGTGGGGATCGCGGGTGGGTTATTCCACATGCTGAACCACGCCATATACAAGTGCTGCTTATTTCTCACGGCAGGGGACGTCGAGTACCGCACGGGGACGACGGATCTGGACCGGCTGGGAGGCCTGGCCCGCTACATGCCGGTAACCTTCGTGTGCTGCCTGATCGCCGCGCTCTCCATATCGGGGATCCCCCCATTCAACGGGTTCTTCTCCAAGTGGATGATATACCAGGGGATCGTAGAGGCAGGGAAAACGGGAGAGGGCTTCGCCTCCCGGCTCTGGGTCCTCTGGCTCATCGCGGCGATGTTCGGGTCGGCCCTGACGCTGGCAAGCTTCATGAAGCTGATTCACGCCACCTACCTCGGCCAGCCAAACAGCCGGGCGGGGACGCGGAAGATATGCGAGGTCCCGGCGACCATGTGGCTCCCGCCGGCCATCCTGGCCCTTCTCTGCGTCGTCTTCGGCATATTCGCCTATGCCGTGCCGTTAAAATGGTTTATCATGCCGGCTGTCCCCGGGGAGTCGTTCCCCGGCTTCTGGTCACCGGGCATTGCCACCGCGATGATCGTCATAGGCATAGCCATCGGCGCGCTGATCTACCTCGTGGGCAATGTCGGAAGATTCCGGGTCGACGAACCCTGCATAGGCGGAGAGACCTTGCCCGCCGAAAGCAGGATAACAGGCGTGAATTTTTATAACACGATCATGGAGATCGGGTTACTGAAATGGACCTATAAGCGGGCGGGAAACAAGGTGTTCGATTTGTACGAGCAGGGAAAGAGGCTCACCTTCCTGCTCTCGAACTCGTTTTCGCGTATGCACTCAGGCCTCCTGCCGGTGTACCTTGCCTGGTGCTTCCTGGGCGCCATGCTCCTGCTCTTCATCATTGCGAGGGCCGCGAGGTAAGCCATGCCGGAATTAAGCGTGCTCATGTTGATACTTTTCGTGATCGCGGCGGCGATTGTAGCCATCGAGATCAAGGACCTGCTCTCAAGCGTGGTCGCATTCGGGGCCATCGGCATGGGCATCGCCGTGATCTTCCTCCTCTTGAAGGCGCCGGACCTGGCCATCACCCAGCTGGTGGTCGAGCTCCTCTGCCTCGTCATCCTCATCAGGGCGACGCTGGGTCAGAAGCCCCTGGAGAAGCGCTCCCCCCTCTTCCTGCCCCTTCTCCTCTCGGCGGGAGCTTTCCTGATCGTCTTCCTGGTCTCGGCCGCCCTCGCCCTGAAGGAGCTGCCGGAGTTCGGGCAGCCGCTCATGCGGGTCTCGCAGACATACATCGACTGGTCCCTGAGCATGGTGAGAACGCCGAACGTCGTGACGGCCATCATACTGGACTTTCGCGCCTACGACACGCTGGGAGAGGCCACCGTCCTGTTCACGGCTGTGATCGGCGTACTGGCGGTTATGCGCAAGGTCGGCCGTAAGAAAACGAAAAGCGACTCGAGCCGTGATGGAAGGCAAAACTGAGATAGCACCGAAAACATGAACAGGCAATCATACAAGAGGGATGTTAGGCCGGAGCAGACGGCCGGCATGACCCTGATCGTCAAAACTGTCGCCAGGCTCACCGTCGGGCTCATCCTCATCTTCGGCACTTACGTCGTCTTCGAAGGCCATCTGAGCTCGGGCGGTGGATTCCCCGGCGGCGTCATAATCACGCTGGCGTTCATCAACCTGGTGCTGGCCTTCGGCTGGAAACCGCTCATGGGGAAACTGCCGCGCCGGCGAGCCGTCCTGATCGGCAGCCTGGGGATATCGCTCTTTCTTCTCCTTTCGCTTTTCGGCCTGATCTCGGGCGTCTTCTTCAAAAACGTCATCCCGCGCGGCGAGGCCTTCAACCTCTTCAGCGCCGGCCACATACTCTACTGCAACATCGGAATCTGCCTCAACGTGGGGATGGGCCTCTTCGCCATATTCCTGGCCCTCATCCTGTTCAGAATCGAACCGGAGGACGGCGCATGAGTCTCTATTTCCTCTGCGCCGTCCTCTTTGCCATCGGGGTATACTGCATCCTGACCAAGCGGAACCTCATCAAGATCATAATCGGCGTGGGGATCATGGAGTACTCTCTCAACCTGCTCTTCATACTCGTCGCCTACAGGATGAACTCGCGCTCGCCGATCATCGATGAGGAATGGCTCTCGGGGGCCCTTCCGCCAATAACGGACCCGCTCCCCCAGGCGCTCGTCATCACGTCAATAGTGATAGGCCTGGCCACGAAAGCGCTGTTGATCTGCCTGGCCATGCGACTTTACGAGAAGTACGGAACATTCGACATAACGGAGATCAGGAGACTGAAAGGCTAAAACGCAGAACGTGAAACGTGAGACGTGTAACGTGAAATGAAAAATCCCGATTACAAAGACTATGTTTTTGATTTCGAGAAACTGGATGTTTATAAGCTTTCACTGGATTTTGTTCACAAAGTTATCTCCATAATTAAAAAGTTGCCTTCGGAACTGCGGTTTACTATTGGAGGTAATCTTATAAGGGCCTCAATGTCTATACCTAACAATATTGCTGAAGGGAGCGGTAAAAGAAGCAAAAAGGAGAAAGCAAGATTCTACGGTTATTCCCTCAATTCAGTCAGGGAATGCATTCCTTCAATCAGTGTGCTCTTTGGTGAAAAAGAGATCTCTAAAGCTGAAATGCGGGATTTACGGTCGGATTGCGTAAGAATTGGCAGTATGCTTGCCAGGCTGATCCAATCCACTTAAAACATGAAACATAAAACATTACACGTAACACGTTACACGTTACACGTTAAACAATGAACATCATTCCTTTTTTAATCATCGTGCCGCTGGGCGCGGCGTTCCTCACCGCCGTCATCGGGAGGAAGGTCAAGGCCCTGGGCGGCGCCGTCGCGAACCTGGCGGCCCTCGCCCTTCTCGCCTTTTCGCTCGTGCTCGCGCTGGGCGGGAGCGGAACGCTCGTCTACGAGGTAGGGGGATGGGCGATCCCCTTCGGCATCTGCATGGTCGTAGACGGGTTGAGCGCCTTCATGCTGGTGACGGTCAACCTGGTAACCCTCCTTGTGGCCGTCTACTCGGTAAACTATATGAAGCGGTACACTGACCGGTGGCAGTTTTACTGCCTCTTCATGCTCATGGTCGCGGGGATGAACGGGTTGATCATAAGCGGCGACCTCTTCAACCTATTCGTCTTCCTGGAGATCGCCGCCATCGCCTCCTACGCGCTGGTGGCTTTCGGGACGGAGAGGGAGGAGCTGGAAGCCGCCTTCAAGTACGCGGTGATGGGGACGGTCGCCTCGTGTTTCATACTCCTCGGCATAATATTCATCTACAGCTCGACTTCAACGCTGAACCTGGCCGACATATCCCTGGCCCTGGGCGACGGTCCCCGCGGCCGGCTGGTCGGATTCGTGACGATACTGTTCCTGGTCGGGTTCGGCATCAAGGCGGCGCTCGTCCCCTTCCATACATGGCTACCGGACGCCCACCCGTCCGCCCCGGCGCCCATATCGGCCATGCTCTCGGGCGTGCTCATCAAAACGCTCGGCGTCTACGCCATGGCGCGCATTTTCTTCAACATAATCGGCATCGACGACACCATGCTCTCAATCCTGCGGGCCATGGCCGTAGTCTCGATGATGGTGGGCGTGCTCCTGGCCCTCGGCCAGTGGGACTTCAAGCGGCTTCTGGCCTATCACTCCATAAGCCAGATCGGTTACGTTGTCCTGGGCATCGGCCTCGGCACGCCCCTGGGCATACTCGGCGGCCTCTTTCACCTCTTCAACCACTCTATCTTTAAATCGCTCCTCTTCCTCAACTCCGGAGCCGTGGTTTACGAGACGGAGACCCGCGACCTGAGGGAGCTCGGGGGCCTGAACAAGCGTATGCCCGTGACGGGAACCACGAGCTTCATCGCCTCGATGTCGATCGCCGGCATGCCCCCGTTCAACGGGTTCTGGAGCAAGCTGCTGATCATAGTCGCCTGCGTTCAGGTGGGAAGGTACGGGTGCGCCGTCTGGGCCGTTGCGGCCAGCATATTGACACTCGCATCCTTCATGAAGGTCCAGCGGTACGCGTTCTTCGGACAGCTGAAGGAGAAATGGGCAAACGTTCGAGAGGTGCCGTTCCTCATGAAAACGTCCATGGTAGCGCTCGCGGCCATCTGCGTCCTCGGGGGGCTGCTGCTGCTGCCGGGCTTGAAATCCGCCTTCCTCGACAGGGCGACAGCGACCCTTCTCCAGGGGCGGGAATATGCCGGCGCAGTCATGGGATCCAGCGATCAAGAGGTGACGAAATGAGAAGCAAGATGGTCCGGGCGGCCCTCTGTTTCCTGGTGTGGCTGGGCCTGACCTACCCGCCGCACTGGGAGAGCGCCGTCGTGGGGCTTGCCGCGTCCGTTTTTGTGGCAGCCCTGACAGGCAGCATGTTCATCCAGCGCCCCCACCTTCTGGGACATCCCGGCCGCTACTTCTGGTTCCTGATCTACGTCCTGGTTGTCGTGTGGGAGTGCTTCAAGGCCAACATCGAGGTCGCCTTCCTGGTGGCGCACCCGAAAGTCCCCATCCGGCCGGGAATCGTCAAGGTCAAAACAAGCCTGCGGTCGGACACCGGCCTCACCGTGCTCGCCAACTCGATCACGCTGACGCCGGGCACGCTGACCGTGGACGTGGACAGGGAGAACGGCGTCCTCTTCGTCCACTGGATAAAAGTGGCCTCCGGTGACATCGAGAAGGCAACACAGGCCATCGTCGCACGGTTCGAGAGAATCCTGTTGAAAATTTTCGAGTAAACGATTGAAGACGGTGAAGAGAAAGTGAATAAACCGGCAGGAAATGGCGGAACGGAAAGGCACTCAACCGGTGCCTGGCTGGCCGGCATCGCGCTGCTTGCCGTGCTGCTGGCCGTTATCTTTTTCCGGACACCCGAGGTCCCCTTCTTCCAGGACCTCCCACACATGGACCTCTTCAGGCGCTGCTTCTTCATCCTCTTCCTCTGCATGGCGCTCTGCCTGTACAGGATCTGCCGCGGGCCGACGCCACCCGACCGCGCCGTGGCCATTGACATCCTCGGCATCGTTATCGTCGGTTTCTGCGCCATACTGGCCATTCCGACCGGGCGAAGCTGGTACATCGACATAGGCATAGCATGGGCTCTACAGAGCTTCATAGGGGCGCTCTGTCTTGCCAAGCACCTGGAGGGAAAGAGGTTCGATGAATAGAACGGAGGAACGGGAAAATGGCTGAGACAGCCGGAATAGTATTTATCGTGATGGGATTATTCTTCGATCTCTTCGGCTGCCTCGGCCTTGTACGGCTGCCCGATATCTACAACAGGCTGCAGGCGGCGACCAAGTGCGTGACCTTCGGGACGTGCAGCATCATGTTCGGCGTCTTTCTCATGAAGGGCTTCAACGCCACCGGGTTCAAGGCCCTGCTTATAATCCTCTTCCTGGTCCTGACATCACCGGTCGCGGCCCACGCCCTGGCCCGGGCCGCGCATATCTCAGGCGTGAAGCTGTGGCGGGGAAGCGTTATCGACAGGTACGAAGAAGACAAAGGGAAGAAAGAATAACCAATGTTCAATAACCAATAACCAATTTTCAATGAAAAAACACAGAAAAAGACTAAGGAGTAGAGAAAGAAGGGAATAACTTTACACGTTACACGTTACACGTTCTGTTATGAAATATCCCAAATTAAGAGAGCTTAAAGAAGCAATCAGGGCGCTGATTACGGGGCCGTGCACAATCAATTTCCCGAAGATACCCAGGCCGGCGCCGGCGAACTTCAGGGGAGCTCCCAGGTTTGACCCGGACGGCTGCGTCGCCTGCGGCGCCTGCGTGCAGGTCTGCCCGGCGAACGACCTGACACTCATAGATGACGTAAAAGAGAGGAAAAGAAGGATCGTTCTGGATATATCCGGCTGCATATTCTGCGGACAGTGCGAGGCCTGCTGCACGACCGGCACGGGAATAAAGTTAACGACCGAATACGACCTCGCCACCCTGGACAGAACAAAATCGCTTGAGGAGGTGGAGAAAGAATTGCTCATCTGCGACGGGTGCGGCGCTATCATAACAACCGTGGACCACGTCAGGTGGATCGCGGAGAGGCTCGGGGAGAAGGCATACGCGAACCCGACGCTGATGCTGTGCGCTCTTAAAGACCTGTCCCTGATAGACGAAGACAGGCCGCCACCCGCGAAAGGCTACTCCAGGGCCGACAGGATAAGGATCCTGTGCCCCCGCTGCAGGAGAGAGGTCACGCTGGTCGAGGATTATGCATGAAGTTTGAGAAAGAGCTCAGGAGCCTTCTCTCGGGAAACGCCGTAATTCTCGGGATGGGGAACGAGCTGAAAGCCGATGACGGAGCTGGAGTAGTCCTGGCGCGCCGCCTCATCGCGGATTTAAACTCCAGCAAGCGGATCACCATCATCAGCGCCGGGTCATCCCCCGAGAACTACATCCGGAACATACTCGCCGCGGAACCGGACGCCATCATCTTCATTGACGCCGCCGACACGGGGGGAAGTCCGGGGAAGATCAGTCTTCACGGCGCCGGATCCCTTTTACCGTCTCCTCCCTCCACTCATTCCATCTCCCCCGGGATGATAATGAAAATGCTCTCCTTCTCTTCTCAGTCGAAGATCCGCCTCCTCGCGATCCAGCCGAAGACACTGGCACTTAACGGCGGGATAAGCCCGGAGGTAGAAAGGTCTATTAACTGGCTGGAAAAGACCATCGTCGAAGCAGTAAAGAACTCTCAGAGAGACCTAAGTAAGGAATAAGAGACTAAAAAACACAGAATAATACATCCACGAATTGCACGAATTAACACGAATTTAAATAATCGTAGTGCAGCATGGAAAAATTCGTGAAAATTAGTGTCCGTCAATAAGCCGGATTTTCAATAATTCGTGGATAAATTTTACTTCTAGGTAAAGCGCTTGAGGACGATAACCGCGTTGAGGCCGCCGAAGCCGAATGAGTTGCACATTACGTAATCCACACGGGCCTCCCTCGCCTCGTTCGGGACGAAGTCGAGATCGCACTCCGGGTCCGGGACCTCGTAGTTGATGGTCGGCGGAATAACGCCGTGCTCGAAGGCAAGGCAAACCGCGCTCATCTCCACGCCGCTGGCCCCTCCCAGGAGATGGCCGAACATCGACTTCGTCGCGCTGACCGCGATCCTGCGCGCGTGATCGCCGAAAACGCGCTTCAGCGCTACAGTCTCCGTTTTATCGTTCAATGGCGTGGCAGTTCCATGGGCGCTGACGTAAGTCACCTTCTCCTTTTCTATCGAGGCATCATCGAGGGCCAATTGCATGGCCCTGGTCGCGCCGCCGCCGTCCGGAGGAGGAGCGACAAGGTGATAGGCGTCGGCCGTCGATCCATATCCGACCAGCTCCGCGTAAATCTTCGCCCCGCGGGCCCTGGCATGCTCAAGTTCCTCGATTAAAATAACCCCCGAGCCCTCCCCCATGACGAACCCGTCTCTTTCCTTATCGAAGGGGCGCGATGCGTGTTCCAGATCGTCGTTGCGCTGCGACATGGCCCTCAGGGCGCAAAAGCCCGCGTAGGGAAGCTCGGTTATGGCCGCCTCGGCCCCTCCCGCCAGCATCATGTCGGCCTCGTTATACTGGATGATCCTGAAGGCGGAGCCTATGGAGTGATTGGCGGTGGAGCAGGCATTGGATATGGAGAGGATCGGCCCCCTGAGGCCCCACTCGATGGAGACATGGCTCGCCACCATATTTATGAGCACCTTCGTTATGAAGCGGGGACTGACGCGGGACGGGCCCTTCTCGCACAAGACCTGCCACTCATCCTGGATAGCCCTATTCCCCCCGTTCCCGGACCCGATAAAAACGCCGAACCTGTCGCCGTTGACCGACTCCATGTCCATCCCCGAGTCCTCCAGGGCCAGCTTGGCGGCGGCAAAGGCAAACTGGGCGAAGCGGTCCATTGTCTTCAGCTTCCTCTTATCCATGTAGTCGAGCGGATTAAAGTCCCTGACCTCCGCGGCCATCTGACTGGAGTACTCCGAGGGGTCGAAATGGGTGACCCTCCCGACACCGTTGCGGCCCGTAATGAGGGCCTGGTAGAAATCATCGACCCCCGAGCCTATCGGCGTCACCATGCCGAGACCTGTTATGACCACTCTTCTTTTCAAAACCGTTCCTCCGTTCTGTCGAGCTTTGCAGAATCATAGAGAGGGAGGACAGCATTGTCAATCCCTTTTCAAACGAGCATCTAAAATCCAGCCGGCGGCGTCAAAAATGATAAAGATACTTGTCCCTCCCTACCCGCTCTGTTAACATCCTTCCCGGGTCTGCATTCCATCCGGCGATCGATGAGGAAGCTTCAAAAATTTTTTGAGCCGCGTTCCATTGCCGTAATAGGCGCATCCGCCAAGAAAGGCAAAGTCGGCCACGCCATAATCAGCAACCTGGTCAGGTTCAAGTTCCCGGGAAAGATTTACCCGGTCAACCCCCGCGGCGGCAAAATGGAGGGGCTCAAGGTCTACAAGGACCTCCTCGACGTGCCGGGGAAGGTCGACCAGGCCGTCTTCGTCGTCCCGCCGCCGGTTATTCTCGAGACGTTCCGCAAAGCGGCCGGCAAGATGGAGACCGCGATAGTCATCAGTGCCGGCTTCAAGGAGATCGGCCCCGAGGGGGCCAGGCTCGAGCGCGAACTCAAGGAGATCGCGAACAACAACGGCATAACGGTCATGGGACCCAACTGCCTGGGCCTGGTGAACACGCACGCACACCTCAACGCATCCTTCGGCGCCGAGATGCCGGCAGAGGGAAACATAGCCTTCCTTTCGCAATCCGGGGCAATCATAGCCGCAATCCTCGACTGGTCCATGAAAGAAGAGATAGGCTTCTCGAAGTTCCTCTCGCTGGGGAACAAGATGGATCTCGACGAGACGGACCTGATCGAGGCGCTCGCCGACGACCCCCGGACCGCCGTGATCCTCGGCTATATCGAGGGGATCTCCGACGGCTCCAAGTTCATGCGCGTCGCCGAGAAAGTGTCACGCAATAAACCGATTATCATAACAAAGGGCGGGGGAACCGAGGCCGGCGCGAAGGCCGCCTCATCACACACCGGCACACTGGCAGGCTCCGACAGTGCCTACCAGGCGGCCTTCGAGCAGTGCGGCGTAATCCGCGCGGTCACACTGGAGGAGCTCTTCGACTTCGCCGTGGGGTTCTCCTACGGCATGATGCCCGAAGGCGACCGGATAGTCGTCGTGACCAACGCCGGGGGGCCCGGCATCATGGCTGCCGACGCCATCGAGCGGTCGAAGCTGAAAATGGCGTCCCTGGAGAGCAAAACCATAGAAAAATTACGAAACGTCCTCACCCCAACCGCGGCCCTCAACAACCCCGTCGACGTCATCGGCGACGCCGACGCGAAGAGGTACCGGGACAGCCTCGAGATACTCTGCCGCGACAGAAACGTCGATTCCATCCTCGTCCTTCTCACGCCCCAGGAGATGACCGAGATCGAAGAGACGGCCAGGACGATCTGCGATATGGCTTCGAAAAGCCCCGTTCCCGTATTCGCCTCATTCATGGGCGGCCTCAAGGTGGATGCGGGAAGAAAGATCCTGTCCCGCGGCGGGGTTCCGAACTACATACTCCCCGAGAGGGCCGTCAGCGCCGTGGAAGCGGCCGTCAAGTACGGTGAGTGGCTTAAGAAGAAAAAAGGTACCGTGCCAAAAATAAGGGCGCGCAGAGCAGAGGTGGATGGGATCTTCCAGAACACGCTGGACCTAGGGCTGACCGAGCTGGGCGACCGGATCGCCCAGAGAGTCGTGGCGGCCTACGGTATAGAGACCCCCGTCACAGAGCTTGCAACCTCCTCCTCCCTGGCGGCCAGGATCGCCTCGAAGATAGGGTTCCCGGTTGCCATGAAGATCAACTCTCCGGATATCCTCCACAAGTCCGACATCGGCGGGGTAAAGGTCAACATACAGAGCGCCTCCGAAGCCAGGGCCGCGTACAACACCATGATCGATAATGCCAGGAGGTACATGCCGCAGGCGAGGATCGAGGGCGTGACCGTCCAGCAGATGATCACCGAAGGAAAAGAGGTGATACTCGGCGTCAAGAAAGATTCACAGTTCGGGCCGATGATCATGTTCGGCCTGGGGGGGATCTACGTCGAGATCATGAAGGATGTCTCTTTCAGGATCGCGCCGCTGACCGAAGATGACGCGACGGAGATGATCCGCTCCATAAAGGCCTATCCCCTCCTGTGCGGCGCGCGGGGCGAGGAACCATCTGACATAGACGCCATCAGGGACGCGCTTGTAAGGGTCAGCGCGCTGGCGATGGACTTTCCGCAGATTATCGAGATGGATATCAATCCCCTGAAGGTGATGCCGAAGAGCACGGGGGGGGCCGTTTCCATAGATTCCAGAATAACACTATCACCGGGAGAATAAGATAATGAAGACACTCTACATAGCATCGTCTTTCCGCCACACGGGAAAGCACCTGATGAGCCTCGGGATCATGAAAGAGCTCATGCTAAAGAAAAAGAAAATCGGTTTCTTCTCGCCCGTGGGGCTGATGCCCATCAAGAAAGGGAAGGGATACATCGACCAGGACACCGAGTTCCTCAGGAAGACACTCGGGTTAAAGGAACCCTCGAGCCTGGTCTGCCCCGTCGTCCTGGACAGCAAGCTGATGAAACAGGCCGCAACTGGCAAGGCCCATAAAAATCTCGAGAAAATAGAGAAAGCTTACGATAAGCTCAGCCGGGGCAAGGACATCATGGTGGTCCTCGGGTTCGGCAACATCTGGAGCGGCACGTGCATCGGCGTGGACCAGGTAAGCCTCATAAGGAAGATGGACGCCCAGGTGCTCCTCGTGTGTCCCGGCGACATCGAAATCCACGACACCGTGGACCACCTTGTGCCGGTGAAGAAAGCCATCGAAAAAAACCTGATCGGCGTCGTCTTCAACAGGATACCCCGAGCCCACTTAGAATCCTTCAGGCAGGAGATCGTCATCCCCCTCAAGAAACGTTACGGCATCGATACGCTCGGCCTCATCCGGATGGACAACCAGCTGGGCTCCATAACCGTCCGCAGGCTGTTCTCACTTCTCAACGCCAGGATTATCTGCGGTCGCGACCACCTGGAGGAGCCCGTCGAGAGGTTCGCGATAGGCGCCATGAACCTCGAAAGCGCCACGCGCTACTTCCGGCAGATAAGGAACAAGGCCGTGATAACCGGCGGGGACAGAAGCGATATACAGCTGGCCGCCATCGAGACAAACACGAAGTGCCTGATCCTCACCGGGAAAAACCTTCACCCCGCCCCCATCATCGTCAGCCGCGCCGACGAGCTTGGTATACCCATCGCGGAAGTCGCGACAGATACCTTCACGGTGGTCGATGCCGTCGAGCACCTCTTCGGCCACACGGCCTTTAGAGACGAGGTGAAGGCCAGGCGCGCCGCCGAGATCGTCAGGAAGAACGTCAACCTCAACAGGATATTCCGCAAGCTCGGCATCTAGGGCCATTCACGGCGACTCTTACCGATAGGTCTGGTTTTTAGCAGCCCTTTTGAATCTATCGGAATAAAGAGGTCTGCTTCTCTTTTCCGGAAGCTTTACGGATTCTCTTCGACCGCCCGACCTCAAGGGCGTAGCGCCTACTGACAATGATCGCCTCGATGATGAGCCATATCGACATCAGGAGGATGACCGAGCTGATGACCAGGAGCGGCCAACTCCCCTCGATCCAGAAGGACCTTATCTTCATTAAGAGTGCCGTTACCGTGACGACTATCATGAAGAGCATCGGCACTAAGGTATAGACAGTCGGCCGGCGCCTCTGGAACAGGTAAACCGTCACCGCGAGGAGGCCCAGGGCGGCCAGAAGCTGGTTCGTGCTCCCGAAGAGCTGCCAGAGGATGAGACCCGTCTCCTTGGTCGTCACCAGTCCCGTCACCGGGTCGTGGACACTCACCTTCATGAGGGCAAAATAGCCGATAGCGACCACGGCGACGAGGGATGCACAGTAGCGGTTCTTGGCGAGCTTCACATGAAACGTCCGGCCGAGCTCCTGTATGTTATACCGGAGGAGGCGCGTGGCCGAATCGAGGGTCGTCATGGCGAACCCGACGACGATGACCGACATGAAAACGGCGGCGAACTCCTCGGGTACACCCAGCCGGGAGATAAAGGACGCCGCACCCGATATGAAGGACTCGAGCTTGGGCCCGAGCTTGTCCATAGCCTCCCAGCTCGAGTAGCGGGCATGCCATGCATCGGTAGAGGCGTACGTCGCCGTGCAGGCAATGATGACGATAACGGCCAGCAGCCCCTCGGCAAGCATCCCGCCGTAGCCTATGAACCTGGCATCGCGCGGATTGGAGAGCTGTTTAGCCGTCGTTCCCGAGGAGACGAGGCTGTGAAACCCTGATATGGCGCCGCACGCGACCGTTATGAATAGAAATGGAAATAGGGAGGGCAGCTTCCCCGAGGCGGTATTGACAGCCGGGGCGACGATCTTCAGGGCTGGAACGCATAGGAGCCCGACGTACATCAGGGCGACGCCGGCGTAGAGCTGGAAAGAGTTCAGGTAATCCCGCGGCTGGAGGAGGAGCCAGACAGGAAGGCTCGACGCGAAGTACGCGTAGACGAGAAGGATACAGATCCATGCGTCTTTCGATATCCCCGTCACGGGAAAAAGCATTCCCACGTAGATCATGACGAACATCGCGGCGACGCCGAAGACCGTAGCCTTGAAGATGCCCACCCCCTTCTTATATACGAGGGTCCCGATGACCATGGCGATGACCATCAGTGAGAAGACGGGGATGACTGCCTGCGGGTAATACCCCTCGCTTAAAAGCGTCGCGATGATCAGCGCGAAAACGCCCATGGCAAGGGCGAGGAGGAAGAATATTATCACCATGAAGAGTGTGCCCGCCCGGAGGCCGATGAGGTCCCTCGCGACATCGCCGATGGAGCGGCCGTCGCTCTTGAGAGAAATATAGAGGGCGCCGAAATCGTGCACGGCCCCCAGGAAGATGGCCCCGAAGAAGACCCACAGGAATGCCGGAAGCCAGCCCCATATAACGGCAATCGCCGGACCCATTATGGGTCCCAGGCCCGCTATCGACACGAAGTGATGGCCGAAGAGGACCGACCTCCTCGTGGGCACGTAATCGATGCCGTCCTCCAGCTCGTGCGATGGCAGGTTCCGAAGCTCAAGGACGGGAAATAGCTTCCCTGAGAGGAACTTAGAGTAAAAGACATAGGCCAGAAAAAAGCCCGCTATGGAGATCGATGCTAGCGCCAGGGCATACATGTCAAAGCTTTATGCAATATCTCGCTATAAAGAGGACTGCCAGGATATACATCAGCCAGCTTACTTCCCTTCCCCTGCCGCTCAGGAGCTTGATGAACGGATAGGAGATGAAGCCCCATGCGAGGCCATCGGCAATACTGTACGTTAAGGGTATGCCGATGAGGATGAGGAAGGCGGGGATCGCCTCCGTGTAGTCGAGCCACTTAATTTTAACGACGTTCCTCATCATCATCGCTCCCACGAGCACGAGAGCAGGCGCGGTGATTGCCGGATGATTGGCGACCATACCCACAAGGGGACCGAAGAAGAGCGCTACTAAAAATAGTGCCGCCGTAGCCACACTCGTGAGGCCCGTCCTGCCGCCGTGCTCGACGCCCGTCGCGCTCTCGATAAACGAGGTCACCGTGCTCGTTCCCATCGCCGCTCCGGCGACCGTCCCGATAGCGTCGGAGACGAGGGCCCGGCCCGCACGCGGCAGCTTGTTGTCCACCATAAGCCCCGCCTGCTCGGCTACTCCTATCAGCGTCCCGATGGTGTCGAACATGTCCATGTAAAGGAAGACGATAATACAGGGCCACATCTTCCAGGCCAGCGCGTGGAGGAGGTCCATCTTCAGGAAGGTCGGCCCCATGGAGGGAGGCCTTCCAACAATCCCCTCAAACTTCACCCACCCCATGGCCAGCGAGAGAACAAGGCCCGCCAGGATGCCGATAAGGATCGAGCCCTTGATTTTCCTCGCGAAAAGAATAGCGGTGAGACCGAGAACGGCTATAAACGTGATCACATCCCTGTTAATAAGATTATCCGTGAGGTGGACGAGGGTACCGGGGTTGGCAACGATAACCTTGGCGTTCTGAAGGCCGATGAAGGCGATGAAAAGGCCGATCCCCGCGGCAATGCCGTTCTTCATGCTCGGGCTGATGGCGTCGATGATGACCTGGCGCACCTTGAGCAGGGACAGGATCAGGAATAAGACGCCCGCCACGAAGACAACGCCTAGTGCCACCTGCCATGCTGTCGTCTCGCCGGCTACAACGGCAGGGAGCGCTGCCGCCGCACCGAGAACGGAAAAGACGAAGAAGAAGTTTTCGCCCATGCCGGGCGCCTGGGCTATGGGATAGTTGGCGTAAAGGCCCATGATCAACGTGGCGAGCGCGGCGGCAACACAGGTCGCCGCCATAACGGCATAAAAGTCCATCCCCGTGTCCATGCCGAACATCTTCCCGGAGAGGACACCGGGCTGTACGAAGATAATGTAGGCCATGGTCATGAACGTGGTGATGCCGGCGACTATTTCCGTCCGGACATTCGTCCCCTTCTCACTTAAAGAAAAAAACTTATCCAGCATGACTCATCCTCTCTGTTGCCTCGCAAGGTCTGCATTTTAATATACTGCATGGTTATTAGAACCTGATTTTTCTGATTATCCATTCCTTCTCAAAACGGCATTGCCGTTACGGGAGGACGTGCTATATACTATTCCACCAAATTGAAATGCGGTAAGGCTGCGGCAAAGCCGCTGCCGCTCAACAGGCAAGGAGGGCAACATGGGCAAACTCGCTATATTATTTCCCGGGCAGGGCTCGCAGGTCGTCGGCATGGGAAAGGAGCTCTACGACTCCTTCGACATAGCCCGAAGCGTCATTGACAGGGCCGACGCGGCGCTTCCGGTGGACCTGAAGAAGCTCATCTTCGAGGGACCGGAGGAAGAGCTCACGAAAACTATAAACGTCCAGCCGGCAATCACAGCCGTCAGCCTCGCCACGTACGAGATACTTAAAGAGAAGGGCGTGACGCCCGATGTCGTCGCCGGCCACAGCCTCGGCGAATATGCCGCCCTCTACGCCGCCGGAGCACTCAGCCTGGAAGATACACTCAAGCTGGTGCGGCGGAGGGGCGAGCTCATGCACGAGGCGGCCTGCGCGAGCCCCGGCGCGATGCTTGCCATAGTCGGCCTGAGCCTCGACGACGTATCGGCGATCTGCGACGAGGCGCGCGGGGACGGCGTCCTTAACATCGCGAACATAAATTCCGAAGAGCAGATCATCATTTCCGGGGAGAAGACGCGCGTGGAGAAAGCCGCATCTATCGCGGAAGGGAAAGAGGCAAGGAAGGTCGTATTCCTCAACGTAAGCGGCTCATGGCACTGCGACCTCATGAAGCCGGCAGAGGAAGGTATGGCGGCCGAGCTCTCGGGGACCCGGATCAACGACCCCGCAATTCCGATCATAGCCAACGTCACGGGAGAATATGAAAATAGCGCTAACGAGGTGCGGGTGAACCTTGTGAAGCAGATATGCAACCCGGTCCGCTGGGCCCGGTCCATGGAGAGGATGGTCGGCGACGGGGTCACCGACGCCGTTGAGGCGGGTCCCGGGAAAGTGCTCCGCGGCCTCATGCGCAAAATCGCCAGGGATGTCAAAACCGTGAGCGTCGGGGACATCAAGACGCTCGATAAGGCCGTCGAGATGGTGAAGGGAGGAGACGAATGATGAAAGGCATCGTCCTCGCCGGCGGCCTGGGAACGAGGCTCAAGCCGCTTACCACGATAACTAACAAGCACCTCCTCCCCGTCTACGACAAGCCGATGATCTTCTACCCTATTCAGACCCTCGTGGATGCCGGCATAGACGACATCATGATCGTCACGGGCGGGACCAACGCGGGGGATTTTCTCAGGCTCCTCAAGAATGGTAAGGCCTTCGGGCTCAAGGGATTGCGGTACGCCTATCAGGAAGGGGAAGGCGGCATAGCCGATGCCCTGGGCCTTGCCAGGCACTTCGCGGAGGGAGAGAGAATTCTCGTAATGCTGGGCGATAACATTATCGAGAAAAACATCACAGCCGCCGTTGAAAAATACAGGGAGCAGAAAGACGGGGCAAAGATAATCCTGAAGGAGGTCGACAACCCGAGCGATTACGGCGTCGCCAAGCTCGACGGCGATAGGGTCATCGGAATAGTCGAGAAGCCCGAGAAGCCGAAGACCAACCTCGCCGTTATAGGAATCTACATGTACGACAGCAACGTCTTCGACATCATCACCACGCTCAAGCCGTCGGGCCGGGGCGAGCTCGAGATAACGGACGTCAACAACGCGTACATCGAGCGCGGCAACATGACCTACGAGATATTGGACGGCTGGTGGGCGGACGCGGGCTCATCGATAGACGGTCTTCTTAAAACCAACAGCATGGTTGCCAGAACAGGTGCCAATAACAAATAAATTAATTCGCTTCCTGCCTACAGGCAGGAAGCGAATTAATTTGTCCATCTCCGACTTCGTCTGTGTTAAAAGTGAAGCGAGGGATCCAAGGCAGATAATCGCCTGAACTTCTGAGGGGGATAGCGGATGCACCATAAGACATTACTCGTCACAGGCGGGGCCGGCTTCATAGGCTCGAACTTCATCCACTACTGGCTGGAGGAGCACCCCGAAGACCGAATCATAAACCTGGACAAGCTGACCTACGCCGGGAACCTTGACAGCCTCAGGGACGTCGAGGAAAAACCGAACTACCGCTTCGTGAAGGGGGACATCTGCGACAAGAATCTCGTCAACCATCTCGTCAGTGACGCCGACGTCATCGTCCATTTCGCCGCCGAGTCCCACAACGACCGGGTCAACCTCGATCCCGAGATAGCAATCCACACCAATATCATCGGCACCCACGTCCTGCTGGACGCGGCACACCGTCACGGCAACAAGCGCTTCCATCACATCTCGACGGACGAGGTCTTCGGCCATCTTGAAACCGAGGAGGGGTTCTTCTCCGAGGAGACCCCTTACAACCCCCGCAGCTTCTACCCAGCCTCCAAAGCGGCCTCCGATTACTGGGCCAGGGCCTACTTCAAGATAAAGGGCCTCCCCGTCACGATCAGCAACTGCTCGAACAACTTCGGCCCGTACCAGCACGTGGAGAAGCTCATCCCCCTCTTCGTCACCAACCTCATGGAGGGAAAGAAGGTCCCCCTGTACGGTGACGGCTCCAATATCCGCGATTGGCTCTACGTCATCGACCACTGCCGGGCGATAGACCTCATAATCCGCAGGGGGAAGGCCGGGGAGACATACAACATCGGGACAAACTACGAGGTTGCCAATGTGGATCTCACGATGAAGCTGCTCGAGCTGCTGGGCAGGGACGAAAGCTCAATCAAGCGCGTCAAGGACCGGAAGGGCCACGACTGGCGCTACGCCATAGACGCCACGAAGCTGAAGTCCGAGCTCGGCTGGGAGCCGGAGTACAGGTTCAACGAGGCGCTGGAAAGAACTGTCGATTGGTACAAGACCAACGAGTGGTGGTGGAAGAAACTGAAGAACGATGAGTTCTACGAGTACTGCAGGAAAAACTACCAAGAAAATAATAGATAAAGGCACACAAGGGGAGCATACATGATCATCGGCATAGGCGTTGACCTCATCTCGGTCGAGCGGGTGCAGAAGGCCATGGAGCGCTCATCGGGCGGGAGGTTTAAAGACCGCGTCTTCACGGTAATCGAGCAGGCCTATTGCGACGCCATGAAGATTAAGTACCAGCACTACGCCGCGAGGTTCGCGGCGAAGGAGGCCGTCATGAAGTCCCTCGGCATCGGCTGGTCGAAGGGCGTCGCCTGGACCGACATCGAGGTGATCAACCTTCCCTCCGGCCAGCCAACCATCAAGCTCCGCGGCCGGGTAGCCGAGGTCGCAAAAGAGAAAAGCGCCTCGATCATCCACGTAACACTATCCCACCAGGCAGGATACGCCATCGCCGCCGCCGTCGCCGAGTAGCATTCGTTCGGTGTCGGACCACGGTATTCCCTTGCAAGGCTCGAAGTTACTGATATCCAGCGTCTGAAATAAGGCATTTAAAAGGGGCAAAATATTGGCAACATGTTGATATATAACTTGATAACATGGCCCAACTCCGATAAAACCCCGATAAAATAATAGAAATCCTTGTTGACAGGGATTCTCTCAACTTAGTAAGATAATTCACCCAAGGCTCCTGCAAAATAGCAATTTGCTTTAATCAATTGGCGGAAGCAACACAGGAGATGGGTGGCAGGAGAATTAGGAAGGATTTTTTTAGTGGTAGAAGGAGAGAGAAAGCTACCACAGGCAGAAC
>Ga0208279_1000507_pt1 | contig 30527 bp, 25 predicted proteins | sample AntAceMetag02UKM_FD_184766 | JGI IMG/M metagenome (GOLD analysis project Ga0208279, IMG submission 184766) | Saline lake microbial communities from Ace Lake, Antarctica - Antarctic Ace Lake Metagenome 02UKM (SPAdes) (version 2) | ecosystem: Environmental > Aquatic > Non-marine Saline and... | reverse complement strand
TTGCCGGAAGCCAAAATCTGGGATGATAGTTGAATCAGCCCTAAAGTGGGGGATAGATATAGGAAATTCTTTCATCATCGGAGATACCTGGAAGGATATGGGAGCGGGAGAAAAGGCTGGATGTACCACAATCCTCCTTGACGCGTCCTATAACCAGGATGTAAAAGGTGATTATCGAATCCAGTACATCTCGGAAGCTCTGAAGATTATAAAGTGTTATTAAAACAGACTTCCCCTGAAATCAAATTCCCTGCTTGATGAAATTTGGATATCTGCTAATTTTCGAGAGTATATTTGCCAGAATTTATAAATTTTACTGATTATAGTATTTAAAATGAACAAAAATGAGATAATTGAAATCCTGAATGATTGGAATTTCTGAGCTGATACTCCGGATACGGGGATCGAGAGAAGAGAATACATATCAAGATTGCGGGGGATGCTGGAGTCCGATCAGATTATTGTTATTACCGGGGTCAGGAGAAGCGGAAAGTCATTCCTCATGAAGCAGCTTGCTGAGTCATTGATTGTGAAAGATGGAATTCCCCGTAACGAGATACTAATCATTAATTTTGAAGATCCAAGATTCAGCGATTTAAATGCCCAGCTTTTACAACGTATTTATGAGGTATATCTGGAATTCATGCATCCTGATAATACTCCCTATATATTTCTTGATGAGGTGCAGGAAGTAGAGAATTGGGAGAAGTGGGTAAGGACCACTCAAGAGTTGAAAAAAGCTAGAGTTATTATCTCGGGATCTAATGCCAGACTCTTGAGCCGGGAGTTGTCAACGTTGCTCACGGGAAGACATATAGATATGACTGTATTCCCACTCTCATTTAAGGAATATCTCCACTTTAATAATCTGACGGTTCGGAATTCCCTTGATTTAGTGAGCAGAAAAGTGGAGATAAATCGATCTCTCCGGCAATATCTGGAGTTGGGAGCTTTTCCGGATGTGGTATTACATAAGAGAAAAGAAGAGATATTATTAAGTTACTATGAGGATATTATCTATAAAGACTTGATCAGGCGGTACCGGGTAAGAAAGCCCGAGAGTTTGAAGAGTCTGGCCCGATATTACCTCAGCAATATATCGAATCTAACCACATATAGCGCGACAGCAAAGTTTCTTAATATAACCGTGAATACGATAGAGAAGTATTCCGGATATCTGGAAACTGCGTATCTCAATTATTTCTTGAAGAGGCACTCTTTTAAGGTAAAAGAACAGGAAAAAAGTCCCCGGAAAGTTTATACTGTAGATTCAGGATTAGCGAATCTGATAGGTTTTCGATTTAGCGAAAATGTCGGCCGCACCGCTGAGAATGCGGTCTTTCTGGAACTGAAAAGAAGGCAGGCAAATATAATGGATTCGGAGTTATTTTATTGGAAGGACGAGCATCATCGGGAAGTAGATTTCGCTTTACAGGTAGGGACAAAAATTGAAGAATTGATTCAAGTCTGCTGGAAGTTGAGTTCGCCTCAAGTGAATAAGAGAGAGAGCAGGTCGTTGATTAAGGCCTTAAATATATTTAATCTGGATAGGGGTCTGATTATCACTGAAGAAGATGAAGGGGAAGAAGAGATAAAAGGAAAGCAGATAGCCTATATCCCATTATGGAAATGGCTGCTTGGCACCATTGGCGATAACGTGGAAGTTTAATATCAGGAATATCTCAAATGCATCACATTAAAAAACATCTCCAGGAGACAAAAGATATAGTCGATCTTCTCGATCCTGAAAAGATCGAGAAGATAATCCGGAGTCTGGTTGAAATTCGCAGACATAATGGTAGACTTTTTCTCCTCGGTGTCGGGGGTGGGGCGGGAATAGCTTCTCACGCGGTAAATGATTTCAGAAAGATTGCCGGTATTGAAACTTACAGTCCGGTTGACAACGTCCCCGAGTTAACCGCACGGGTCAATGATGAAGGTTGGGAAACTGTCTTCCGGGAGTGGCTAAAGGTGAGCCGGCTGAGAAAAGAAGACGGTATCTTTGTCTTCTCAGTTGGGGGAGGGGATGCCGACCGGAATATCAGTGCCAATATTGTTGAGGCATTAAAGTACGCTCAAAAAATTGGAGCAAAGATCCTCGGAGTAGTGGGGAGAGACGGGGGATATACCGCGGAAGTAGCGGATGCCTGCGTCATTATTCCTACAGTCAACCCGGAGAGTATTACGCCTCATACGGAGGCATTTCAGAGTGTGCTCCTCCATATGATCGTCTCCCATCCGGAGATAAAAGCAGCCGAGATGAAATGGGAATCCGAAGGAGAAAGATCTCTATAGTTTTAGTTGTTCCTGAAAAATCATATTTTCGAACCACGGAGCACACGGAGGTCACGGAGTGAAACATGAAGAATTAACCAGGGATGCCATTGGTTGTGCTATAGAAGTTCATAACATACTTGGGCCGGGATTATTAGAGTCAACATATGAACAATGCCTGGCTCGAGAGTTGAGTCTAAATAACATTCCATTTAGACTACAGGTCCCCATACCAATTGAGTATAAAGGAGTAAATTTGGATTGTGGTTATAGAATTGATATATTAATTGAAGATAAATTAATTCTTGAATTAAAGAGCATTAAAAAAATGCTTCCGATACATGAGGCACAGATTCTGACCTATATGAAGCTTTGTCATATTAGAGTGGGATTACTTATTAATTTTAATGTGACAATGTTGAAACAGGGTATAAAAAGATTTGTTCTTTAAAATATCTCTTCGTGAACTCTGTGTACTCCGTGGTGGGAAATATTTAATAGATAAAACGAGGTAAATTATGGCTATATTTTTAGACACCGGGGACATAAACGAGATCAGCCGGTTTATGAAGATGGGGATAATTCGGGGGGTTACCACCAATCCAACCATTCTTCTTAAGGACGGCCTCCAGGGGAATATGGATGTGCTCAAGGACCGTTTGATTGAAATAGCCCGGGTGATAGACCCCTATCCGCTCTCGATCGAAGTTACCACCAATGATCGGGAGGAGATGCTGGCCCAGGCGCAAGAATTCTCTCTCTGGGCTGAAAATATCAATGTCAAGATAACCATCCATGGCCCTGACGGCGAACTTGATAATCTGGAAGTCATCCATCTGCTGGAGACCAAACATGATATCCGGGTCAATGTAACCGCTATGATGAGCGCCCAGCAATGCTTCCTTGCCGCGATGGCCGGAGCTACCTATGTCTCGATCTTCGGGGGTCGCGTTAACAATATGGGTTACAACTGCGTGGAAGAGATCGCCAAGCTCCGCACCCTGCTTGATGATAATGATCTTCCCGCGAAGATAATCGTCGGGTCAACCCGTGAAGTTCTGAATGTGGTGGAGTGGCTGGAAGCCGGTGCCCACATAGTTACCGCTACGCCCAAGTTGGTAGAAGGGATGATCGTCCATCCCTATACGAAAGAGACGGTCCGGATGTTTCTGGCTGACGCGGAGAAAGCCAGTAAGCAGTAAGCGGTGAGCGGTAAGCGGCGGTAACCAAGGCCACTGCTTACCGCTTACTGGTTACTGCTTACCACTAATTCATTAGTCTCCGACAGCAGCATCAACAACAATGAATATAGCAAAGCAGAAAAATAATATCTCCCAAAAACCGGTCTCTGTTATCCTGATCGCTTATAATGAAGCTAAAACGATCAAAAATGATGTGGAGAGTTTTTATGGGACGATTGTGGCTAAGTTACCGGGCTCGGAGTTAATCGTAACCGAGGATGGAAGCACCGACGGGACTAGTGAGATCCTGCGCGATCTGGCCGATGTTCTACCGATTAGGCTGGTACAGGGTAAAGAACGCAAAGGATATATCAGAGCCTTGTTCGATGCGTTGAAACTCTCATCCTGTGATTGGATACTCTTCAGTGATACGGGGGGAAAGTTTAATCCTGAGGACTTCTGGAAGCTTGAACCGCATCGAGAATCCACCGACCTGATAGTGTCAGTCAAGATTTTTCGGAGGGATCAACTATACCGCAGACTAATGACGTTGATGTTCAACCATATAGCGAGCATGTATTTTGGTGTATCCGTCCAGGATATTGACAGTGGTTTCCGCCTTTACCACCGTTCTCTATTGGAAGGAATCACGGCCGAAGATATGATCTTCAAAGACTTGATCAATGCCGAGTTCTCTCTCCGTATGCTTGCTCGCGGTGCGCGGTTGCAAGAAGTCCCGGTTATCGCTACCGCGCGCACCGATCAATCAAGAGGTATGCCCCCTAAGAAGATTCCCAGGGTGATCGTCCAGGTGTTGAAGTCTTTTCCTCGCTTAAAAAAAGAATGTATGATTATTAAAAAGAAATCCGGCAATTAGTAGTTATTCGACTTTGTCTGCTCAAGGTTCATTGTTTATCTCTATTCTTTGCTCCAGTTCATCCGCCCACTCCGATCTCCCGGTCCTACACAATTTTTCTTCTAGGATGAGGATTTGTTCTTTCTTCATCCATGGGATATAATACTCATAAGCTTTTTTATCCCAGATAAGCGAAAGTTCTCCCTTCGGTTGTAATACCCATTGGATCTCCAGGAATGTTTGAATATTGACGCCTAAAAAGATTACAAAGAAAAGCAACCCGATAATCGCGAGCCGTTTAAGATATGACCGGCTGTTTCCAGAGATGATCCTGAAAATTTCTGAAATCAGGATGCCGGAGATTATAGCTACTCCGATGGAACTGAGGAAAAAGCGGTTAGTTCTATACCAGAATGAGACCATGACATTGGTGATAAGAAGGATAACTAGTGCCAGAACCAGTGTCTTTTTTAATTGATTAGAACCATTAAGAAAGAGAAGCATGCTGGCCAAGCAAAAAAATCCGGCCGCGGAGAATAGCCCGATTAAATCCCGGGTTGTTGTAATCCCACTCGAGAATAAGGGATAAGCATTAATTTCCCGGACACCCTGAGATTGAATAATAGTGGCAAATATACTGCGGCAGTATTCAAAAATCAATTTTCCGGGAGCAAATTGGATGGGAGGGGGCGCCAGATTCTCCGGCGACATTCCGGTGATAATTATACTGCGTATAACGAGGTAGAGACCAATTATGACAAGAAACGGCAGAAGGGGTTTAATCTGTGAATATATTCTCTCTTTCCGGAAAAAGATTGCCATAAATAGGGCGATTAGGGGGAATACAATCGCGGTCTCTTTTATCAATAGAGCAAGTATGAAAAAGATCAGACAGATAATCCACGCTCTAATAGCTCCTTTCCTCAAAAACTGATCATAAAAAAGAAGGAATAATAGAAAGAAGATGACTTGAAGAAGCTGGTGCCGATGATTAAGCCAGGACATTTGCCAAGCGGACGTGCTCAAACAGAGATAGATAATGGCGGACCAGAATGCCGCGCTGATATTGTTGGTAAAATGAAAGGTGAAAAGGTATAGGAGCAAGGACAGAGAGATGAATATGACAATCTGTAAGATATGATTTTTCAGGGGGTCTCCACCGATCAGAAGATGAAAAAATGCATAGTGAATTGAGTGGAAAGGGCGATAACCCTTGGTTTCCATCAGGGAAGGTTCCCAGTGTAAATAGAAGGAAGCAACTACTTCCTGGGCGGAATAAGATCGGATAAATTTGTAATCCTCCAGGAGATATCCATAATACAAGGTGGGCAGAGATAAAGAGATTACTACCAGTGTAATCGCTGTTATAGAGAAGAGATGCAGGAGCTTTTTATGGGTATTAATCACCATCACGGATATTTATTGCAGTTGAAGATATCTTCGGCCGCGGGAATATCCATAACTTATTGAATGTGAGACTCAGTTCCCTATGACACATATGGTTACAAAGTCCGCAGTCTGATAGTTTATCCCGTTTTTCCTGGTAATCTTTTGAATACCAGATTTCCCGTAATTTCCCCGGTTCATATTTTCCTGATGGCCGGTTGAGTCCTAAAAGAGGGTCGCAGGGAAATAGATTGCCATAGGGGCCGATGAATAGATCGGTATAGGGGGCAAAACACTTGAGTCGGACATCCTCTCCGAGAAGTAATTTCCGGACTATCTTCAGATAAGACTTACTATTATCAATGAAGTTCGGATATTTATCTTTAAGATCAAGAAGTGTTCTATTGACCTGTAGCAACTGGTTTCGTTCTTCGAGATCAAATGCATTGGGGAGAGTTTCCAGTCGCTGGGCTTCAAAGATCGTAATACAGTCAGTTCCCAGTTCCCTGGCGAGTTCAACGATCTCTCTTACTTCACTTATATTATGTGAGGTAATGGTTGCTGTAACGGCGATTTTTGTATTGGTTTTTAATACGGTTCTTGCCTTAAGTATATTGCGGATCGCGTTAACTACACCGTCAAATGCGCCATCTCTTCCCCGTTGATGATCATGTGTTTCAGGATTAGATCCATCCAGCGACAGGGTTATTACATCTACACCGGCCCGAATAATCTTATCAGCAAGTTTAGTGTCCATCAGATAACCGTTAGTATTGAGATGGATCATCAGGCCAAGATTATTGGCGTACTCGATTAGCTCGACCAGATCCGGTCGGAGAAGTGGTTCTCCCCCGTAAAACGATACCCCTCCGCATGGGAGAGAGGCAATTTCGCCGAGGAGGGATTTAATCTGATCGGTAGTCATCTCCTTCCGGTCCGATCTGGTTCGAGAAGGATAATCACACATCGTGCATTGCTGATTACAGCGATAAGTCAGTGTAATCACAGCGGATATCGGTCCGGTCAGGGGTCTTCCACTCGCCGCGGAAAGCAGAATTTTAAAATATTGAGTTCCCTGTTTGAACAGCCAGCCCCAGCCGTTTTCTCTTACCTGGGCTTTTAAAATAGTTAAATATTTTTTCCGCATTGTTCACATTCGATACTAACTCAATTTATGAATGAATCGGGTTAATGAGAAACTGGATTTGTTTCCTCAGCAGCTTCGTTAACTTTTTCCAGCAAACCCCATCTCTCCATTCGCCTCAGTTTATCTTTATAGATCAGCATCTGTTCTTCCTTCATCCGGGGTAGATAATACACGGAAACATCGTAATCCCAGGTTATGGCCTGGTATCCACACGGCCTTAGTGCCCACTCACTTTCAAAAAATGCCCATAGATTCATTGCAAGGTAGAGGAAGAAACAACCGGTTGCTAAATAAGCTGCCAGTAAAGACGTCCATTTCCGGCGAAATGAACCATCCCGGAGCAATATGGAACCAACTATACCTATTATCAAAGCCACTCCAATGGAACTGATAAACAGCGCGTAAGCACGCAAATACAGAGAGACAAATCCGCCGGCAATAAGGATGATGGCTAGGCCAAAAACAAAGCTCTTCCGGGAATCTTTAGAAATTCGGGAATAAGCTAAAGTTCCTCCGATGGCTAATATCCCGATAAGACCGGCCAGCCCAAGGCAGTCTCTACAACTCCCAAATCCTGTATAATCGAATGGCCAGTCGTCCAAAGGATCAGCCGCACCCTGAGTTTGCACCAGAGAGGTTAAGACAGCCCGGTATAATTCCCGGGTTCGGATCATGAGGTTTGTGGATACCGGGGGGGGATTTTCTGTGTGCATATCTTTTACTATACTATGTCGTATAATCAGAAAAAGGATCAGTGAAATAAAAAATGGAGCAAGTGTTTTTAACAGTGATTGTATCTTTTTTTTTCTTACGATTACCGCAAAAGAAAAGACGATGAACGGGTAGGTAACCGCGGTTTCCTTAAGGAGAAGAGCGAGAATATAGAATACAAAACTGATGATCCAGTATTTAAATAAACGGGACCGACTGGGGTGTGTTGCCTTGGAATGGACTAAATAAAGATCAAAACTGATCAGCATACTCAGGAAAAATATTACCTGAAGCAAATGTTGGCGATTTACAAGCCATGTTACCTGCCAGGCCGTAGTCCCGAGGGAGGAATAAATTATAGCTGTCCAGAGACCGGCGGAACGGCTTTTTGTAATGCGATAAGTAAAATAATATAATAGGATTATGGCGGTTGAGAAGATAAGGATATTCAGTATATGGTTCAATACCGGGTCTCCTCCTATCAGTAAATGGAATAAACCATAGTGGATGGAATGAAGTGGTCGGTATCCTTTGGACTCTTTCTGGGACGGTTCCCAATGTGAGTGGAATGTGTCCGCGATCTCTGAAAGAGAATAGGAGTGGAGGTAAGCGTAATCTTCCAGGAGATATCCGTAATTTATCGTGGGAAGAGAGAGTAGAAAGCAGTACAGTATCAGAATAATGACGGGGAAGAGATGTTGTCGAGTTTTAGTTGACTGTAAATTAATCATTGTAGTAATTCCGGGAATCTTTAACAATAAATTGTGTCATGAAATTATAATGTTTAATGACATTTGTAAATCAGTCTTTCCATAAATTCGTTCCTCCATTTATACGGAGGAGACTGCGGGAGCAAATTTATATGCGTATTGTATTTATTAATCCACCGATGGCGGTTACTGAACAGATCTATACCAAACGGGTCGCCCGGCAATATACATCCAGCGCCTATGTTCTTCCAAATACCTCGATTGCTTATCTCGCCGCCTATCTTGAGAAGATCGGTTTTGAGGTTCGGATTATAGATGCTTTCGCCCTGGGATTAAATATTGACGAAACCGCCGAAGATGTTCGCCGTTTCGATCCCTTCGCGGTCTGCTACAGCCTCTGCACCCAGAATTTCCTCAACACCCTATCCTGGATCAAAGGAATAAAGGAGAGGACCGGGCTCCTGACCATTGTCGGCGGCCTCCAGATGAGTATTTACCCAAGAGAAGTTCTCACTTACCCGGAGATCGATTACGGAGTTATCGGGGATGGCTGGGAGACAACGCCGGAGCTTCTTCAGTGCTTGACCTCGCATGGTGATCTATCCACTGTCCGGGGAATCTGTTATCGGGAAGATGGAGAGTACCGGGCGACGGACAAGAGACCGGTTAAATTTACTTTGGAAGATGTTCCTTATATGGCCCGCCATCTTCTCCCCAATGACCGCTACACCACCGTTATGACCCAGGAATGGCCGATCACCATTATGCTCTCCGCCCTGGGATGCCCTCTGAACTGTGCATATTGCGATGTTCCAGCCGGACGTTATCAAGCCCGTTTACCTGCTCATGTGGCCGATGAGATTGAAGAGTGTATCAACCGGTATGGAATCCGGGAGATCCTTTTTCAGGATGAGACATTCACACTTAATCGTTCTAGAGTCCTTGAGACCTGCGAATTGATCAGATCCCGGGGTTTGAAATTTCACTGGTCAATCCGGGCTCGGGTGGACTATGTGGACAGGGAGATTCTACACGCGATGAAAGAGGCGGGTCTGACCAAGATCAACTTCGGAATCGAGTCCGGCAATACAGAGATCTTGAAGAAGATGAATCGTGATATCCCACTAGATGTGGTTCGTCAGGCAGTAGCCTGGACGAAGGAAGAGGGGCTTACCACCCTCGGGTTTTTTATTATCGGTTTTCCCGGTGAGACCGAGGCAGACGTAAAAGAGACAATTAAATTCGCCCTCGAGCTTGACTGTGATTTCATCCAGGTAAATAAGATGGTCCCCCAGCCGCCATCCCCGGTCTATCGAGAACTGGTCGAGAGGACCGGAATCGATTACTGGCGGGAATATACTCTGGGAAACGCCGAGATTCTTAGCGAACTTCCCGGGATCGGTTCGTCATTCGATCCCGAGAGCCTTGATATCTGGCAGAGGCGCTTCTTCCGAAAATACTATTATCGGCCTTCATATATATTGAAACGCTTGAAAAAAATCACTTCATTTAAAGAGATGAAAGGTCTGGCCCGGGCGGCTCTCTCTATCCGCTAATGTACTGCTTCGGAATTTCCCCGTTAGTCATCGGGATGCGCCTATGGCGCACAGTAAACCGCGGATTAAGCGGATTAGGCGGATTGTTTTCTTTTAATCAGCATAATCCGCTAAATCCGCGGTTAAATAAGTTGCCCGAACGAAGTGAGGGATAAGTTCTATTAGAATGAGCAGCAGATTTAATTAGACGCGGTTTCTGGCAATTGGAGTAATTAATATATTGTTAGTTGTTATATTATTTGCCGTCGCTGAGTTCCTCTATCGGAAATATATAATAATCCATACGATCTTTGAGTCTGTGAAGGATGTGGAATTTGATGAATGGTTGGGCTGGGCACCGAAGCCGGGCAGATATGGCTCTCATATTATCACTCCCGATCGTTTTAGGAAAACCCAACTGGATAACTTTTCCCCATCAGGAAAGAAAGTAGCGAAACTTGATAAGGTAATAAGTTCATTAAATATACCGGTGTTAAATCTTCTTCTCCTGCTGGGGCAGGATTTCACAGGACGAAATGCTGAGAGAAAAGCCTTATTCGCGGAACACATGGCTGCGTCCGGCAATAAGTGGGTGGCGGAGAAAATAGAGGAGTTTATCAATCATACCGAGTCCTGCTCCGGGAGTAATGGGGTTTTGGGTAAAAACCGTGAGACGGATGTGGAGTAGGAATGATCGCAAGGAGTAGTACAGTATAAAAAATATATAGGGTCTATAGCGATCTTTAACGTTTTTTCTTTTTAACGTCTTTATTCTTTAACGTTAGCGCCGGAGGCGCTAAGTGCTATGATAGATCATGTCTGCATTGAGATAAGTTCAAAAGAAAGATGCCGGGAAGTCTTTGAAGGGGTCCTGGGTTTGAAACTGGCGTACTCTTTTCAGATAGATAAGGACTTCATGGAACGAATGTTTGAGATACCCAACTCCTGCAAAGCGGTGGTATATAAGGCTGGTGATACCAAGATTGAAATCTTTATCCGCCCGGAGATGGAAAAATCGGGGGGGAGATCATCTCACCTATGCTTGCTCTCGCAGGATAGACAAAGAGTGCTCAAATTGGCTGAGGAGAAAGGACTTGTCGTCCTGCACCATCCAAGAGCCGGCCGGCCACTCTATTACATCAGGGATCATGATGGAAACCTTTACGAAATCAAGGAATCAGGATAAATTACTGTTTCTAAATTTTGCAATCCACATAAACAAAACAATTATTACCACGAAGAGCATGAAGAACACGAAGTTGTTTAAAAGATAATATAGATTTTTTATCTGTTTTAATATTTCTCTTCGTGACCTTCGTGTACTTCGTGGTTCAATAGATTCGGAGCTAAACCCTATAATGCAGAACAAAAACAATGAAACAATAATCAAACTATCCGTCGTAGTCCCGGTTTACAATGAAGCTGATAATTTGCCTGAACTTTTCCGGAAGTTGAAGGAAGTCCTCCCCGGGATTACTCCGGATTATGAGGTCATCTTTGTTAACGATGGTTCGGATGACGGATGTGAAGAAATATTGAACGGGTTCTTCCGCGATAATGACTTTGTTTCTATAGTTCATCTCTATAAGAACTTCGGAAAGACTCCCGCTCTGGAACAAGGATTTGCCATCGCCCGGGGAGATATCATAGCCACCCTTGACAGCGATTTACAGAATGATCCGGCGGATCTCGGTTCTCTGGTAGAGAAAATAGAGGCGGGGTATGATCTAGTCTCGGGTATGCGCCAGGGGAGGCAGGATCCCGGAGGGAAAATACTCACATCTCGTCTATTCAACTTTATCATCCGGCAGACTACAGGACTTAGGCTAAAGGATTATTTCTCCGGCATGAGATGTTACCGGAAGAAAGTATTAAATGCTCTTAATCTCTATGGGGATCTCTATCGCTTCGCCCTGGTCTTCGCTCATTTTGATGGCTTCAAGGTGGCTGAAGTCCCGATTCACCACAGTCCCCGACTCCACGGAGACTCAAAGTATAGTAAATGGACCAGGCTGAAAAGAGGGATTTTCGATCTATTAATTGTTCTATTTACGATCAAGTTTAATTTTCGACGGAACTATCTACTGGGAGTATGGGGTCTCTTCCTGGCCGCCGCCGGCTTTACAGTTCTCTTCCTGAATTATACGATACGCTTCCTGGGAATCGGAACCGGAGGAGAGGTTTGGACCGGCTTCGCCGGAGTTCTTCTCGTATTTATTGGTCTTCAGTTTATCCTGGTAAGGACAATTGCCGATAATTTCGTTTCCCACCATCAGACCGGAAAGGAGAAGAGGGGGAAATACATCAAGGAGATCCACCATCATCCCGGAAATGAAGGCGGATAAGAATAGTCTTGACTCCTATAGTCTGTCCCTATCCGGTATTCCATGAAGCACGTTCTTTTATTTAACTCGCCGATAAGTTTCACAAACAGGGTAGATTTTTCAGGGAAGAGCTTCCCGGAAATTGTATTTCTCCAATCTTCGCAGGTTTTGAGAGTTTACCTCGTTTCTGAGCCCGGGGAAAACCATCCAGATTATTAGACGTCTTTTTGCCGGAGCTGAGTGAATATGGACCCAACTTATGAAAATAAACGCCGCCGATTGGAATCTGGTTACTGGCTGTTCCGGGCTAGGCGGGAACTTATATTTACTTTACTTCGCCGCAGCGGTGTACACCCCGACTCCAAGATTTTAGATGCCGGATGTGGAGGGGGGCTCCTGATAAGGTTTTTACAGCGGAAAGGATTTAAAAATGTATCAGGTATTGATACCAGCAAAATGATGGTGAACCTCTGCCGGGAGAGGGGACTAATGAATGTCTCTCGCCAGGACTGCATAGCAACTGCTTTTTCCGATGAGCGGTTTGACTTAATTATAGCCGCCGATGTTCTGGAACATCTTGAAAATGATGTTGATGTATTGAGAGAATGGGAGAGAATATTGGAAAAGAACGGAAGATTGATTATAACTGTCCCTGCCTTTAAATTTTTATGGAGCAGTCACGATGAAGTTTGTCATCACTACCGGAGGTATTCAAAATCGGCTTTGATTCATCTTCTGAAGAAAGCCGATTTTTCTGTCGACCGCATCTCCTTCTGGAACTTCACTCTTTTTTTCCCTGTATATCTAATGAGGGTTTTGCAGGGGTGGTTTTCGAGAGATAAAGCAGAGCCGACCGATCAACTGTATGAGTTAAATCCGTTTATTAATAATCTTCTTGTTCAATTGTTACGTATAGAGAACCAGCTTCTTAGTTGGATTAATTTCCCGGTTGGTATCAGTATCTGCGCCGTTGCCCGGAAGAGAAATAAATCAGGATAAAGGAGCGATTCAATTGTCAAAAGATAAGAGACCGCAAAACTACCGATATTTCGATATTTTAAAGGATCATCTAAAAGGTGATCTCAGCCTGATATTCAGTGGAAAGGTGGTCTATCCCCGGCAGATCGAGATTCACCTGCCGGGGGATCATAAGCGGTTCTGTAATTTCAATTGCCCGTACTGTCAGGGTAATCTGCTGCTCCGGCCGACCGTCCCGTATGAAGAAGACGCATTAGAGTTAATTAAAAAATTGGCCGGGAAAATTCCGTACTATATTTATGGGGGGGCATATTCCGAACCTTTGTTGAACCCATATTTTCTCCGCTTTCTCAAGCTTACCAAGCAGATCGGTTCGCACTTCGGAATTCATACCAATGGTTCGCTCTTGCTGCGACTGGAGAAATCGGAGTCTTTTCTCAGCGAGATCTTCCGGATTGCGGATTCCCCCCTTGATTACCTCTCGATCAGCCTTGACGCTGGGACAGCGAAGAGTCACATGACTAGCAAGAGAATTAAGTATAACTGGTTTGATGAGATTATTGAGGGGCTCAGGACCATAGCGGATATTAAGCGGAGAGCGAACGGCCCGGAAAAGCTTTCTCTCCGGGTTGTCTATCTTCTTAATGAGCACAACTCCTCGCCGGAAGAGATTCTGGGGATCATCAAGCTGATGAAAGAGATCGGGGTAGATTCATTAAGGTTTTCCATCCCCTACGCTGTATATGGACAGGACTTTGATGTCTGCCGGAAATACAAAAAAGATGTTGAGGTGGTGAAAGACAAAGAGTTTGAAGAGTTCTTTGGACCACTGGTCTCAAAGGATACGTCGGAGAAACCTTATATCTTCTACTTTCCTCCCGATTACCAGGATGTCGATAGGATGAACTATAAATATTGTGTTTATTGCTATTACCAGATTACTATCGGCGCCGATGGATATGTATATCGGTGTTCCAGCACAGCATCTCCTACTTTCATGATGAATCAATTGGGTCCGGTAACATCCGATTTGAAGGAGTTCGAAGATATGATTCTTCTGAACGAGAATCCGGATTTTCGTCCCTCGACCTGTTTCCGGGTAGGGGCTCGATGTAATAGGATGGCCCTGGAGATTAACGAAGCCTATAACCGGATGCGGGAAAAGAATGGATAGAGAGACAGTAGCACTGATCGGATATGGATACTGGGGGAAAAAACTATATCGATATCTCCGGGAAGATCTCGGCTATAATCTCAAGTATGTTTATTTTCGTTCATTAAAAGATCTCCCCGATAAAGACAGGTCTGAACAGTATGGCGAAATATTCACCGCTGAGCTTGAGAGGATTTTGTATGATCCGGAAGTCAGCGGCATTGTTGTTGCCACCCCGATTAAGACTCATTTTGAGATTGCTCGGCAGGTTTTATCGGCCGGGAAAAACCTGCTGATAGAAAAACCTCTTACTCTTAAACGAGAAGAAACTGTGATCCTGGAAGAGATTGCCTTCCGAAAGAAACTAACCATTCTCACCGATTATATCTACACATTCTCAAAATCATTAGAAAAGGCCCGGGAGATCATCCGGGAAGGAATAATTGGAGAAATTCAGTCCATCCAGTTATCCATCAAACAGACCGGCCGATTTCTGGAGTATGACGTTTACTGGCTCCTGGCCTCTCATCTTCTGGCGGTTCTCGATATCTTTGTGCCTCTCAATGAACTAAACTTTAACAGAAAGGATTTGGTTCGGGGGCCCGGCCCGGTTGAGAGCGGCTTAATCTTTTTCCGAAAAGATGACGGTAGTTGTTCAGGATATCTTGATGTCAGTCTGAACTATCCCGGAAAGGAGAAGCGGGTGGTTATATATGGAGAGAGTGGGAGTATTATATATGATCCATTACAGCGGCCATCTCTGCGCGTTATGCGTTACCGGAAGACAACCGGACTTCCGGGAGACCGGTTAATTGAGGAGTGGCAGGAGTACGATTACGATGAGAATAACAATATTACGCTCGCTCTAAACGTTTTTCGGGATTGTCTGAACGGGAAGAGAGAGGATAACCTGAAACGATCGATAGCCGTGACCACGGTCCTGGAGAATCTTTAGATTGTAATTTTCACCCCCACGTATTTGTTCCATGTTCCTATTAGTTCTTGAGGGATCCCACAAAATCAGAAAACGAATGTAACGATACTTAACAAAAATGTTATAACTGGCTGCTTCGGAATTTCAATAATCTTAATTTTACGAAGTAAAATTTAGATTATTTAAATAGATAGTACTGCTAAAATCATTAAAATAATTGTTGGCGCTGACCTGATATATTTATATCGGTCTTGGTTCAAACCTAAATTGGCGCCGCAGGCGCTAATTTATTACGTGAAACTGTGTTGGTTATGCCAGTGCTCGTAGTGCAGGGCTTTAGCCCTGCTTCCCTCGGGCAGGACTTAAGTCCTGCACTACGAGATTGCCCTCCAACGGCAGGGGAAACTCGTATATGAGAGAGGGTACAACAAACTTTAATAAAGCTGATTGGTTAATCTTATCGGGGCTTCTCGGTTTAGTAACAGCTTTCTTCCTTCCATTGCTTGTCGGTTGGGAAAAGTTCTTTTACGATGATATAGCGTTTACCTTCTACCCCCAGCAGGTTTTTCTCTCCTGCTCTCTGAGGGATGGGGTGATCCCGTGGTGGAACCCCCAGCTCTGCGCTGGCGCGACGCCTTTCTACGCCCATGTCTTTCAAAGTTCCCTCTCTCCGATTAACTGGCTCTTTCTCTTCCTGGGAAGCATCGATCCGGCCCGTGACTATCTCTGGCTGATCAAGGCCCCGCTAACTCTTTACTATCTTATGGGCGCCGGTTTCGCCTACATCTTCTCCCGTCGCGGTCTTAATCTCAACCCGGCGGGATCGTTTGTTTTTTCTCTGGCCTATGCCTTCAGCCCATCGATGATTTATTTCTCTACCGCGCCAGCGGAGGTGCTCATTCAGGCCTGGCTTCCTCTTATCTGCCTCTGTCTGATCCGGTTTTCTCATGCCGGGAGCTATCGCTGGCTTATTCTTGGCGCCCTGGCCGTTGCGTTTATGTCCCCATCTGGCGATGTTCCCGTCTTGATCCACGTCACCTTCATTACTTCCCTCTTCGGTACCGGCCTGCTGATTATCCTCTTATCGCGCGGGGATTGGAAGAGCGGTCTCAGGGTGGTGGGGGGAGGAATCGCCTTCTTCGGCACGGGATTTTTATTGGCCGGTATCTACTGGGCCAACATGCTCTCCGGTATCCAGATGCTCACGGCGGATTCGGGGGAGATCATGGATCAATTATCTGGTCTGCCCCAGAGCATGCCCCCTATGTACCTGATCAATCTTTTCATCCCCGATTATTTCGGGGGGATAACCAGTCACCATACCTGGGGGGCCGCTCACCAGATTCGACTCAGTCTGAACGACGTTAATCTGCTCGGGGGTCTGGTCGCTTCTTTTGTCGCTGTTGCGGGATTCTTCCTCACCGGCGGCCGCTCCCGTATCAACGACAGCTCTGCATCTCCCCGGGAATTATGGTGGTTGTTTTTCGGCATCTTCCTCTTCGGTATTTTTGTGGTCCTGGGGAGATATACCCCGGTTTACGGATTTCTCCGGGCGTTTATCCCCGCGCTCCAGATGCCTTATCCGGTCCGTTTGAGGAGCATAGAATGCTTTGCCATGGCAGGGCTGCTTGGAGTTTCCATCCACCTGCTTTTCAGTCGCCGTCTTAATCACATCCTCCGAAAAACAGTGATCTACCTTCTCTTTGTCGGGCTTTTGGCCGGTCTGGCTCTTCTCTATCCATATCATAACGAGAAAGAGTTCTTTTCTCCCGGGTTTAAGCATCTGACGGTGCTGAATGATTGGAGGTGGTTTCTCCAGGGACCGATCTTCTACATGGCAGCGGGGGCGGTTATCATGATTATCATGGCTGGACTGAAAGGCGGAAAGTATTTCCGGAAGCTTTTGATCGTGGCGTTGACGTTGGAACTCTTGTTTTTTGCCTATAAGGAGTTTTATCTTAACCGGACGCTTAACTACCGGTATAAAGATTTTTATGCCGAGCGGTCTTATGGGCCGGACGATGAACCAATCTATCGGAAGATCTTAAACTGGCGCCCGGAACGGGAGGATGAGCGAAAGTTATACCGGCGTCTTTATTACCGTTCCTACTTCGATAATCTGGCATGGCTGGACGGTTCCCTCTCGATGCTGGGATTTGATGTCAAGCCCCTTGATCCGCGATTTCAAGGCATTATCGAGGAATTGGCGAAAGGGTTGCCTTATGAGATAAAAGTCCGGGACTGGGGTTCATGGTTCTGGCCCAATATGAGCACACGTTATCTACTCTCCCGGAGCCGGCTAAACTTTTCTCATATGGAAAAAAGAAGAAGAGTGGAGAATGAGTACAGTTATGAAATATCTGCCGCTCTTCCCCGGTTATATTTCCAGGATCATTGGAAGGTGGCCAATGAAGAGGAGCAGAGAGAGGCGCTCCTTCATACCAATTTAAAGAAAAGTGGTTACTGTGACCCGGAAACCTGGAGGGATCGGCCTTCGCCGGAAATCATTCCGGTTGCTGATGAATTTACTAAGATTGAGGCGGATGCCCATTTCAATGATCACCAGAAGGAAAATGAAGTGACCGATTTCGACCTCTCCGATCCTAACCGAGTCAGGATCAATGTAAAAGTCTTGGTGCCGTCCATGATGGTGATGACCGATATTTATCACCCTGATTGGCGGGCGACGATAAATGAAAAACCGGTTCCAATCCGCCGGGTTAATTTTCTGCAGCGCGGCATCTGGTGCCCCCCCGGCGAATATCGGATTACGATGATATTCCGGCCGGGTTCATTGACGCAGGGGTTAGTTGGGACCGCCATCGGGATTTTCGTTTTTGTCGGGTTGATATTGATGTCTGTACGGCAGGAGCGGAAAAGAAGACGAGAGGAGGCACCGGGAAATGGATAGCCATGGCATTGAAAACAAGGCGGAAATCCGAATGAAGCCGGACACCCGATTGATTCCCGGAAACGCTATACATCGTCCGGGTAGGAACCGGCGGGACATAGTAGCCCTGATTTGCCTGGGGGTTCTTCTCTTGATGCTATTCACCCCCGCTCTGGCCGGCTGGAGAGGGATATTCCATGATGATATGGCAATGGACTTCTTCCCCTGGCATTTTTTTATGGCCCGTCATTTTCAGAGCGGCGTGGTGCCCCTCTGGGACTGTGAAACCTGGTGCGGTGCCAAACCGTTCTATGCCCGATATTATGCCGATACCTACTATTTCCCGCTCTGGCCCTTTTCCCTGCTGAGTCCTCTCGACGACCTAGATCAGGCCTATCTTGTGACCTGTCTGATCCCTCTTTTTCTTCACTACTGTCTGGCCGGGGTCGGGATGTACCTTCTGGCCCGCCGGGGAATCCGCCTCCATCCGCTTGCCGCTTTTGTGACAGCCGTGGTGTATAGCTTCAGTCCTATCTTTGCTTACTCCTATGTTGGTTTCCAGATCGCGGCGGTTCCGGGGTGGCTCCCCTGGTTAGCGCTGATTGTGGTCTCAATGGACCGCCGGGCCGGGTGGGGCAGGGTTGCCGCCGGGGGGTGCGTGATAGCGTTAATGATAACCGCTGCCGCGCCGCAACATACCGCCTCCAGCCTCCTTCTATGCGGTTTACTCTCGGTTGGACTGGGTCTTCGACGTCTCCGGGGACCGAGAAAGCGATTGTGCTTTAGATCTCCCCTTCAATTGGCGTCCGCAGTCTTGCTCGGCCTGGCTCTCTCCGCCGTTTACTGGATCCCGTGTCTGGATGGGGTGGCCTATACCGAACAGCATCTTCCGATGACCTATGAGGCAATGACCGGCGAGGACGGGTCGATGCCCCCGGTCTATCTGGCTACTATTGTTATCCCCGATCTCTTCGGGACCGTGAGCGGTTTCAATAACCGAAACTGGGTGGAGGCGGTCACCCACGGAGTTCGGTTCTGGGATGCCAATCTGAGTGGAGGTCTTTTGTTGACCTTCCTGGCCCTGGTCGGGACCTTCCTGATAGTAAAGCGTCCATTCACCCGACGTCTGCGTTTCTGGGCAGGTTTTGCTGTCTTGCTGTGGATATTATCGATTCTTTTAGTTCTGGGGAGACATACCCCCTTTTATTATTTCTTCTATAAGTGGGTGCCGGTTTATTCGCGCTTTCCGTTTCCCATCCGTTACCGGTTGCTTCAGGTGGTAGCCACCGCCTGGCTGGCCGGTCTCGGGATGGAATATCTCTTGTCCTGGAAGCGGGCTTCCTCCGGTCGGGAGCAGAGATTGGTCTGGTGGTATATCGGACTTTCCGGTCTCGCCGGTGTTCTGGCTCTATCCGGCTCTGAGGGGATCCGGGGCTGGTTCAGCGGGCGGTTCTCACTTCCCGGATTGGATGAAATCGTGCGCCGGAGCAACCTGGAATGGTTTGTCTCCGGTCCGGTCTTATATTTTTTCGCCGCCGGTATTTTCCTGGTTCTCGTCTGGCGGGGTCTCCGGGGGCAGCGCCGGGCGATCGCGATGGCCGCGCTGGTCATCCTGGAAGCGTCGGTTTTTACATATGCGGCTTTTTACTTCTGTATCTTCCGATTCCACGAGCCGCAACCCCAGCAGATCCGCAGTCTTGGTCCATCGACCCATCCGATGGTGCAAAGAGTTCTGAGAACTCTTGATGCTCAACGGACGGACCGGACTCTCCGCTGGGCTACCGACCAGCCCTTCCACGATAATTTCTCCCGCCTCGACCCCTCGGGAAGTTACGCTTTCATGGGATATGACATGAAGCCTCTGGAGAAACGGTTCAAGCAGGCATTTGAAGAAGCATACGGACGTCCGGTAGGCTGGCCTCTTTACTGGGAATTTCCCCACCCGGTATATCCATTGTTCTTGAGCAACATGTCCGTCGGATATCTTCTTGATTCCCGGCCAGACAATCCGTTCCCCGGAGGGAAGACCGAAAAACTCGAATTAGACCCGGATTTTTATCTTCATCTCAATCCTCTGGCACTTCCCCGGGTCTTTACCATGGACCGGGTTGTTGATTGCTCGGAGGAGAAGGCGATGGAGGAACTGGTTAAAAGGGATCTCCGGAAGGGGGTGTTTGTTGATGGTAATGATCAGTTATCAGAGCTCAGTAATCGGTTATCGGTGATCAATGATCGGGGGAGGGGAGGCGATTACCAGTTACAGATTACCGATTACCAATCTTTTGATCCCGGTTCCAAAGAAAAATATATCGCGCATTTTAATGAACTCCAGGATGCAAACCCCATTACGAGCCTTGATTTCAGTAACCCCAATCGGGTGGAAGTGGAAGTTGAGATAACCCGTCCGGCCATGCTTATTTTGACCGAGGTCTGGTATCCGGGATGGGAGGCGAAAGTAGATAGAGAGGCCGTTCCCCTTTATCGGGTGAATTATCTCCAGCGGGGAATCTGGCTGAATCCGGGGAAGCATCGGGTTGAAATGATCTTCCAGCCGAAGTCCTGGAGGATAGGAATGAATATCTCCATTATCTCCTGGGGAGTCTTGATTCTGGTTTTTCTAGGGTGGAGAATTCGGCGGCGGATCAGGCATTATCATCCAACCCCAGGGTCTGGTGGGGGGAGCATATGATAATACGATTAACGATCTATCTGATCGGATTATTAGTTTTTGTCCTTCCCGTAGGCTGCAGAAATAATATGGATGCATATTCTGGTCATCCCAACGTGGTATTTATCCTTCTCGATGCTGCTCGGGCCGATCATTTTTCCTGTTATGGTTATGACAAAAAAACCACTCCTGAGATGGATTTTATCGGGAGCCGCGGAGCAATTTTTCTTAAAGCGTTCGCCCCGGCGACGGAGACGTTTAAATCTCTGCCGAGGATCTTAAGCTCCCGTTATCTTTCGGAAGAAATATTCCAGAAGGATACTTGGGGTTGGGGGATCCGGCGCGAGAACTCCCAAGGTGTTTTTAGGGAATTTGACCGAGAACAGATATTATTGCCTGAAGTCCTGTCTAGTAATGGGTACCGGACAGCGATAATTCATGACCATTGGTGGTTTGTCCCTCAGACCGCTCTGGTGAGAAGTTTTGATGAGCATTTCAAAGTAAAGACCCGGTTACGTAAGGAACCAGCGGATGAAGCGATAATCGGGCAGGCGCTGGATTGGATCCGGGAAAATGCCGCTCACCCATTTTTTCTCTATCTCCATATCATGTCACCCCACCAGCCGTATCCCCCGAAGTCCGTTGAGCTTGAATTTATCGGGGATAAGCAGGAATCCGATCTCGATGCGGTCCGTCGTAAGTTTTACTCCAAGAAAAACGAATCAAGCAAGGATTGGACTTCGGAAGAACTCGACTGCCTGAGGGTTCTTTATGATAGTAACCTTCGCCATAGCGATACCCAGGTTGGTCTGCTCTATTCAAAGCTCGAAGAATGGGGATTGGCTAAAAATACTCTCTTCATCATTACTTCCGATCATGGAGAAAATCTGGGGCAACATGGTAAGCTTAACCACAGTGGTCCCCCATGGGACAGTGTCACGCATATCCCCTTGATTATGGTTTTGCCGGGACGTATTCCGTCGTTGGTTAAGGTTCGTGGTCAGGTGGAATCAATCGATATCATGCCGACGATAATAGATATCTGTGGCCTGAATTTTCCTGCCGACAAGAAGATGGATGGTATCAGTCTTAAGAGTTTTATTGCCAACCCGATGACCGGCAAGGAGGCAATTTATACAGAAGAATCTATACGTACTCCGGAGTATAAATTTATAATCAGTTACAACAAGCTATATGATCTAATCAAAGACCCGGAAGAAAATAAAAATATTGAAGGGGATAATCCGGAATTGAAAAAGAAGCTCTCCGCCAGACACAAAAGTTTCATCGCTCCGTTTGTGAAGATTGTTGAGTCTGCCTGCCGGACGAAGCCGCTAGAATACCCATTTTATCTTCCACTACGGGAGTTTTTGCTTGGTCCTGAAACAAACGTCCAGAGATGTCATATTGGGAAACGGCCTGCTTCGGTTTTAAGCGCGATTTCTCCCGGTAAGTCCTGGTTGCTGAATGAGTCCGTGAATTTCGGAGGATTATTCTGTCGGTATGGAGAGAGCGAGACTACGCCCGTTGAGATATCGATTGATGTCCCAAATGGAACCTACCGAGTTTTTGCCACGGTAGAGATACTGGGAAAGGAGAAAGCCCGGCCTGAGTCAGCTGGCTTACAGTATCGATTTGAGACTGAAGGTCCATTTCTTGATCCGTATGGGGTGTCGTCCGCCGGAAGAAATGGATGTTATTATTTTGACTGGGGCAATATAACGGTGAAGAACAACCGCTTTTTTGTAGAGGTATTTGTTTCCCCGGATAGGAGTGCGGAATTTTTCCTCCATCACCTCCGGTTTTTTCCGGATTCAGGAAGAGGAGTCGGTGAAACCACAAGAGTAAAGGAAGAGGAAGTGCAGGAACGAAGGGATGGGTTGAGATCACTGGGATATTTGTAGCCGCGGAAAGAATCGGCTGTCCTGAAAGATGGCTGAGAGAGCAGTAAATATGGTAAGACTGAAAAGCGGGCGATCAGTTTGAAGCGGTATTATTTAAATCTGTACCTAAATGCTGAAAAAGTCCGAAAAAGGGAGTGAGTTGCATGACCTCAAGTTTGTTTGTTTTAGTGGTAGCGTCATATTTTATCTGCTCCGCGCCGGTACCGGGGGTTCAAAAAAATGACACTCTCCCGCCCTCCAATATTGTTTTCATTCTTCTGGATGCCGCCCGGTCCGATCATTTTTCCTGCTATGGTTATGACAAGAAAACCACTCCCTTGATTGACGCGATAGGGCGCAGGGGCGCGATCTTCCTGAAAAATTATGTTTCCGCCACCGAGACGTATGACTCCATCCCCCGGATCTTCACTTCCCGGTATTTCTCCGAACCGATATTCCAGATGGGGACCTGGGGATGGGGGATCAGAAGAGAGGGGCCCCGGACTATCTTCAAGAAGTTCGATGATCAGCAGATTCTCTTTTCGGACCTTATTTCCCGGTCCGGCTATCGGACGGTAATCTTTCACAATCACCCCTGGTTTATGGATAAGACGGATTTAGTACGATCATTTGACGAATCATTCTTCTTCCCGACGGCTACCAGGAAACCGGTTGATGAAATGATGGTGGACGCGGTTCTCTCCTGGGTCAATAAGCATAAGGGGGAGGGGTTCTTTCTCTACTTCCATGTAATGTCTCCTCATCAACCCTATCCACCCAAAGAAGAGGATCTTGACTTTATTGATAAAGAAGAGTTGAACCGATTGAACGCGGTCCGGGAAAAATTCAAGAACCGGAAGGGTGGGGGAATACGAGATTGGTCCAAAGAAGACTTGCAGTATTTCGGAGTCATGTATGACAGCAACTTGAAACATACTGATCGTCAGATCGGTCGATTATACGAGGGCCTGGCTGAACGTGGTCTGGCGAATAATACCCTATTTATAATTACCTCCGATCATGGTGAACTTTTGGGAGAGCATGGCGGTCTTGGGCATGGCGGCCCCCCCTGGGATTCGCTTATTCATGTCCCCCTGATTATGGTTTATCCCCCCAGCATTCCGGCCGGTCTCCGAATTGGCGGTCTTACGGAATCCATCGATATTATGCCGACCATTTGTGATGTCTGTAATCTTAGGCTCCCCGAGGGAAAATCGATGGATGGGGAAAGTCTAAGTAATCTCTTTAAGAATCCCAACCGGGGAAAGAAGGAGGTTTATAGTAAGGATTCCATCCGAACCGAGGAATATAAATATATTATAGGTAAAGATTCTCTCTTTGACCTCCGGAAGGACCCCGGGGAAATCAGGAATATAAAATCCGGCAAACCGGAATTTTTAAAGGAGAAACTTAAAGATAGATATAATAAATTTATGAAAATGTTCCGGGATCGTTATCGGGACGCGGTACGGCGGCAGGCCCCAGATTTCCCCTTTTTTTATCCGATCGATGAATTTCAGGTATCACCGAAAAATGCTTATGAAACCTGCTGGAATGACAAACCTCCGCGGGGTAATTCAATGGATAGTAGATTTGATAAACCATGGGTAATAAATAAGTCGAATCGGCAGGGATATCTCTTCTGTCTGCCGGAAAATGGAAAGCCTCCCGTTCTCTCACTCTCCGCCCGGATCCCCAACGGCAGCTACCGTATCCAGGCGTTTATCGCGCCGATGAAAGAACTGGCGTTAATCCGCGGAAAGACCGGCTTCCGCGTTCGTTTTGACCCCGCTCTCCCTTTTCAGGAACCTGTCGATGTCATTCTATTCGAGGAAGAGGAAGAAGATACGGCGTATTATTTGGACTATGGCCCCGTTACGGTCAGTGGTGAAACTATCTTCATGGAGTTTGATTTTCTCCCCCCGAAAAATATCACCTGTATTATATATCATATCAAGTTTATCCCAATCCAGCTACAGGGAGAGCAGCCGGATATACTCAATCAGAATGAGATTAAGATGAGAAGGGAAGATCTCCGGTCACTGGGTTATTTTAATTAATATCTAAATAGTGTCTGAACAAAAACCACGATTTAAGTTAGCCACCCCACTGTAGCGGGGCGTGACTAATTGATATAATCACCTTTACAGGCAAACGATTACGCAACTTAAACGTTGCGGCTAACAAAAAAATCCCAAATAATCGTGGTTTTCATTCAGGTACTAAATATAAGAAGACAGTTAAGGCTGTGGTCGGCAAACAGCGTAAAATCATATTTTCTCTGATAACCCTCGGTATCTCAGTCATCATCGCAGTGGTAATCGCGGAGGTATTGGTGAGATATTTGCAACTTGAAGATTGGCTCCAGGGGATCCATTTCTTCAGAAATTCGCAGGGACAGATTGCCGCCGCGGACCCCGTAAGCGAAGGATGCTGATTTAAGGTTTCGTCAAACAGTGCCTTGGTCTATGAACTGAGCTAACTCCGGACTATTACTGGCCGCTGATCTGCCCCTCGATAAAACAGTTGTCATCAGGAACAGTATCATGGAGACAGAAAGAAGATAGTCGCAGATTCGAGATGAGAAATAAATCAGCCACAGGTCAGTTTGCGATTACGATATATTTTCTGCTCCTCTTCGGCGTCCTACTGTTAGTATTTTCACCGACCTTCTCCAATCCCCCCCGGAGTGATTTTTGGTGTCTGTTTTATTATTTCCATGATTACCAGGATCTTCCGGTATTGGAGCGGGTTATGGAGGTGGTGAATTACGATGTTTGGGAGCACGGGACCTACCGGCCGCTATTCCATCTGGTTCTATACTGGCTGTGGCTGTCCTTTGGGGCGAATTACTTCTGGTACCATCTTGTGACCTTCGGGTTCTACTGTTTGAGCATTCTGCTAATGTACTGGATGGCCCGGAATTTCGGCTGCGGGAGATTAATCACCGCAGTGTTTCTGACCGTCTTCGCGTTCCTCTTCTCTCACTTCAATATCATCACCTGGACCTTCCACCTCACCTTAATTATCGGTCTCTCTCTCTGCCTTTCGGGATTTCTCCTCTATCTCCGATTTTTGCGGACCGGTCGATATGGCCAGCTTATCTGTGCCGCGCTATTGTTTTTACCAGGGATGCTCTCTTATGAAGTCTTTATCCTCTGGCCGTTGGGGATGATTATCCTGTCTTTTATCACCGCGTTTCTACCGGTTGGTCTGCTACGGCGGCGGGGAACCCGCCGGGCGGTAGTTATTGCCGTCGCAACGCTTTACCTGACTTATGGAGCGATTCTCGGATTTACCCGCGCCTATAGCCCGGTCGAAAATTCCGGGAAAATAGTGGAGAAGCTGATTACCCCTTCCCGGGTCACTTTCAGCATCGCCGCATCATCCTCGGCGATAATCTTGAATGGGGTTATCGCCAATATCGCGCCGCTGTTGACCTGCCCGGTAATTATCCAGGATAACATTGGGAGGGGCGGGATATTCCTTGAATGCAGTCCGTCCCTGAGGGATGTCTTGTCCCGGCGAAGTATGGAGCGAATATTTCAACTGATAGAACCGCCGTTAATCCTTGATAAGAAAGTTGACCTGGACAGTCTCTGGCAGGCGGTGGATCTTGAATTGAGAAAGTTCATCCTTATCGGGGGGATTATCTCTCTTTTGATAATTGCAGGAGGCTGTTTTTACATTTACCGCAAAGACCGCGCCACCGCTCTGATGTCGTTCTTCTTCTTATTTCTGCTATGGTCCTCTGTCTTTACCCTTTATCATGGGCGTGGTATTACCAATGTTCCTCTCTATGTCTTCCGTCAGTTCCGATATCAGTACGTCCCCAACGCCATGATTATCCTCCTGGCACTATTCCTGGTCGATCGTTTGATTAAAGCACATCAAAAAGCTCGGCTGGTGGTATATGTGATTTTATCCGGAATCCTGCTGATCAATCTTGTCGTTCTGGCCGCCCATATCTCGATCCTGGATCAACAGATGGCTCCTCTGGGAAAGATGCTGACGGAGATAAAATCCGGATTAAAAGATGGTCGGATTACACCGGAGAGAAAGATTTGCCTGGATGATAGTATTGCCGATACGCTTCCCGCCCTATGCTGGAACGGTGGAATGGCCAAGTTCATGGAAGGAACCTACCAATGGATATTTTCTCCGGAAGAAATAAAATCGTTCACATTTAACCCGGATCAGGCCGGTTGGGTGATAGTGGAGAAAGACATGAGTCTTAATCCTGTTTCAATAAATCGTGGATTAGACTGATTTAAAGGATTGTTTTTCTCTAATCCGCATAATCCGTATAATCCGCGGTTAAATAAGTTGTTAAATTGAATTCCAATGACGGAAGAGAAAATAATAAGTGACTGGAAAAATATCTGTGTCGCCTCCGGTTTCCAGGGAGAGATCCGGCAGGAAGAAGAGCTGCGGAGACATACTTCTTTAAGGATCGGGGGTCCGGCGGATCTCTTTCTTCTTCCCGCGAGCGTTCCCGACCTGATAACACTCCTTGAGTCATTGACGGAGGAAGATATCCCGTATTCCATCCTGGGCCGCGGATCGAATCTGCTGATCTCCGACCGTGGAGTCAGAGGGATCGTTATTCAGCCCGGTCCGGGCTTGGCCGGATTAAATTTTCGGGATGACTGCCTGGCGGCGGAGGCCGGAGTAACTTTGCCCCGCCTGGCTCAATACGCGGCAGAGAGGGGCCTGGCCGGCCTGGAATTCCTGGCCGGTATCCCCGGAACAATAGGAGGCGCGGTGGTGATGAACGCCGGCTGGGGGGGAGGGGATATCTCGCAGGTGGTGAGGCGGGTCCGGACATTTAAGCCCCGGTTCGGCCTGAAAGATTGGACTCCGAAAGAGTGTTGTTTCGGTTATCGTTCAAGTCGCTTCCGGCAAAGCGCAGAGATTATTCTGGAAGTAGAATTAAAACTCGATCCCGGTTCTCCTCAATTGATCAAAGATAGGATGGATGAAATCATCATCCGGCGCAAAAAATCGCTTCCTCTGGAATACCCCAGTGCCGGATCTATCTTCAAAAACCCCCCCGGCGATTATGCCGGACGATTGATTGAGTCGGCAGGTTTAAAAGGGAAAAAGGTAGGGGGTGCGCAAATAGCGGATAGGCATGCCAATATTATCGTCAATTGTGGAGCGGCATCTTTCAGGGATGTGGAACAGTTGATATCGCTTGCCCGGGAAAAAGTGAAAGAGAAATTCAGAATTGACCTGGAACTGGAGATAGAGATCTGGTAGGTCTATCATGACCTTATCTAAAAAAGTATTTTATATTTTTTGTGTTTATAAAACTATATATTTACCACGAAGAACACGAAGAAAAACCCGAAAAAGCTTTTGAATTATTTCTGATTTTTTGCAAATTCCTTCATATACTTCGTGTTCTTCGTGGTTCAAAAAGCTTTTCGAGTAAGTACTTGCATGAGATCCGCGACAGGATATAGCTTATGATATCTAACGAACTGAATTGGCGCTTTCGGCCTTCCCCGGCGGAAATATTCTCCCTGGTTATCGGTAGCCTGCTTATTATCTGGTACGCGTGGATTTTAGACGATGCGTATGTTTATTTTCGGTATGTCGACAATCTTGTTATTCATGGGTTTGGCCTGGTCTGGAACCCGAATGAATTCGTTGAAGGCTTCTCATCTCCGGCTTGGGCTTTGCTCTTGTCACTACTGCGGGCCGTGCACCTTGATTTTTGGGTCATAATCCGTTCGGTTGGTATCATCTGTTTTATCGGTTTTTGGTGGCTGGCCTGCCTCATTAATCGGGGTCTCATGCCTTCGGGGACGCGAACGACCTCGCTCAACGTTCCTCTCCTCTACCTATCTCTAACCTATGCCGTATCCTGCTACTTTACTTCAGGGACCGAATCTCCACTGATTCTTTTGCTGGCGGCGGTATATGCCGCGGCGATACTCTGGCCCGGCAGCAGACTTCTCCAATGCTTTGTCGGATTTGGTCCACTGGTTCGTCCTGAACTGACGCTTCCGTTTCTTTTGTTCTTACTCTATGCAAAATTCTTAAAGGAAAAAATAGCTTGGTTCGCAATCCTCACCTGCGGGTTGACAATGGTTCCTTATATGATATTTCGCCTGTGGTATTACGCTGATATTTTTCCCAATACCTTTTACCTCAAGGAAATCGCCTGGCCTTCCCAGGGGCTGAATTACCTTTATGATACATTATTGCCGTATCATCTACTCCCCTATTTGCTTGGCATGGGCGCGATTTACTTTGCCCTGCGGCGCGGCAGCAAGATCTCGCGCGCGCTTATGTGCAAGGAGAGATTAGCTATGATAACGCTGGCGATCCCTCTCATCATATATGTTGTAAAGATTGGTGGGGACGCCCGGCATTTCCGCTATCTCGCGTATCCCTTTGTGCTTTTAGTCCTTTCAACAGGAGGGCTGGTTGAGAGAATTAGGTTTCCATCGAGATTGCCGAAGATTCTCATCTTCGCCGCGATCGCGCTTTTTGCAATCAGCAATTACCCGCGGCAGTTGCACCATCATCCTATTTCCCGGCAGAAAGGGAACCGGGGTTTTCTTCGCATCAATGATGCGGCATTCCACAGGATTAATCCGACTGGGATAACGCCGCCTATCTTCGCAATAAGCAGCTCGCTTGGTTACCAAGCCGCGAAACATCGATACGCTGAAACGTTTACTATATCAACCAATAAGGTTCCTGTAATAACCGAAGGATGGTGCCAGCGGGCCTATTTACAGCTGGTGCCTTGTATTCAGCGTTTCGGCTTAACGGATCCGTTTTTGGCTCGTACGAAATGTCCTTTCGACAAGCCTTCTCATAAATTTGGGTTAGCCCCTCTGGCGGATGATATAGTGAACATCCGCGAAAAATATGGATTCAACAGAGGGGCCTTTGAGATAGCGATTATGGAAGACGACTCTATCCCTCTCTGGATAACTAATAATATTGACGCTATCAAGACAATTGAGGCCAGGGCTTATAATACTCATCACTTGTTTCGAAACCTGATGCTCGCGATCAGGAGAAGTCCACAAATATATCCGAAGATTCAAGAGGAATAATAATGGGCTGGAATATATGGCCCGCCACCCCAAGATTCTAAGCACCAATCAATTAGGACATGAAGTCATAACAGATTTGATCTTAAAAAAACTATTGGATGAATTCAGATGAAGGAATGTATAAAAAGGAAAATCGTGTATTTCAGCCTGAGCTTTATCGCGGTTTTCTTTTTCTTTCTATATGCGTATACTTTTCAGGATAATCCGATCGGGATGAATATCTGGGATCATGGTCCCATGAATCTAGAGGGGAGAGAGTATGAATGGATGGCTAAAGGAAAATATTCCTTGCTCGCCCCGTCGTCTTGTAAGCCTATTCGGCACCCGCTTTGTCCGCTTCTCTATCCGATCATTAACCTTCCTTTGACGAAGATCATTCCTATTAAAGATTCTCCCCTGGTCTGTTCTTTCCTGGGGAGTATCTCGATCGCTATATTTGGATTTTGGCTGTATCGAAAATTAAGAAAGGCCCTGATAGTTTTACCCGTCGTTTTTTTGATGGGTTTTTCTTTTTCTACCTGGTATATCAGCTCGATCTGGGAGTCAAGAGTGCTGATTTTTTTTTCAAGCGTTTTGATTTTATTAGCTATTGATGGGCTTATTAAAAAACCTTCTTTCCGACAGATGTTACTGGCCTCCGCCGCCACGGTGGTGATGCTGCTTTCCTGTCTGGCTAATCTATATAGAGCCCGTCCCATTAGAGCCCGGCCATTGGGATTAAGCAAGTTACAATAAATTTCGATCTATCAAAAGGAGTGATTTTCGCTGTAAATTTAAATAAGGCATGCTATAATTGGATTTCGACTAAAAAAGCCAAT
>Ga0208279_1000506_pt1 | contig 30685 bp, 34 predicted proteins | sample AntAceMetag02UKM_FD_184766 | JGI IMG/M metagenome (GOLD analysis project Ga0208279, IMG submission 184766) | Saline lake microbial communities from Ace Lake, Antarctica - Antarctic Ace Lake Metagenome 02UKM (SPAdes) (version 2) | ecosystem: Environmental > Aquatic > Non-marine Saline and... | reverse complement strand
ATCAATGCGCGGGTTAGGAATATACGGCTATACTCATTAGTATTCCAGAAGTTCCTCCAGGTATATGTGAGCGAGAGGAAGCAGAGGAGGATAAGCAAGACTGTTATTATCGGAGGCCGGTAGTCAAGTTTCTCAGATTCTGATGCCGGGATTTTTTGGGCAATAATATCTTCCATATGCCTTAGACCCTATATTTTGTAAACTCGCCACCCCGTGCTCGTAGAGGTCTGCCGAATGTTTACATATTAAATTTATGGGTTCTCATTTATTTTGCATGCGTAATTCTTCCGGCACCCGGGTCGGCCGGCCGGATCTTTTGAGACAGGCATGGACTGTGTAACCATCAGCTAAGACCGAATCATCCCGTTGTACTTGGTAATCAATTCGTATCCTGGTCCCCTTTGCCATGCTCATCCAACCCGAAATAACCAGAAGATCGTCATAATGCGCGGGAGCCCGATACTGACAGTATGCTTCAATGACCGGCAGTAATATCCCCCTGGCTTCCCACTCCTTGTAAGGAATGCCTCTCCGGCGCAATAGCTCATTCCTTAACCGTTCAAAGTAGACCAGATAGTTTGCATAGTAGACAAACCCCATCTGGTCAGTATCTGCATAAGGGACACGGTAGGTGATGGTCGTTATTTCAAGACCTTTATTCATATTAATTTCAATCAAGCAGTTAGATTTGGATAGTGCGAAAAGTCTTTTTTACCACGAAGAACACGAAGTTCACGAAGGAGTTTTAAGAAATCAGAAATAATTCCGCATCTTTCTTATATTTTTCTTCGTGTTCTTCGTGACCTTCGTGGTTAATATAAAGTTTTCCGAGAACAAAATGATAAAATACCTTTTCGAGCAAGCTCTAGCTTGGGTTTTGAGATTTTAATCCGTACTCTTCCATCTTCCGGTAAAGAGTTCTCCGGCTGATCCCGAGTTGTTCAGCCGCCCTCTTTTTATTGCCGGATGCTTGCGCGATAGCCCCGCGTATTAATTCCTTCTCCATGGTTTTAATATTTAGACTGTCCGGTAAAGAGAATACCGGGATATCGGTTTGCAGTCGCCGAATCTCAGCAGGGATATCATCTTCATTCAGAATAGGCTTCTTAGCCAGTACCACCATGCTCTCGATGCAATTTCTTAATTCCCGAACATTCCCAGGCCAGTCATAATACTGGAGTATCCCCAATGCTTCCGGGGTTATCCCGGTCACTTTCTTCCTGTCAACCTGACTGAACTCGTTAATAAACGCATGCACTAGAAGCGGAATATCCTCTCTACGATCCCGCAGCGGCGGCAGTTCGATTTTTACCACGTTAAGACGAAAATAAAGATCCTCCCGCATCCGGTGTTCCTTGACCATCACTTGCAGGTCGGAATTGGAAGCGGCTAAAAGGCGGACATCAACCTGGATTAATCTGTTCCCCCCTACTCTCTCAAACTCCCGCATCTCCAGGAAACGCAGCAGTTTTACCTGCATCTCGAGCGGGATTTCATTGACTTCATCGAGGAAGATCGTACCTCCATCCGCGATCTCAAATTTCCCTTTCTTCTGATTAATTGCTCCGGTAAAAGCTCCCTTTTCATGTCCGAAGAGTTCGCTCTCCAGAAGAGATGGAGAGAGCGCCGCGCAATGGATCGGGACAAAGGGCTTATTCTTCCGGGGACTCTGCTGGTGGATCGCCCGGGCCACCAGTTCTTTTCCGGTCCCGGATTTTCCGGTAATCAATATCGTCGCGTTACTGGGGCTGATCTGGCGTATTAATTCAAAGACATTCTCCATAGCCCGGCTATGGCCAATCATATTCTCCAGACCGAAACGTTTCTCCAGTTGCTCTTTTAAATAGATATTTTCGGCCTCCAGCTCTCTGCTCTTCAGCGCCCGGGCAAGCAATAGTTCCAGTTGATCAATGTTTATAGGCTTGGTGAGGTAATCATAAGCCCCTTCCTTGATTGCTTTAACCGCGGTGTCGACGGAGCCATATGCCGTCATGATTATAAAGATGGTGGTGGGAGAAATAGCCTGAACTCTTCGTAGAAGCTCCAAGCCATTCATCGACGGCATTTTCAGGTCCGAGAGGACCAGGTCAACTGCATTCGTTCGAATAATCTCTTCCGCCTGGAAACCGTTTTTGGCCAGGAATATTCTCCGGTCCGGGGACTGCAGGACTTCAGAAATCCCCTCCCGGATATTTTTTTCGTCATCGACAATAAGAATGGTTGTATTCATAGGACTTAGCTTCGCAACTTATTTGAACCGCAGAGACGCAGAGAACGCAGAGAAAAAATAGAGGATATTATCAAGGCCATTTTATTCCGGTAACACGGAAAAGTAATTCCCCAATTATATAGTGTAGGTTTTTTTGTCTTTCTCTGCGTTCTCTGCGTCTCTGCGGTGAATTGTCTATCTTTCTGTCTTTGCGGTTTGATGTTATTGTCCCGATATTTATATCGAATAAATCGGGATCCCGAAGTATTTCGGGGGAATTCCGATACAGGAACATAGCCCTCGGCATAGTCTACCCCGATTTATCGGGGCCTCGGGCAAAGTTAGAAGTGCCTAAAGTGTGCTTCCTCCGTCGCTAAAGCCCCGAATCAAGTTCGGGATGCAAACACTTTGGCGGATAAATAAGTGTCTAAAGTTAACAAAATCGCCCCGGCGCCGAGAAAAGCATTAAATTGTTTAATTTTAATCAATTATTATTTCGCAATAATTTACAAAGATGCATTGATCCAACCGTTTAATCCGGGCTAAGTAATCGGACTATTGGAACGGGGGGAACCGTTATCATGGTTCCCTCCCCCAGCCGGTAAAAGCTTGATCCGTTCAGGGCGCTGGGGTAGCCATATGGTGAAGGTAGTCCCCTCCCCCGGTTGGCTGGTAACCTCCACATATCCTCCATGCTGGCGCAGAGCCTTATATACTACCAGCAATCCTAACCCGGAACCGGTCTCCTTGGTAGTAAAAAGAGGTTCGAAGAGGCGGTTTATCTTCTCCCGGGGGATACCTGTTCCCTGATCGGTTATGGAAAACTTGAGATAAGCATCTTTTTTCTCCATCCGGATGGATATCTCTCCTCCTCCCGGCATGGCCTGTACGGCGTTCTTTATCAGGTTGATGATAGCCTGCTTCATCAGACCGGAATCCATTCTCCCCATGATATTTTCCTGGGGATAGTCCCGATTTAATGAAATACCTTTCTCCCTCAGTTCTTCCTCTACCAGTTCAAGAACTTCTTCTACCACTTTGACCAGGTTTTCCTTCCGCAAAATCAGAGGCTCAGGGCGGAGAGTCTGAACAAACTGAGTAACTATTTGATCGAGGCGGAGAAGTTCTTCCTTGATAATCAAGATTCTTTTCCGGAGTTTATCCCGGAACGGAGAAACCTCCATAGAGTTGACCTGTCGTTCTATTAACTGGATCTGAATGGAGAGCGAACTGAGCGGGTTGCCGATCTCATGCGCGACACCCGCGGTCAGATGACTTAGGAAGTCCAAACGTTCTACCCGATTAGTCTCCTGCTCGGATTTCCGTTGCCTGGTAATATCATTAAGTACCAGCATTATCCCCCGGAACTTCCCGTCAGCATCACGAAGAGAAGTTCTGCTCATCCGAACCCATCGGGGTTGTGGATGGACCACGATAAACTCTCTAATCAGCACCTGGCCAGGGACCTCAAAACCCTGCTCAATAATATCCCGGAGTCCGGGATCTCGGATGCTCTCATAAAATAAACTTCCAACTGACTCCGAAGGTAGATCCAAAAGGCGCCCGGCAGCGTGATTGACCATAGCAATAGTCTTGGAGGAATCAATAACTAGCAGTCCCTCCTGCATACTGTTAAATATATTCTCCAGCAACCCTTTCTCCCGGGCCAAGCCGAGGAGGTACTCACCCACCTTCCGGCTATCGAGTTGGTCAAGCCGCTGGACAAATCGTTCTGTAAATTTTCCGGTCATAATTTTTACTTCGTAAAAATTAGTTTTGTAACCTCTTCCGTGCTAATGGAACGGATCTCAATTAATTTATTCCGGCTGGTTGTTCCCCGCTTGATAACAATTGCTTTTTGTGGAACTTTTAATGTTTTGCTCAAAAGTTTGATCATGCTCTGGTTGGCCTTGTTCTTAATCGGCGCGGCCGATACGTCAATCTTTAGTCTGTTATTTATAACTCCTGCTAACCGGTCCCGCCCCGCCCGGGGGTTGAGCTTAATCTCAATTGTGACCCCGGTTTCCGTCTCTTTGATGTTTAACCGATTCATTGAGGATAGAGAGATACCAGAATTCTCATGGATAGATTAAGAATAATATATAGCACCAGGATCGCGGCTAAAGGCGTAAGATCAAAACCTCCGATAACCAGATTCATCCGACGGAATGGACGCATAAAAGGATCAGTGAAGAGTTTGAGCCAGGAGAGAGGTCCACCATATCTACCTGATGAATTAAACCAGGAGAGAATGGCCCGGGCAAAAATTAGCAAGATGACAAAAGATATTAATCTGACCACCAGGGCAATACTATCCAGCCCGGCCTTGAACGGAACCATCCCTTCCTCTCCCAACCAGCCGACCGCCTGATAAATCTTCCAGATTGCGGTTAATAGCAGGGAGAATCCTACTATCACAATTGCCAGAGCTATTCCCTGAGATTGACGGAACCTTTCTATCGGACGGATCATCGCCTTAATCAGGCGGGAGATCTGATCGGAAGATAATGAGAGAGGGGAGACCAGGGAGATAAATAGTAATAAGGCATATACCCGATAGATCAGAACCAGATAAGATACCAAGCTTTTGCCGATACCCCAGAATGCTACATTGGAGGAAAAGGCCCAGGGGAAGCGGATAAGACCGCAATCAAAGATTAGAGCTTCCTGAGTAGTCGCCCCGGCATAGAACATCCCCTGAAGGATGACCAGCAGAAGCATACCCAGAATCGGCGCCCCGACCCGGCCGCTCCGGCCCATGATTTTGGCCAGGTTATCCACCACCGGACCGGTCAACTTAACGATAAACCGGTAAGGATAATTAAAAGTCAACTGCCCAGTATCCGGAATCACCGCCCGGACCAGGAGCAGGATGAAATAGATAGATAAGGCTGTCTCTATGATACCCATGAGGGGGAGTGCCTAAAGTGTCTAAAGTTTTCAGCCAGAGGCTGATCCGCCTCCGGCGGAGAAGTGCCTAAAGTGCCTTAAGTTATTCGCTTTTGCCTGGATTCCCCGACTTTCTAGTTTCGCTAACCCCAGGTGAACGAATTGATTGTTTCATCTGCCAGAAATTTTGGTTTCATGCCTGGAAGATCTTATTTTTCGCTTTGCCCCGAAGTATTAATCGGGGGAGGAGAAATAGGACGCCCCATTTCCCGGGCCCGGTCCCGGGCCGCCAGGACCGCCTTCTCCATAATCTCCTCAAATCCTAACTCTTCAAATGTCTTTAACGCGGCTTCTGTGGTCCCCCCGGGAGAAGTTACTTTCCGTCGCAATTCCTCCGGAGTCAGGCCTGTCTCTTCCATCAGTTTCGCGGCACCGATAATTGTCTTCCGGGAAAGGAGGTCCGCCTGTTCACGGGATAAACCGAGTTTCCGTCCGGCCCGGGCCAGCGCCTCGGTGAAAAGGAAAAAATAGGCCGGTCCGCTCCCGCTGACACCGGTGACCGCGTCGATCAGTACTTCCGGGACCCGTTGTACATCACCTACCGCGGATAAAATCTCTTCCGAGGATCTCATGTCATCGGGAACTACAAATCGGCCGGGGCTGATACCGGCCATCCCGGCTCCAACCAGGGCCGGGGTATTCGGCATAACCCGGACCACACGAATATTCTTGCCCAGTTTATCTTCAATTTTTCTCGTGGGAACTCCGGCCAGGATAGAGATTACAAGCTGATCCTCTGTTATCTCTTCCAAGAGTTCCTCCAGGACCGGGTTGAGAGCCTGCGGTTTTATCGCCAGGCAGACAATATCGGCTCCCCGGACTGCTTCCCGGTTATCCGGGGTAGTCTTGATCCCCAGTTCTTCCGCCAGTTTCTTGCGCCGATCTCCATCGGTATCCGCCGCGGTAATTGCATCGGAGGAGAATAGCCCGGCGGCAATAATCCCCCGGATCAGCGCTTCACCCATATTCCCCGCTCCAATAAATGTAATTGTTTTCATTTAAAATTATTCTCCAAAATCTTTTATTCAGATACTTCGGTTTCAGGCTCCATAAAATTCCCTGATTGTTTTTTTCTTCAACCCCTTCAAGTACGACTACCCCTTCCCAGTCGTATCCATCCCCTTCCAGGTCCAGTTCTATCTCCAGGAGATAAGGTTTGTAACCTGTTTTTATAATTACCAGCGGAGGAACCCGAAGAAATCCCTGTTCATCTTCAATAGTGGTAGCGGTATAACAAAGAAGATACGGGGTCTTTCCAACATAAAAGTCATCTTTCCAAACCTCAGCTCCCGAAGGCTCAGACTGAAAATAAATCCGGCAATCCTGTTGATAGATAGCCGCGCAACCGGTTATCAATAGAATCCCAACTCCAAATATAGACAGACTCAATTAAATTATTTTCATATTACCTCAACTGTGGATAGAACGGTTTCATAGTCGACGGTATGCGAACCCGTTTCCGCTCTATCCCCGCCTTTAACTGCAGCGCGTTGCATACCGCCTGTCCCTGGTAATGATTATTGGTAATAACATATAACTCTCTCGTATTCTCTTCCAGTTCTTTTATTCGTGAAACCCACTCCTTGATCTCTGGTTCGGTATAGAGATAATTATAGCGTGCGTCACGGCCCGCGCCCTTCCGGAACCAATCGCGGACATTACGACCGTGGAGACGGACATATCCTACCGATGATGTTACAGAACTTGACGGCGGCAGTGAGTATGATACCTGGGGCTGATCGATATTACAGAAACCAACCCCGATATCGGTCAGGAATCGGAATGCTTCCGGGTGGTCCCAGGAACGATGCCGGACCTCGATAACCAGGGGGAGTCCGGGCAATATCTCAGCCAACCAGCTCAGGTACTCCTGATTAGGAATAGTATAGTGAAAAGAGTATGGGAACTGGGCCAGCACTGCGCCCAGCTTATTCGCCTCCTGGAGTGGGAGAATACCTTCACGCCACTGATTCTGATCAAGAGAAGTAAGTTCATCCCTCTCATGAGTAAAATGCCGGTTGAGTTTGACCGTGAAACGGAAATCGGGATTATGTTCAGTCCGTTTCAGCCAGCTGACGCAGTTGCGGGCTTGAGGGATGCGATAAAAGGTGACATTCACCTCAATCAGATCGAAATAACCGGCCAGATACGCCAGTTGATCGAACTTCTTCCCCGCCCCGGACGGATAGACAATCCCCTCCCAATCCTTATACGACCATCCCGCGATTCCGATTCTAACTTTTCCCATGGATTCCTCTTTATGGAACTACGAATTTCGCGAATTACACGAATTTAGTTTGAATTTAGTATGCAATTAAATTATTGCCCAAGTACTTATTCTATCTTCAGATTAACTCTATCACCGGCATGAAGATTTAATTGCCGGGCTATGTCCCCGCCGTTTACTGCCAGCTCGATAAAACCGCAGCTTCCCGGGATGGCGAGAGGTATCCCCTCCGCTACCGCACTGTAACTTTCAATCAGAGGCAGATAGATCTCCTCATCATGGATTGTAATCCGGATACCGGTCGGCCGGGTTTTATCGGGAGGATCTTCCATCTTATTCATTGGGAGAGAGGTGATACAGTTCCCAAAATTATCGACAGTGATTATTTCAACTTCCCAGTTATAAGTATCTACGGAGCGACAGATCGGCATGGGAAATGTTATCGGTTCAATACAGACCGGTCCAACCTGATTCGCGGATATCCCTCCGGCCAGATGGGCCGCCAGGGGGGCGAAGATATCACGCCCGTGAAAGGTATTGCTCGCATCATCCAGAAAGAGATCTTTTCGGGTGGCGTGGTATACGGCCTTCTCTTTAAGCTCGGCCAGGATATAGCTCAGCAGGCCGTTATCGGGAGCAACAAATATATACCCATCGCCCCGGACAACCAGAATCCCGCGATCCGACCCTACACCGGGATCTACTACCGCCATGTTCACCGTTCCCGGAGGAAAATAGCGATAGGCACATCTCAGGGCAAACGCCCCTCTTCGGATGTCTCCGGGTGGGATAAGATGGGTGATATCGATTGTCCTCGCACCGGGGCAGATAGAAGCGATCACCCCCTTCATCGACCCTACGAACCAGTCCTTCTCCCCAAAATCCGTGAGCAGAGTTATAAGTTTTTCCGCCATTTGAATTTATTTTGAACCGCAGAGACGCAGAGACCAAAAGAAAAATAAAAACTACTTTCCTGTCTAATTAAGTGGGTTATAGCTTTTTGACACTACCGGAATATAATAGTTTTGAAAATATCCTCTGCGTTCTCTGCGTCTTTGCGGTGAAATTGTCTTTTCTTAGTTCCGAACCGCGATGGCTTCTATCTCAACGCTTACTCCCTTGGGGAGAGCTGATACTTCAACACAGGCCCGGGCCGGAGGATTTTCAGGGAAATACTCTCCATAGACCTCATTAAACTCGGCGAAGTCAGCCATATCTTTCAGATAGACGGTTGTCTTGATAACCTGATCCAGAGAAACACCCCCCTTCTCCAGGACTGCCTTAAGGTTCTCCAGCACCCGGATGGTCTCGCTCTTAATTCCGCCTTCAACCCGCTCCCCGCCGGGGGTAAATGGTATTTGTCCGGAGACAAAGATCAGATCGCTGGTCCCGATCGCCTGCGAATAAGGACCAATCGCCGCCGGTGCGTTTTCAGTCAGAATAATATCTTTCATAATCAAACTTCCCCCATGATTTTGTGTTTATGAAGTAAAACATATTCCTGAAAAAACAAAAACCCTTACATTCCAAGTAGTATTATATATCCCCTCGCCGGTTCCGACGCCGCCCCCCTGGATCCACTGCTGCTGCATGATACATTTATCATCATTTAAACTTCCATTATACTCATTAGAGCTACTGCCCATCTGATATTCTTCATATCTTTTTTCTTTTTAGGTTGTTAATTTAATACGGGGATTGATTACCTGTTGTCCTAATCTTAAATTCTTATACCAGACTGCTACAGTGATTTGGCAGTGCCAGTTTTATTGCACATATTTTATCAAAGCACAGTAGTAACCGTCTCCTTCTTTTTCACGGGGATGGGATAATTCTTCCTTTACCAGATTAAAATCAGAGTGGGATTCTATAAAATGCCGGACTGCTCCTCCATTCTCTTCCGGCTCCAGTGAGCAGGTACTGTAGACGATCCGACCACCCGGTCGGATTAGCTTCGCGGCCGCCTCGAACAGTTCCCGGCCCTGTTTCGCCAGACGGGTTATATCTGCAGGAGCAATCCGCCAACGGGCATCAACCCGGCGCCGCAATACTCCAGTATTGGAACATGGAATATCCAGGAGAATCCCATCCCAACCTTCATCCTGTCCTGGTCTATCTCCTCGAAGAAGATTGATCCGCTCAACCATTGCATTGGAAACTCCTAACCTCCGGATATTTTCTGTAAGCTTTCTCAGACGGGCTGGATTATTATCGGAAGCCAGAAGGCTACCAGTATTATTCATCTTCTGAGCGATATATACCGCTTTGCCGCCTGGTGCGGCGCAGAGATCGGCGATCCTCTCTCCCGGTTCCGGATTGAGCAGCTCAACCGCCCGGATGGAGGAGATGTCCTGAACCTGGAAATGACCGTCCCGGAAGGAACGCAAAGATCCGATCGGTCTGCCCGGCTTTATCCTCCAGAAGGCGACCGGGCCATCCTGGCGTTCAAATTCAACCCCGTCTAGTTTGAATTCAGATTCCAGTTCTTCCGGAGTGATCTTCAGCAGATTGCAGCGCGCGAAGATCGGAGGGGGAAGATTGTCCACCCGGCAGATCTCCTCCACTTCCTCAAAAGAATGGGTTTCCAGCCAGTGGTCGATAATCCATCGAGGATGGGAATGAACTACGGAGAGGTATTCCTTCCGGTGATTCTGGTCGGGAAAGGGAAGTTCTTCCTTCTTCCGCAGGAGATTACGGAGGAGTCCATTGATATATGAACATTTCCCGGCACCGCCCTGCTGCTTGGCTAACTCTCCCGCCTGATGGAGAACCGCATGAGGCGGGATTGAATCAAGATAGAGGAGATGAAATATCGAGAGGCGGAGAATCTGCCGTAGATAGCCATCGCGGTCCGGCAATTTATGGGCTGAGAAACGGTCAATTAACCAATCCAGTGTCAACTTCCGGCGGATGACTCCATTTACAGTAATATTGATCAGAGCCCGATCTCTCGTGGAGAAACCGGTTCTTTCCCAGAGTTTCTCCAGCAGATCGGAAGCAAATCCCCTCCCCTGCTCCCATTCCCTTAATAGTCCTATGATAGAACTACGGGTCGTTCGATGTTCGAAGTTGAACGTTCGACGTTCGATGTTCATTTTTTTTCTGCCTTTAATTGTCCTGCCCAAAATAGTCTTGTCTTTTAATGTCTTGCCTGCAATCGTCCTGCCTAATTATCTTCTTGTTTTTAATCGTCTTGTCCCAAAATCGTCTTGTCAAAATACCTAGCTCCTTAATTGTCTTGCCTCCCCAGAATGTCACCGGATACAAGCCGACAACCACGAAGGAATTCTGCGGCAGCAAGTGGTCGCTTACCTTCGAGCTGGATATCCAGGAGACGGAGAGTCCCATCTCCGGTGGAGATAATAAGGATATCTCCATCTGCTTCCAATACTTCACCCGGGCTTCCCCCTCCTCCGTCTAAAACCTGAGCCCGGATAATCTTGAGAGATCGGATGCCTTTCAAGGTAGAGATAGTGGTAAAGGCTCCTGGCCATGGGTAAAAACCTCGGATTCGATTGTTGATATCCGTCGCGGACCCGTGCCAGTTAATCCGGCCATCTTCCTTGGAGATCCGGGGAGCCAGGGTTACCTTGTTCTCATCCTGGAGCCGGGGATCAGCTTCGCCTCTCTCTATCTGCTCAACTACATCCGCCAGCAGTATGCCGCCCGCATCCGCCAATCTCTGGAATAGTGACCCAGCATTATCATCCGGTAAAATATTAACCGACCTCTGGCCATAGATCGCTCCGGCGTCCATCTTGTCGGCTACTTCTATTATTGTAACTCCGGTCTGAGAATCACCATTAATCAGGGCCCACTGGATCGGCGCCGCGCCCCGGTATCGGGGGAGGAGAGATGGATGAAGATTGATGCCGCGGTACCGGGCCAGGGAGAGAACTTTATCCGGTATGAATTTCCCATAGGCGGAGACCACAACCAGGTCCGGACTTACTTCTCTAATCCGGTCAAAAAAATCGGTATCCTTCAGGCTGGCTGGCTGCCATACTTCCAGACCAAGTTCCAACCCACGCTCTTTAACCGGAGACGCGGTGATCATCTTTCCCCTCCCCGCCGGCTGATCCGGCCGTGTCACAACCGCCGCGATCTCGATTCCTCTCCGATAGATTTCATTCAGCCCCGGAAGAGCAAAATCAGGTGTTCCCATAAAAATAATTTTCATATTTAAAATAAATTGAACCACGAAGGACACGAAGATCACGAAGGTTTGGAAAAAGGAACTAAATCTTGTTTTTTATCAACTATTCTTCGTGTGCTTCGTGATCTTCGTGGTTAATTACTTTGTTGTTCCAGATGAAATTATTGGTCAGTCACTTATCACTACACTATCACCTACCCCGATATTATTTCTCTCAAACCATCCCTGGTTCATCTCGAGGGCGTAAAGGAAAGGCCGGGGGGGAGGGTAAGTCCTCCGGTCGTTATCCGGCTCCATCTTCTGGATGCTGATAATGATTCCGTCGGAGTTTATGAAGGCGATTGAGAGCGGGATATGGGTATCTTTCATCCAGAATGGGGAACTGACAGGATGGGGATAGATAAAGATCATCCCCCGGTCCACATCGAGACTTCGGCGGTACATCAACCCCTGTGCCATCTGAGGACCGGTGATGGCCTCCAATACCTTAATCGTTCTGCCGCCAATTGTGACCTCCCCCTCTCCAAAGACAATGCCTGTGTTTAATTCGTCGCGGCAGCCAGCTGCCGCGAAAAATACTATCATTATGGCCGTAGTTACTAATGTAACTAGCATCCTATCATCATCTTTTCCTGATTTAATGCTTTCCTCCGCGGATTAAGGGATCATAGGTTCAACGACCTTCAACGATCTTTAACAGCCTCTATCTTCAACGTTTGTATTTTTTAACGATAGTGCCGAAGGCACTATATAACGTTTTTACTTTTCAACGATAGCGCCAAAGGCGCTATCTGAAGCGCATTTCCTGGCCGCGGCGATGAGATAGACAACATAAAGCACCAGGAAGATAATCATCGTGTAACCTATTTGTATCTTCACCATCATTAAAAGCAGAGAGAGGAGGATAAAGGCAATAGCCGGGGTAATCGCGTAAACGGCCAGGGTAAAGACCTGTCGAAATGGCATTGGTTTTTTCATAAAAGACGCTGTCAGTCCAGCCAACGCGCTTCCGCCTAAAATAATGAGGAGTATAATCACATATGAAACCAGGAAGACGAATAACGCTATGATCGGCACCACCTGGAAGATGAATGATTTTCGCCAGCTATTCAGGATATCGTCATTGATCACTGTCGACAGATCTTTTTCAAACTCGATCTTCTTCGGCATCAGCGGCGTATTGATCATGTAGCTATTCTTGCTCAAGGCGAATCCCATTATGCCTGGAGGAAGTTGAGGATCATCGGTAGTCAGATCAACCAGGAAGACAAAGTTGTTAAAGTGTCCGGTCTCCTTAAGAAGTTGAGCTACTTCTGGGGCCGAGAGCGGTGATTTCGTGAGAAGGTCATCTACTTCTTCGGAAGTGATAACAATATCTTGGTCCGGGAAGTTGGCGTTTATCCATTCTTTCGCCTGCTCCGTCCTCTGCGTGGCCAGATCAAATTTTGCCAGAAGTGCTTCTTCCCCCGGGGTAAGTGTCTTGTTATCTTTCTTTTTCCGGATTGCCAGAGAAGTTTCCCGATCGGGACTACTGCCGAAATAATTTGTGATTATCAACCAGTCGGAGACAGAAAATTCATTCTCGGTCTCAAAGCGGAAGATATCCCCATCTACCCCATCCATTATAATCTCCCCCTTCTCTATCCTGAGCGCTGGAAGATTGCCCTTCAGAGAATCGGTTACCCGGGTCATGAGCTTATTCAGCTCATAAATCTGGATACCGGTGAAGAGTAGAACCGGTATAAGGACCAGAATGGCCAGATAAATGAAGGATTCTTTTACCGGTCGCAGGATCAACTCCCGATAGAGGGCGAAGTTGGTCATGCTGCCGGCGATAGTAGATGGTATTTGATTGAACTTAAAGCTGATTTTCATGATTAGGGAATGGGGATTGGAGGTTAGATTATTACTTGTTAGTTAGACCATACTCAAAAAGATATTTTATTATTTTTTGTTCGGAAGTAACTTTATATTCACCACGAAGTTCACGAAGAGCACGAAGAATAGTTGGGGAAACAAGTTCTCTTCATTTTTTAAAAAACCTTCGTGATCTTCGTGCCCTTCGTGGTAAAAAAGCTTTCCGAGTAAGGTCTATTTGTATTCAAGGTTTACTCGCTGATTACTCCTCGATGATCTCAATATCATCCGGACCGCCGATCGTGAGCTGGACAGCATCATTGTAGGTTCCTACCTTCCCGGTGGCACGGACCTTCTTCCCGTCAAACCGGGACGGATCACCGAATGAGCCGTCCTTATTGAAGAGGATGATCGTTAACCCCTCATTCCAGTCGCGACTGGTATTGAGCTTGACCGGACCACCCTTTCCCCGGGAAGCCGGATCATAGACACTCACTATCTCCGTCTCCACTAGCACGGTCTCCCCTACTTTATCCATCGCTTCTTCGGGCGTTATCGCTTTTAATGATGCGGAGGCTATTTTTTCCGGGGCCGCCGACTTGGGACGCGAGATAGAGGTGGATCGGCCGGAAAATGACTCGGGATACATAGGGGGATTGGTCCAGCTGCCGTACATCGGATTGGGTATAATTATGAAATCATTTGCGAAGCGATCTTTCACATCCTCGAAGTTCAACTTATGGCTGTCATAGAGATCATGGGTCTGGTCGCCGGCCAGCATGATTATCTCGAGCGGCGGCAGTTTCATCCCGGCCGGGAGATTTTTAACGGTCCCTTCCCGGATCGCTTCCCGGCGCATGACCTTTGTTTTGTCTTTGGCATAAGCCCCATCTCTTGTCAGGACGATGTCATAAGGGAAGCCCAGATCTTTTAAATTCTTCTCCGTTGCCGCGTGCAGATGACCCTTGCGGTTGGTAACGATAATGACTTTGCCGCCTAATTCCTGGACCAGCCCGCAGAATTCCTCACTGCCGGGGAGGGCCGTAGCAGCCGCCTTTTCACACCATTTGGTCCAACTCTTCGATGAGAAAGGAATCCCGGCCATCTGGAAGGCTACATTGCTGATGATTGTCTCATCGGCATCCAGGACCACACACCAGGTTCCGGCTTCTTTATCTTTCGACAGCGTACGGAGACGATCCATCGCATTTAGATAAGCCTGCTGAACGCAGCACTTATAAGTGGTGGATCTCTTGACCCAGACCACATCGTTAGAAAGCTTCTCCCGGGCCGGTACAACCGAAGGAAGAACAAACAATAACGACAAAAGCACAACAATAAACAGACTACTCTTCTTCATGCTAAACCTCCTTGTATAAGTGCTTAAAGTGCACTTAAGTTTGAAACGCGCTTCAGCCAAAGGCTGATCCGCCTCCGGCGGAAAAGTGCCTAAAGTTAAAAATCCGCCCGTCCTACGGCAGAGGCACTAAATAGAATTAAAGATAACTTAATAGAATATCGACTATAAATAAAGATTAAAATATAAAATTACCTCCCGGAAGAATCAGTTTTTTGATTCATCCGAGAGTCGATATAATCACTAATCCCCCGGGCTATGGCCCGGGCCATCCTGGCCCGGTAGTTACTGTCGGCCAGGAGCTTCCCTTCCCCGCTATGGGAGAGAAAGCCGGTCTCTACCAGGATAGAAGGCATGGTAGTTTTTTTCAGCACATAAAATTCTGCTGCCTTGATCCCCCGATCGGGGCAGCTGGTTACCTTACTGATTTTCTGTTGTACCGATCGAGCCGCGTGGATACTGTTGGATAATCTCCCGTTTTTCTCTCCGGTTTGAGAAGGATCACTGGTATTACTGTTATCACCTTGAGGTTCCAATCTGAGGACAGCATTTTCCAGGACTGCCAGCGCCCGGGCCAGCGGATCGGAGGCCGGGGCGTAATAGAAGGTCTCGGTACCCCGGGCCAGATGGTTAACCGCCGCGTTCGCGTGAATACTGACAAAGAGATCAACCTTCCTGCGATTGGCCATCCGGGCGCGCTTCCTTAATGAGATGAAACGATCTTTATTCCTGGTCATAAATACCCCGTAACCCTTAATCTCAAGTAGATCCTTGACCTTGCGGGTAATCTCCAGAACTACATCCTTCTCCCGCAATCCATTCTCACCAATCGCGCCGGGATCGATCCCCCCGTGGCCAGGATCCAGCATAATCCGAATACCCTCCGGAGGATATGGAGGGAGAGGCATCTCGCCGGGTGGGAATCTGGCTGGGAGCACCAGGAGAGCCAGGTAGATCGGCACGACCAACTTGCCGTCCACCCAATCGGCGGGACCGCTCATCTCCACGGTCTCTCCATTGATAATCGCTTCCCGGTTCCCAGGTTTCAGCTCCAGGCTGCAGTCCCGGGAACTGAAGACAAATGATCTTCCGTCTTCTTCAGTTAGAATCAGACCATAGGCCCGGGCAATCGCCGCCACCGGGATATATAGTGTATCCCGATGACGAATCGTCCTGCTTCTTATCTGTGCTACCGGCCCCCGTATGGTGATTGCCGGGACGAGGAAGAAAGAAGATGTAATTACCGGAAGCAGGCAGAATGCTGCCGGAGTTATCCTCTTCCAAATAAATCTTTTGATAATTAATATATTTTTAGATACGCTGAGCATACTAGAACTTAGCTTCGCAACTTATTTGAACCGCAGAGACGCAGAGAGCGCAGAGAAAAACTAGAGGATATTATCAAGGCCATTTTATTCCGGTAACACGAAAAAGTAATACCTCAATTATATAGTGTAGGTTTTTTTGTCTTTCTCTGCGTTCTCTGCGTCTCTGCGGTGAATTGTCTATCTTTCTGTCTTTGCGGTTTGATGTCATTGAAATTCCGATACAGGAACTCAGTGCCTGTGGCGTAAACTCGTAGCGGCAGCCTTCAGGCTGCCACTAGTGGCGACCTGAAGGTCGCCGCTACGAGTGTTTTTAAAATTTCAAATTAGGAACATAATGAAAGAAATAAAGACGTCAAAAATATTAGTGTTATTCGGAGTAACGAATGCTAAATATAAATATAGAAGATAACCCCGAATATATCCTGGTTACCCTGAAAGGGCACCTAGATGGGAGTCAGACCGGGCCGGTATCTCAGAAAATCGGTCTGGCTCTGATCCCAGATGACGGAGAAGAAGGAATCAAGACCAATCTGATCATCGACATCAGCGGCCTAAGCTATATCTCTTCCGGCGGCCTGGGGATCCTTCTCGCCTTCCATAGAAAGGTCAAGGAAGCCGACCGGAGGATGATCATCTGCAACCCTTCCCCCATGGTAGCCGGTCTGCTGGATACCACCGGGATGTATGGAGTATTTCAAGTCCAGCCCTCCGTTGACTCGGCAATCAGAACGATAAGAACTTAGCGCTTCGCGCTAACTTTTGGTAGCCGCACCCTTTAGGGTGCGTGGGCTACTGCCTACTCCCCACTCCCTACTCTCTATCAAGCCATCGTCGCACAGAATCCGATTTCAGGTAGATGGGGGTATGAGAACTGATATAGTCAGTGACTGCCTGACGGAGAATAATCCCGGTATTCTGGCGTTCTATACCCTCCACAAAATCTTGGAAAAAATCGCCGCCCTCAGCTAAAAATCCATTGGTGGCAACCGTGTAGTCCTCTTCATCTTCCAGCGGATCACCGTCCACTTCTACACCCAGTACCCGCTCTCCCTCCGTACGGTCCATATTGTATGTAACCCGGAGACCCGATATCTGGAGCAGGCCCTTGCGCAGGGTCAGACTCTGCTCCAGGAGGCCCCGGATATTTCGACCGGATAACTTCATGGTGATGATCGTATCATCAAAGGGGAGGATCTTGAAAATGTCCCGGCGGGAGATATCCCCCTCAAGCAGATCACTTCTTGTTCCGAATGGATTCTGGAAAGCTATATCCACTCCGGTCCGATCCCGGATAGCGTCGGTGATCAGATCCCCCAGGGGAGATTCCGCGTCAGAAGCATTATTAATATCCTCGATAGCGAGTCCGACTACCCGGCTGTATTCATCTCCCACGTCTTTCTTGATATTTTCCAGAACCTGGTTGGTCTCAAGATCGGCCGGGATACTATATTGCCGATTGGTAAATATCTTCGCCCGATAATCCGCAATCTCATCCCGATCCGGATCCACCTGGAGATCAATCCTGCCCGCAAATCTTCCATAACTCCCGGCCTGGCAGATCAGTGTATTCCGCTTGCCGACTCGAAGCGGCCGGACTAAAAGATCATGGCTATGCCCTCCGATAATGAGGTCAATCTCGGGTATAGCCAGGGCCAGTTGCTTATCATACTCCAGACCAAGATGGCTGAGAACAATCATAAGATCAACTCCCTCCTGTCGGAGCAGTTTCTCATAGACCTGAATGGTTGATATGGGGTTCAAGAAGAGAACCTGCCCCACATTCCGAGCCATAGTAATTGAGGGAACCTCATCGGTAGTAACCCCGATAATACCAATGGTCAAGCCATCATATTTCTTCACGATATACGGTCGGGCGAAAGATAAAAGCCGGTTGGTCTTCTTCCGGTGGACATTGGCGCCCAGAAAGGGAAAATCCGCCGATTTCGCGAGTTGTTGAAGGTTGTAAAAACCAAAGTCGAATTCATGATTACCCAGGGTCATGGCGTCATAACCAGCTAGGTTCATCAATCTGACCATTGCCTTTCCCCGGGTTATGCTTCCCTCCACTGTTCCGGTAAAGATATCGCCGGCATCGAGGAGGAGAGTGGGGATTTTCTTCTCAGCGTTCTCCCGCTGGACCCCTTTCAGCCAGCCTGCAAATACCGCATACCCCCCGGTTTTATTTGACCAATCCCGAATCCGCTCCGGAAGAATATGACCGTGGAGATCATTGGTATAGACAATCGTAATATCACGGGTTGCTTCATTTCTGCCACAGCCTGAAGCAATCAGGAGGACAAGCAATATCCCAGAAGCCAGGCGCATCATCTGCCTGAATTGACGAATCAAAATGGAATTATATGGAAGCGGACGAATTCGTATTGTCATTATTTAATGCTATTCTCCATCACTGATCGCGTTCAAAATGCGTAACTTTATTTCCTCACTGTCCTGCTGGCCATTCAGAAAGGCAGTTAGAATATCTCCCAGAAGATCTTTATCAATTCTTCCCGCTGCCACATAGTAGCTGATATTCTCCATTTCACGGATAAAGCGAGCGGCAATAAAAAGATATCCAGTATGGTTTGTCTCAAAAGTCGAGCCCGGTCGCTTTCTGTCAAAAGCATGGCTATATTAAGAAAAGCCCGAAAATCAAATATACCGAGCTGGGTTGTTTTGCTACCGACATTGATGTCGGTAGCAAATTGCTCTTCAATCGATATCTTTAGCTGCTTTAACTGGTTACCACGAATGAACGCGAATAAAGACTAATAACGAAAAGCTCTGCAAGTTGTTATAAAATCTTGATAAAATAATGGAAGGTACTTGATCAATGATAATAATATGTTATATATATGATTAGACAAGTCAATTTAAGTATAGTACTTATTGACATCATTATTTTTTCCAAAGGAAAAAATAATGGGGGCGACACGGTTTCGACTGGGATAGTGAAACCGAAGTGGCAGGCAGAGGTGGTCGGGAGGCCTCTTAAAACACCCGGCGCATTGACAACTGCCGACGAGCAGTTTGCACTGGCAGCTTAAAGTTGCCACGTCCTTACCGTCCAGCCTGCGGGATGGATAAGGGCGAACGATAGCAGGCTGGCCTCAAACCCGGACCGCCGGGGCGCGAGGTGAGATTTATTCGTGGTGGTTAGTTCCCGGTTAATCCTGTCGGTCGGAGTTCCCGGTGGCGAATGCAGTAGATCGACTAAGCCTGTAGAAGCTCGGAGAGATCTATTTTAGGACGGGGGTTCGACTCCCCCCGCCTCCATCCTCTCCGCCCAAAGGGCGGAGAGGATGTCCGCCATAGCTCTGCAAGCCTGAGCCCACAGGGCGAAGACGCACAGAGCGACGGCGGACTTTTGCTAGGCCAAAGGCAGCTTGGTCGACGGCGGACTTTTACCAGGCCAAAGACAGTAAAAGCGCCGGTAGACTTTTACCAAGGCGCCGCCAAATTTTCCCCGGACCCCATTAAATGCCCAAATACGTCTACATCCTAACCAGCCTTTCCCGCCCTAACATGATCTACACCGGAAAGTCTTCCGACCCCCACCGTCGCCTAACCGAACACAACGCCGGAAAATCCTTCCACACCAACAAACACCGCCCCTGGAAATTAGTCTCCTACATCTGGTTTGAAGATGACCACAAGGCCGATACCTTCGAGCAATACCTGAAAACCGGCTCCGGCCGGGCATTTATCCATCGTCATCTAATCTGAAGCTCTCCCTTCTTTGTCGCAAGAAATGTATGACTCTTTCCAGAGTTGCCTTCTTGCTTTGAATTTTCTCTTTTACTCCTTTGACTTCCTAGTGCCATATTCATTTTTGCCGTTTGATTTTTTCTTTTGTTTCCTCCGATTATATGTTAGGTTTGTTATGTACACTCGTAAAATCTTTGTGTGTAAGAACTCTGGAGGTAATTAAAATGCCAACCGTTAATATAAATCTTAGAATCAATGATATTTCTAATATTGTTGAGCAACTTGACATCCGAGAAAAAATACTGCTGATTCAAAAACTCGAGGAAGAAACATGGTCTAAACGGTTTGATCAACTCCATGGAAGAATCAGACGTCGGGTAAAGCAATATCCGATCAACGAACAAGAAATAATTCATGAAGTTGAACAAACTAGAAAGCAACGTTATGATCAAAGCTGTCCTTGACACAAATATATTCGTTAGCAGTCTTATCGGCAGTGGCAATCCATACTTAATTCTCAAGTCATTCGGTGATAAAGAATTTAACCTCATTATTTCTAATGCTCTTGTCGACGAATTATTAGACGTACTCACAAGAACCCGGTTTCAAAAGTACTTCACTTACCATGATATAAAAGAATTAGCCTTTCTTATTCAATCATCCGCGCAGATCACATCACCCATTATTAAGATCCAAATTTGCCGTGATCCAAAAGATAATATTGTTCTCGAATGCGCAGTCGCGGGAGAAGTTGATTTTATTGTTACCGGTGATGATGATCTCCTCTGTCTTAATCCGTACCAAAATATCCGCATTATAACTCCTGCCCATTTTTTAAAAACTTTGAAAGCGGTATAGTTGATTATTGAATTAATGTTTCACCTAAACCTTTTGTCTTTTTACTTCTTATTTCTATCTCTGGTTTGAAGACGAGAACTAGGCCAACACCTTCGAGCAATACCTGAAAACCGGCGCCGGCCGCGCCTTCATGCATCGCCACCTTATCTGAATATTTCCAGTTTTTATCCATAACCCGGAGATCTCTTTTATGGCATAATTGCCTAACAACCCCGCCTAATTTGAAATGTGTTAGACAACTTGTGTTATTCTATCTGGTCGCCACCGTTATCGGTAAGCCTTGTCCGGCTGTATTTTCATTTCTCGTTAACCTACAATTGTGAGTTACATCATATTTGTAGGTTACACACTCCTCTTGACATTTTAACCTACATAGTCCAATATTTAACCAAAAGTAGGTTAACAGCATGAAAGCTAAAAGAAAAAGTGAATTGAGTGTTATCCTTGAGGAAGAATCAGAAAGACTTAAGGAGCTCCTTGTCCTTTATAGGGAAAAACTAGAGAATCTTCCCAAAGGGTATCTCTCTATTAAGAAGATCAACGGACATAAATATGCCTATCTGGCCTTCCGGGAGAAGAAAAGAATCCGTTCGCAATATATCGGGAAACCATCTTCCCCGGATGTCGATAAAATCAAAAATCAAATAAAGTACCGAAAAGAAATTGAGTCTAAGATCAGGGTGGTAAAAGAACGGCAGGAAGAACTCCAGAGAATATTGAGAAGTAAAAAGATATAACGACAAAAAGTCTATGGCATACAGTAGATGAAAGAAAAAGAAGGAGAAAGGGGAAAAGGATTTGAACGCCGCGAAAGAGATCGGAGAATTCCTTCTCGGCAAAGCAGAACAGAGAAAGAAACTGAGAGATATCTTCAAGTCACTCCCCAAGAAATGGCAGGATAAAATCAAAACCAGCGTGGAGAATATTTCCCCAGAGCTGTATGATTTCATCTCAAGCAAAACCCCTGTGAGTTTATCTCACAGGTGAATCAGTTCAAAAGCTAACCCACCGGTCCCTCCCCCTCCTCTTCCTGCCCCATACTGCTATCCTTTCTTGAGAATCGAGTTATTAAACCCATAAAAACACCATCAAAATTGGCACTCTAAGACCATAAATACGGTGCATATTTCATCTAACTGCTTGTACCACAGAACATTGTTGTGGCGAATCCACAATAATCCAGGTTTATGGGGTCAGGTCACGTCGCCGCACGAGCACCTGATATCCTTATAGGTGATCCGGCCCCAATCACCCGATGCTGGATGAACCCACACTCTAGGAGCCATTACTCGGACAGGCTCCTAGAAGAACGTGAAGACTTTTTCGCTGTTATCAGGCGAGGTCGAAGCGATCCAGGTTCATTACCTTGTTCCACGCCGCGACGAAATCATCCACGAACTTTTGCTGCGAGTCTTCACATCCGTAGACTTCCGCGATGGCGCGGAGCTGGGAGTTCGAACCGAAGATGAGGTCGACTCGGGTGCCGGTCCATTTAAGTTCGCCCGTTGCGCGATCGCGGCCCTCATACACTCCCTCCGATTCCGAAGCCGGCTTCCATTCCGTGCCCATATCGAGCAGGTTCACGAAGAAATCGTTGGTCAGCGTCTCGGGGCGCTCGGTAAGGACTCCGTGTTGGGAACCACCGATGTTCGCCCCCAGCACACGCATACCACCAATGAGCACGGTCATCTCAGGCGCTGTCAACGTCAGCAGCTGTGCCCGATCAACCAACAGTTCCTCTGCCGATATGGTGAATTGAGTCTTGAGGTAATTGCGGAACCCGTCCGCGGCCGGTTCGAGTACGGCGAATGAATCCACGTCCGTTTGTTCCTGGGACGCATCAGTGCGTCCCGGCGTGAAGGGAACCGTCACATCGTGACCGGCGTTCTTCGCCGCTTGTTCGACGCCGGCGCAACCGCCCAGAACAATCACATCAGCAAGCGACACCTTCTTCCCTCCGGACTGTGCGTCGTTGAAATCCTTTTGGATTCCCTCAAGCGTCCGCAGTACGGTCGACAGTTGGGCCGGCTGGTTGACTTCCCAATCCTTCTGCGGCGCAAGACGAATGCGCGCCCCATTCGCACCGCCGCGCTTGTCGGAGCCGCGGAAGGTGGATGCCGAGGCCCAGGCGGTCGAGACCAGTTGGGCGACAGACAGTCCCGAGGCAAGGATCTTGCCTTTAAGGTCCGCGATGTCCTGCGCATCAATCAGCTCATGATCGACCGCGGGCAGCGGATCTTGCCAGATCAGTTCCTCCGCCGGGACCTCCGGTCCGAGATAGCGTGAGCGGGGACCCATGTCGCGGTGAGTCAGTTTGAACCATGCCCGGGTAAAGGCGTCCGCGAATTCCTCGGGGTTCTCGTGGAATCGCTTCGCAATTGGTGCATAGATTGGATCCATCCTCAGAGAGAGGTCTGCCGTGGTCATGATGGTTGTAACCCGCTTCGACGGATCGTGAGCGGCGGGCGCGAGATCCTTTTCGTCCGGATTGACCGGGACCCACTGCCAAGCGCCGGCGGGGCTTTTTACCAAATTCCAATCATAACCGAAGAGCAAATCAAAATAGCCCATATCCCACTGGGTCGGTTTCGCCGTCCACGCGCCCTCGATGCCACTGCTGATCGTGTCATCCCCCTTGCCCCTGCCGAAGCTGTTCTTCCAGCCGAGGCCCTGCTCTTCGATGGGTGCGGCTTCGGGTTCCGGACCGACCAGAGCCGCGTCGCCCGCGCCATGGCACTTGCCGAATGTGTGGCCACCGGCGACGAGTGCGACGGTCTCTTCGTCGTTCATGGCCATGCGAGCGAAGGTATCTCGAACGTCACGGCCGGAGGCTACTGCATTCGGTTCACCGTCCGGTCCTTCAGGGTTCACGTAGATCAGGCCCATCTGTACGGCCGCCAGGGGGTTGTCGAGATCGCGGTCACCAGTGTAACGGCTTTTGGGCTTGTCGCTCGTAGCCAGCCATTCCTCTTCGGCACCCCAGTAGACGTCTTCTTCCGGTTCCCATATGTCCTCGCGCCCGCCACCAAATCCGAAGGTAGGTAACCCCATCGACTCGATGGCGCAGTTGCCGGCAAGGATCATGAGATCGGCCCAGGAGATCTTGCGGCCGTATTTCTGCTTGATCGGCCAAAGCAGACGGCGTGCCTTGTCGAGGTTCACGTTGTCGGGCCAGCTGTTGAGAGGCGCCAGGCGCTGATTGCCGGACCCCGCGCCCCCGCGGCCATCGCCGGTGCGGTACGTGCCCGCGCTGTGCCACGCCATCCGGATGAAGAATCCCCCGTAGTGACCGAAATCGGCCGGCCACCAGTCCTGCGAGTCGGTCATTAACGCATAGAGGTCCTTCTTCAGGGCCTCCAGATCGAGTTTTTTGAACTCCTCAGCGTAGTTGAACTCCTCGCCCATCGGATTGCTCTTGGCCGAGTGCTGGTGGAGTATTTTGAGGTTCAACTGATTCGGCCACCAGTCCCGGTTCGACGTGCCTTTGCCGGCGGCGTGTTCGTGAGTCTTGCCCGTTACCGGGCGTTTGCTTTCGCTATTCATATTCCCTCCTGTCACGTTCTGTGTTTCCTTCGACGTTCACTGAAGGCATCGCTGAAATTGTCTGTTTTATTTTACCCGCCAAGGCGGATCAATCGCTTCAGATCGTTGGTGTATCATTCAAAGGTTGTCCGGGTACCGCTTCTCCGGTGTCGGCTTCCGCCGGTTTTTTGAGCATCTCCCGCGTCAGCGTCTTCAGTTGGAGGAGGTGGATCGTCACGCCGACGGCAATGATTCCCAGCAAAGCCCGCAACCACCATGCGCGGGCAACGAACACAGCCGAATAGCCTATCATACCCCACAGGAGTGTCAGCGAGACGATCTTGGCACTCAAGGTGATGGCGTGGTGTTCACGGTAGTTCCGGATGTAAGAGCCAAACCACCTGTGGTGGATGAGCCATGCGTAGAGACGGTCGGAGCTCCGAATGAAGCAGGCAGCCGCCAGCAGCAGGAACGGCGTCGTGGGCAAGAGAGGGACGAAGATGCCGATGGTCCCCACGATGATCGCGAGGATTCCAACCGCCACCAGGAACCCTCTCCATATTGCCGTCTTCTTCATATACCGAACCTTCTTCCCCCAACGGGGCTAGCTCAACCTTACTCGAAAAGCATTTTGAACCACGAAGAGCACGAAGTTCACGAAGGAATTTGAAAAAACAGGAAAAATTACATAGTTTTCTTTGTTTCTCTTCGTGTTCTTCGTGACCTTCGTGGTAAATATTTAGTTTTTTGAACACAAAAAGTTGAAAATACCTTTTCGAGTACGGTCTAGCTCCCCGGTTCAGAACACGTAGACCGGGCCAAAGAGAATCGAGGTGTCGTTTGAGGTCACGTGTTCCATATAATCGAAACGTATCACCGCGCCCCAGTGTGTGTTGAACATACAGTGCGCACGGGCACGTACCGTCTGGTAATCGTCGTCCGACTCCTGGCTGTCTTGATAGTAGTATTTCACCGTGGCGGCCAGCATGCGCCAACGCCAAGCCACCGTTAGGCCGTACAGGTACGAGTCGTTGTCTACATCCGCCCGTTGCGTCTCTACTCGCTCCCAGGCGTAGCCGACGTAGGGATTCACCCTGAGATGCCATTCCGGAATATTTATAAGCATTCCGGCCTTCAACATCGGCACGCTCACCGTGATGTTCTCATTCTCCGGCTTGATCTTGTGATATAGATGGCCCGCGCCGACATTCCACGAAATCCGCGTTTTTTGGTCGCCATACAGGTTCAGGAAGGCAAAGTTTCCGAATACGTCTGTATCGTTAACATCTGTTAAGAAGACGAAATCCGTAAACACAAGGTTTTTGTACACTAAAAGAAAGAAGAGCCCGTACTCCGGTGCGGTGTCGGTCTCCTTCTTGACCTCGCCTCGTTCCCCGCGTACTTTCATTTCGTTACGGTCCCACCCGAACAGCGGGCTGATAGTTACTATCGTGTCCCTCGTCTGCGCATCGGGTAGTGTCGCAACGCTCCCCGCCGCAATTCCCGGGATCTGCCCCGAGCACAGTAGCGCCGCGCTAAACAATGACATGATGCCTTTACGCCTCATCACCAAAGCCCCGTACCAGCCCGCATCGCGTATATGCAAAATGATGCTGTAGATGACCTGCCCCACATAGTTGTATCATTTTTCAAGTGACCCATCCCTCCAACTTTGGACCGCCCACACTCTACTTTTTCGCTAACAGTAGCCTGGTTTCTTCCGGAACTTACTATGGTATTAGTGCGCTTATCTAACAGAATAACAGATATCAAAACGGTGATCAATTATATAATGCCCCACTCCCTAGAAAGCAAAAAGGCAGAATCTCTTACAATAGAAGTTCTACCTTTTTCTCAAAATGACTTCCCAGAGAGGGACTCGAACCTGCAGCTTTATGGTTACAGTCCTATTGAATCAGGATGGGATTTATTTCAACTGAGCTACTAACTCAAACTCAATTATAGGTGTATTGCGTCCATGACATACACGTAATCGCTTAGGGCAGGGAGTTATTTATTTCAAGCCATCATAATACCTTTTTTAGGAATATGAAACACTATATTTCCTATTCTTCGCAGATCAAACATCGGCTTATCCCGGAGGCTATTCCTCTCCTCTACCGTTTTTCGGAACCTTTTCTCTTCTGACCTGGTAAAATGTTTTAGCTGGGTCTTTTTGATTTTGGGTTTCATCATGCCTATCAATTTTAGACTATACAGAAAAAGCGGCCCCTTTCGGAGCCGCCGTTTCTTCTTTTATTTGAGTTTAGTTTATCTGGTAACCGGAATATCGGAACTTCCACCAAAATAAGCACGTGTTACTCCGCGAATTGCCCAGAGTCCGGATGTTTGCCGGAAGATCCCGATATTATCCATCCCGCTTCCATCATAGTCGGCCGGGACCGGTAAGTCGGATGAGGAACCGAAATAACTCCTCGTTACTCCTCTTATAGCCCACAATCCCGATGAGGGACGGAAGATGCCGGGGCTCCAGTAACCCGAGCCGTTATAATCTCCCGGGACCAGATTATCATCGCTACTCCCGAAGTAGACCCGGCTGATCCCCCGCAGAGCCCAGAGTCCCGAGGTTCCCCGGAATATCCCCAGATCTTCGGTCCCGTCGCCGTCATAGTCGCCCGGGAGGGGAAGGTCTTCGCTTCCCCCGAAGTACGCCCTGGTAATCCCTCTGACCGCCCAGAGCCCGCTGCCGGCACGGAAGATACCCAGATCACAGCTTCCGTCCCCGTTATAGTCTCCAGGAATGCTCTCGTCGGTGGAGGACCCGAAGTATACTCTGGTTATATTTTTGATGGCCCACAACCCAGAGTTTGACCTGAATATCCCAATATCTCTGATTCCATCGCCATCGTAGTCCCGGTATATCGGTTCATCACCTGTACCACCGAAGTATGTCCTGGTGGTATCTCTTATCGCCCACAATCCAGAACTTGGCCTGAAAATCCCAATTTTTTCTTCGGTGACGGAGGGTGTGCTGAAAAATATTCCATAGACGTCTTCGGCAAGGATTATGAAGTGATCCTCTTCCCACACCTGCAAGGCTCTGGTTGCAACTGCCAAGTACTTGTTTTCAGCAAAGACGACAACGGGCCCCAGAGGAACCTTGGAATCTTGAGTCTCAAAGATGGTGAACCAATCTCCAACGGCGTTGAAATTTATATCATAATACCTGCCTTTAGCAGTATAGGTAGTGTCTGATCCGCCTTCGGATAATGTCACCAGATAGTTGGTGCCGTCAAAGCCTTGTACAAAGCAGCCGAGGGGACTTGTTTGACCTTCATACAATTTTATTCTTGTAGGAGAGACTGTGCCGTCTTTAGCCACAAAACGGGCATAGTAGGAATCGTGCTCCTCTGTCGGAATGTCTAGAAAGTCGCAGAAACTTACAACATATCTTGTCTCGTCAAAGATAATGGCGGTGGGGTTGTAACTTGGATAACCACTTTGGTCTATAATAAAATTGGAACCAACAAGGGAACCATCTTTTGCTATAAACTGACCGTAAATATTGTCTCCACTGTTAAAAACAACAAGATAGTTAGTGCCGTCAAAGGCAACGGATGCACATTTCATATTATCCTCAGACGTATCTGTAGCGATGGGAATTTCTGAGCCAACAAGCGTTCCTGAAGGCGATACTAACTGACCATAGATATCGGATTTTTCATTATGGTAGTCCTCCCAGACCACAAGATAGTTTGTGCCATCAAAAATAACAGGCAGTAGTGGGGAGCAATTCCCCTGCCTTCCAGTCGCTGGGCTGATAGCAAAGGGAGAACCTACAAGGGTTCCGGACGGGCTAACGAACTGACCGTAGATGTCCTCATTGGGGCTATTGGCATCATCTGGCCAGACCATCAGGTAGTTTGTTCCGTCAAAGGCGACAGTGGGGGGCCATTCACCTGTCCTGCCGACAGAGATGCGTGAACCCACCAGAGTTCCTGTTTGTGAAATCATTTGCGCGGTAATGTTTTTTTGCCCTGCCGCATCTCCCTGGATACCCACCAGGTAGTTTGTTCCGTCAAAGGCGGCATATATACCAAACTCATTCCCAGCAGTCGCTGTGATGGGAAACTCGTCACCGATGAAATCGGCAGCCGGGCAAACCAGGCCCAGACTCAATCCCAGTACTGCAACTAAAACCATTGCCCCTCTCTTCATATCCTCACTTCCTTTTTGATTTGCCCCCGGTGATCTATAGAATAAAAAACGCGGCCAAAAATTTCTTTCCGTGCCGGGTCAAGAATTCCTTGTTTCCCCAGGGTAGTTTCATAAATGTTTCTCTTCGGAATAATTCAAGTTATAAATCCCAAGCCTGCTTAATAATATCCTACCTGCTTTTTCAGGGCAAGAATTATTTTAACATATATGAAATTATATTGTCAAGTTATTTATCGAGAGATCGTCATATTATTCTCCCAGCAGGAAGAAAATCTGTATTTTGCTTTTCCTGATTAAATTCGCGGCTTGCTCAGTGCTAAAAAAGGCCTGTCTTTTAAGACAGGCCTTTTTTAGCTCCCCGGACAGTACTCGAACCTACACCTTTGAGGATACGCTATACCTGAAAGATCGGGATTTCTGGGAATATTCCGGTTATGCGGTAAGACAATTTAATTCAATCAGAAAAAAGGAGACGGTTCTCTATTGATTGAACCATCCGTTTTATTCGTTAAAAAAACAGGGAAGTTAGTGGAGTTAACATCCTTTATCGGGGTCTCCGGTAGTTGGTTTTCGGCAGGTGAACTTCTAACTCAAACTCAATTATAGGTGTACTGCGTCCATGACATGCAGATGATGGCGGAGGTCAGGCGTATCCAGCCGCCCCCCATACTGTGCCATGACTATATCTATTGTATTGGCACAGGCGGGGGCTCTGCCATTAAATGCTCCCTTCCCTACCTCGTCACCGGAACATACCCACTTGACCCATAATAAGCACGAGTTATCCCACGAACCGCCCAAAGGCCGGACGTTCCTCGGAAAATGCCAACGGCATCGGTGCCGGTCCCCGCATAGTCGCCCGGGACCGGAAGGTCGGAAGCACTCCCGAGATAAGTCCGACTTATTCCCCGAACAGCCCAGAGACTGATGATTCTGTTGGGACTGGATCTGATTTCGTAATAGAGATAGTATCCGGGGCCGAAGACTTCATTTACATATTCCTCACGGGTACTTCCCGTTGCTACCTTGAACTCCTGAATTATGACAATATCTGGGGTCAGCCCCTGAGAGATACACCGGCTGTTGCTATAGTAATTGATGTTCGGCCAACCGCCGCTGACCCAATTCGCGGACATGACCTGGATTTCACCCCGGAGGAGGCCGGAGTCAGCCTGAAAACTAACGGCCAGAAATATATTCAAACAGATAAAAAATCTACTGACAGGTCCCATCATACGCAATATCAAGACCCCTATTCTCTTTTGCTGCCAGGCAGAAATTGAAGTGAAGGGAAAAATATGCTTTTCTTTCTCTTCAGATCCCTCTATTGTTTGTTTTTAGCTTTTTAATGATTCAGGTATTAAGCGAAATGGATAAACCGTTTATCTGGAGGCAATCATGATCAAGTCCAATATTTTTCGGGCAGGTCTCATACTTGCCCTGGGTCTACTCCCATATGGATGCGGACCCGGCGAACCAACAAAAACTAAGGAGATAGATATGTCTGAAATACAACCGATTACGGTCACTATTGATACTACCAAAGGTCCGATACGCCTGGCCCTCTTCGCAGATCAAACTCCTATTACCGCGGCTAATTTCGTGAACCTTTCCCGTCGCGGCTATTATGACGGGGTAAAGTTCCACCGGGTAATCAATGACTTCATGGTCCAGGGCGGAGATCCCACCGGAACCGGGCGGGGCGGCCCCGGATATCAGTTTGCCGATGAGTGCACTCCGACTCTCAAACACGATTCCCCCGGGGTCCTCTCCATGGCCAATTCCGGACCGGGAACCAATGGCTCCCAGTTCTTCATCACCCATGTCCCCACTCCATGGCTGAACGGGAAACATACCGTCTTCGGAAAAGTAATCGGACCCGAGGATATGACCGTAGTTAACTCCATCGCTCAGGGCGATTCGATCAAGACTGTCACTATCGAAGGAGATATTCAGCCTCTTCTGGATGCCGAGGCGGATAAGATCGCGACCTGGAACAAGATCCTCGATGACCGGTCCCCGGCAAAATAACCAGGCCGGAGCCGAGAGAGATACCTACCTTCTGGCTCACCGCCGCCCCACCGGTAGACTGGGGCGGCAGGTGGCCGAAGGCATGAACTCCCATCATCGCCCCCTAAGAGAATGGGGGCTGAAGCTGGGTGAGTTTTCTTCCCACGCGCGGATCCTCGAAGCCGCCTGCGGCGGTGGGATGACCGCCCGCGCCTTACTCCGGGATATGGGCGTCTCCTCCCTGGTAGGTTTTGATCTCAGCGAGGAGATGGCTCGCTTTTCCCGACGGATCAATCAAGCCGATGTTGGAATGGCCCGGGCCGTT